>Ga0272441_10004609_pt1 | contig 24746 bp, 13 predicted proteins | sample SSMProp6N_FD_193582 | JGI IMG/M metagenome (GOLD analysis project Ga0272441, IMG submission 193582) | Marine sediment archaeal communities from Little Sippewissett salt marsh, Falmouth, MA, United States - SSM-Prop-6N | ecosystem: Environmental > Aquatic > Marine > Wetlands > Sediment ...
ATCAGTGCGTTGTACCAAGGGGGACAAGAGTGTTACATGTTTTAAACAAACCGCCCCTTTTTGCTGGACAAATCAAATTCTCTTTTAGACATGGCCTGAGATAACTGCTATAAAGAATCCTTACAGGTTATAATTGACATATAGCACCATGTTTATCGGAAATCCTTATGACAAACCACCTTATCCACGAAAACTCTCCATACCTTCTGCAGCATGCCGACAATCCAGTCGACTGGTATCCATGGAACGAGACAGCACTGCAGAAAGCCGAAAAGGAAGACAAACCGATCTTCCTGAGCATCGGATATGCTGCCTGCCATTGGTGCCATGTAATGGCACACGAATCTTTTGAGGATTCTTCTACGGCAGCATTGATGAACGAACACTTTATAAACATCAAAGTAGATCGCGAAGAACGACCGGACCTTGATACCATCTACATGCAGGCAGTTGTCGCCCTGACTGGTCAGGGCGGCTGGCCAATGAGTGTCTTCCTCACCCCTGACGGCCGTCCCTTTTTCGGCGGGACCTACTTCCCGCCAGAGCCGCGCTACAATATGCCTTCATTCCGTGACCTGCTGAAGACGATAGCGGAACTCTGGTCAGAGGATAGATTTAAACTGCTCACCAATGCAGAAACGCTCACGCAGCATTTGAAGCAGACTATCCATGAACAACCGGGCGGTGGAACACTCACTCCCGACCTGCTGTCTGAAACAGTGGATATTCTGGCACAGTCATACCAGTGGAAAACAGGCGGCTGGGGGCAGGCACCAAAATTCCCACACCCAATGACAATTGAATTTTCACTGCTGCAGGCTGCCAGAGGGAACGAAACTGCACAAAAAATGTCGCTCCACGCGCTTGAAATGATGGCGAGAGGGGGTATGTATGATGTTCTGGGAGGCGGCTTTGCCCGCTACAGCACTGATGCCATCTGGCACGTTCCACATTTCGAAAAGATGCTCTACGACAACGCCCAGCTTTCCCGTGTGTACCTGCATGCCTATCTGCTCAATAATGATCCGTCACTACGCCGGGTGTGCGAAGAAACTCTCGATTTTATAATTCATGAAATGACTCATCCCGATGGGGGTTTTTACAGCAGCCTGGATGCTGATTCCGAAGGCATAGAAGGGAAGTACTACACCTGGTCTGAATCTGAACTCAGGGAAGCCATACCCGGCGAGGAAGATGAAACCCTGTTCTTTACCGCCTACAATATCAGCAAAGAAGGTGACCTGGACGGCAGAAACTGCCTCCAGCAGATCCGATCACACCACGAATTGGCAGAGGAATTCAATACTACTCCCAACAGTGTCACTGAACGCCTCGATCGCATCCACAAAACACTTTTTTCAATCCGTTCCAGGCGCATCCGCCCGGATACCGATGACAAGATTCTTGTTTCCTGGAACGCGTTGATGATGATTTCGTTCGCTGAGGCTGGACGATACCTGCAGAGGTCGGATTATATCGCCACAGCGCAGCAGAACGCATCCTTTATACTGAAAGAACTGCTTGTCAACGGCCGTTTAATGCGCTCCTGGAGAAAAGGTAAAGCTCAACACGATGCTTACCTTGAGGATTATGCCAGCCTGATCCTCGGCCTTCTAGCACTGTATCAATCCGCTCCTGATCCTCGCTGGTTTGAGGCAGCTGTCAAACTGGCTGAAGAAATGCTCGCCAATTTTTCAGATCCCCGAGGAGGATTTTTCGATACACGTTCTGATCACACCACTCTCCTCCTCCGCCCCAAAGACACCCAGGATAATGCCACACCCTCCGGAAGTGCACTGGCAGCTGCCGCTCTGCTCCTCCTTGCTGCATACGAGGGTAATACATCCTGGCGGGAGATCGCAGAACAGATGCTCAATGCTATGGTTCCGGAAATGAGCCAGTACCCTGCTTCCTTCAGTCAATGGCTATGCGCAGCAGATTTTGCGCTCGGCCCTGTCCAGGAGGTCGCGATTATTGGCGATCCTCAGGATCACCATTTTCAAGCCTTGACCCGGAGACTTTGGAAAAGTTACCGTCCTCGACTGGCAGCAGCATTCTCAACAGAAAATCCCGAACCTGAATACCCGGCTCTTCTACAGGGCAGGCCGATGATCAATGCACTTCCCACTGCTTACGTCTGCCAGCAGTTTGTATGCAAGACTCCGGTTACAGATGCAGATGAATTCGAAGATCAACTTGATCCGCTTCAGCCGGCTTCTTAAAAACACCAACCTCCTGGAATTCCTTTTTTCGACTGAAGTACTATCTCAACCCATAAATCAATCAATGATATGATTGATGCGTCTTCTGATTTCATAAAAAGGGGAGTTTTTACTGGTTTGCACCTGTCTGGCCTTTCTCATCAGAACACCAGTTTCCGGATGGGGGCAAGGAGAAAAGAATGAGCACTGCTTCGGTTCACCATATATCAAAATCTTTTGGTTCTGTTCAAGCTGTAAATGATGTTTCTTTCAAAGTCGAACCTGGAGAAATATTTGGAATGCTTGGACCGAATGGAGCCGGGAAAACCACAACCATTCGTATCCTGCTGGATATTTTCAGACCTGATTCCGGAACCGTTGATGTTTTTGGCGGCCTGATGAATGAGGAAAAGAAAAACCGTATTGGCTATTTACCTGAAGATCGCGGCCTTTATAAAGACCTGAAACTGGAAAAGGTATTACTTTACCTGGCTTCCCTGAAAGGGCTCAATGACAAAGAAGCCAAAAAACGACTCTATCCGGCCCTTGAACAGTTCGACCTGTACGAGCATCGGCTGCTGAAAGTCCAGGAACTCAGTAAAGGCATGCAGCAAAAAGCTCAATTGATCGCTACAATGCTTCATGACCCCGATTTGATTATCCTTGATGAGCCTTTTTCCGGCCTGGATCCGGTTAATACCCGGAAAGTTAAAGCATTGTTGGAAGAAAAGCGATCAGCCGGCAAGAGTATCATCATGTCGACCCACCAGATGAATCAGGTCGAAGCGCTTTGCAACCGCATTATTCTCATCCATAAAGGGAAAGGCATGCTGTACGGCCGCGTACGTGAAATCAAGGAGCACTATTCGGGCAATACCGTACTAGTTGAAGGCAGTGGAGATTTTTCCAAAATTCCGGGTATTGTTCAGACGAAACAGGAAAATGGCAAAATCCATCTCACGATTTCCCCTGATCTTGACCCTCAATATTTGCTCCATCATCTGGTCAATCAACCAGGAGCAGAAATAACCCACTTTCAAATCGAATCCCTGTCACTGGATGAGATTTTTATTAAAGTCGTGCAGGAAGAAGCGCCGGAACATGTCTAATATTTTCCTTGTTGCAAGACACGAATATACCAGGAGGTCGCAAACGCGCTCATTTCTATTTGCCACTGTGGGTTTGCCGTTGATCATGGGAGTCGCCATCATCGCAATCATTTTCGTCATGGCCTCTGTAACCCACCCCGAAATCGGGGTCGTTGATCATGGACATTTTATAAATCCGGCATTATTGAACAAACCGCAAAAATCTTTAATCCCTCAAACCGAGTACTTGCTTTTTGAAGATTTGTCCTCCGGAAAAGCAGCGCTCGAAACTGAAGAAATTTCGATTTTGATCGAACTACCCTTATCCTATCCCTCACTGGAGCCTGTTTCTTTGTATTCTCGAGATGGGACCCTGTCTCAGGAGGCAAAAACGGAGATCCTGTCTTTCTTCCGCACTCAACTGGCTCAATCCCTGCCGGAGGCAGAAAGACAGCGTATTCTCACCGGTTGGAATATTACTATCAGATCGCTGGATGGAAGCAGATCTTTCTCACAGAATGAAACTGTCTCGACTATCATACTGCCGTATGTCATCGGTTTTTTCTTCTTCCTGAGCATCATAATGTCATCCAGTTACCTTCTCCAGGCTGTTGCCGAGGAAAAGGAGAACCGGACAATGGAGGTAATCATCACCTCGCTTCAGCCGTTCGAATTCATCATGGGAAAGAGTCTTGGGCTCCTGGCGCTGGCACTGACTCAATTGATTATCTGGATAGGCTTTCTTGCAGGCCTGCTCTTTGCCCTGAACAGCAGCGGTGCCATCACTTCAAAAATAGCCCTGGATGGAAGCCAGATCGGAATTCTGGCAGCGTTTTTTCTTCCGTCGTTTGCTCTTGCTGCAGGGATCATGATCGCTATTGGCAGCAGTGTAACTGAAATCCAGCAGGGCCAGCAGATTGCCGCTATAGTAAATTTATTTTTTATCGCTCCCTGGATGACATCCGGGCTTGCATTTTCCAATCCAAACAGCCCGCTGATGATTGGGATGACTCTCTTCCCAACAACCTCCATGCTTACTATTGCACTCCGATGGACCACGATCATCATCCCTGCTTGGCAAATTATTCTCAGTTTTGTCTTTCTCTGTCTTTCCGCTTTGTTCTCGATCTGGATATCCAGCAAAGTGTTCCAGCTTGGAATGCTCCTGTATGGAAACCGTCTGCCTCTGCGGAAGGTTACACGCACACTGTTTGCAAATAGAATCAAAACTAAAAAGGTTGTTCCATGAAGAACGTTTGGTACGTTGCCAGATTTGAATTCCAATCTATTCTGAGTAAACGGTCTTTTTGGGTTACGACCTTCCTTCTTCCCGTATTGATCCTGGGGTTGACATTTGGCTCACAACTGGTCTTCTCTACGTCGGATAGCCAACAAAACCTCAATCAAGAGCAGAAGCCTGTCATGCCGGAGAACACCGGCCTTGTCGACCCTGCATCCATTTTAGACAAAGAATCAATTCGTGATTCATTTATTCTGTATCCAAGTAAAACAGCGGCACAATCAGCACTTCAGATTGGAGAAATTGATGCCTGCTTCGTTCTGAATGCTTCAACAATTCAAACCGGACAGGTAGAAATGATCGTTAGAGAATATTCACCATTTCAGCAGTTAGCCCAATCCGAATTAATGGAAGGGCTGCTTGAACAACATCTGAGCCCGGATCGAACGATAACAACACTGCTCTCTGATCCTTTTGTAAATATCGAGTTGGTTTCCCTTGCCCCTGAACCAGGCACAGGATTTGTCGAGCCTCTTGCAGGGTCCGACTTCTTCGTGCCATATATCATACTTTTCTTATTCTTTATGATGATCAGCAGTTCCAGCGGTATGGCACTGCGGGCAGTAAGCAAAGAAAAAGAAAACCAAACTGCAGAAATACTGCTCGGCAGTCTGCGGCCGATCGAGCTTCTGACCGGAAAACTGATCGGTATTAGCGCAGTTACGCTCCTGCAAATCCTGATGTGGTTTCTGGTCCTGCAGCTTGGATCTCGAAATCCGCTGCCGTTCCTCGATCTTCCCAATGGTTACAAACTGCCGGATAATCTCGTATTCTGGGCAATCCCACTCCTGCTTTCGGGCTTTGTGATGTATGGATCAGCATTGATCGCTATCGGCGTATTGGCACCAACCGCACGTGAGAGTTCCCAATTCACTTTCCTTATCTACCTGCCTTTGATGCTCCCAATGATCCTGAATTCTCTGTTCGTGACCGCCCCACAGAGCGCTCTGGTAACGTTTTTAAGCCTTTTCCCACCCACAGCACCTCTTTCCATGATTACACGCCTTACAGTTGTTCCTGTTCCCTTGTGGGAACTCGCTGCCAGTCTCGCGGGCATTGTGCTGGTTGCTGGCTTCCTTCTTCTGGCCGCCAGCAGGCTTTTCAGGGCGGACACACTGCTTTCCTCCTCATCACTAGACATAAAACGCCTTGTTTCTGAATTCCTTGCGGTATTTGGCAAGGACTCCCGGCGTTCTCAACTGCCAGACAGGTTGCAGTGACTGGAAGATATGTGTAGTATTGCCGGGAGGTTTGCATATGCCCACAGAACCGAATAGGTCTCCCTCAACAATACTGCTGACCAGACTTCTGATAATCCTGGTGATCTTTGGAATAGGATGGAATTACTGGCTGCCTACAGCAGAAGATTACTTCAACCTTCAAACCCGGGAAGGCTATCCACCAAATATCGACTTCTTTGCATACTACAATGCTGGAAATCGATTCGAAGAAGGTGCTAATCCGTATTACTGGGCGGAAACAAACCCGGCTGAGGGTAATTTTTCTGATTTTATCTATCCCCCAGCTATCCTGCCCTTGTTAAAGACATTGAGCTCCCTCCCATACAACAACGCTCGATCTCTGTGGGCCGGTCTGTATGGAACACTGCTGTTGCTTGCTTTGATCACAATGCAGCAGCTTCTGCCTGAAAAAAATCGCTGGTTGTATATCCTTTTTAGCAGCTTCCTCTTTCTAACCTCATTCCCCCTGCTGCTTCATATCAGAAATGGTCAGATGGATGCTGCAATGATCAGCATGATTCTGCTGAGTCTGGTTTTATACCAGAGACAAAAAGTCCTGCCTGCCGCAATTCTGCTTGCCGCTGCAGCAGTGGTCAAGGTTAGCCCGGGATTTCTGCTAATTTATTACCTTATCTACCATCGTGATTTGCGTTTTACTGCATATTTTCTTGTTTCCGCCGCATTGTTTGTATCAATTTCTTTGCTGTGGGTACCGTTTTCTCTTTATATCGACTTTGCACAAAACATTCTCCCCGAGGTATCCCGTGGAACAAGCTACTGGTTAAATCAGTCAATCGTAAAGCTCCTTCCTGAAGGGCACGGTCTTGCCAGCCTCATTTCACTCCTGGGATTGTCCAGTCTGAGCATTTATGCCTGGTTTCGCTCACAACCAGCCAGCAGCGATACAAGAAAAAATAATACCTCCTCACTTTCAATGGAGGAAACTCTGTTTTTCTACTTAAATCTTCTGGTTATACTTGCTTTTGCTGGAAAAATCTGGTCGATGGCATACGTTTGGATGATACTTCCCTCGGCATTTCTCCTTACCAAATTAGTACACTCATCCAATTCCTTGCGGCATCTCATTTTCCCTTCCGTCTGTATTCTTCTTATGAATAGTAAAGTGTACGGTTATCCCTTGCTTAACAGTCTTAATCTTTTAGGCAATCTATTAATGACGGGATTCGTAATCTGGGAGCTGCATAATCTTTCTTCAAAACTATCTATAGAGCAATCCAATCCCTGAATTATTCCTATTTTCTATCAATCAGAAAGCATTACCAGCTTTCTTTTTGCAGTTCTACCTGCTCAATCCACATATCCAGAACCAAGGACTCTTTCAATGTAAAGCCATTCATCCACCTGGTGTGTATTTAATGTGACACTCAATTCTTTTTTGCTGCACACTTTATGTGACACTCCCCTTTTTTTCACCTCCCTCTTTGCGCGGCTGCATATTGTACTGCGAGTGCAGCGCCGCGCTCTCTGCTGCTGCCCGCTCGGGTCCAGGCAAGATTTATTGCCATGGCCGCAAGATTTATTGCATAACGCCACGGGTGGCAATACCGATCAGAGCGGTTACAATACCTGTGTGCGGATTGAAAAAAAACAATACGGAAAATGATTGAAAGAATATGGCAAATACAATAAGGGAAAGGAAAAGAGTGGTTGTTATTGGGGGAGGGCCGGCCGGATTAATGGCTGCCGGCCAGGCGGCGCGCCATGGCGCTGAGGTACTGCTGCTGGAAAAGAAACGACGGCCTGCAAGAAAACTTCGTATCACTGGCAAAGGCCGCTGTAACCTGACCAACACTGCCCCACTTAATGAATTTATTGCCTCCTACGGAAATAGCGGCCGCTTTTTACGATCTGCATATTCGAGATTTTTTTCCTCCGAACTGTTGGATTTTTTTCACTCGCTCGGGATAGAAACCGCCATAGAGCGCGGAGGAAGAGTCTTTCCATCAAGCAATGAAGCACAGGATATTGTTGACGCTCTTGTAAGCTGGGCCAGAAAAAACGGTGTTGAGATCCGGACAAATGCTGCAGTAAGGCGAATAAAAACTGGTAGAGATCATCGATTATCTGTTATTGTTGTCGATCCGCGAGGCCAGAACCCGGTATATGAACTCACAGCGGATGCTGTGATTGTCACACCAGGGGGTTCTTCCTACCCCGGAACCGGCTCCACTGGTGATGGTTATCGTTTTGCAGCCGATCTCGGACACACGATCATTCCAATACGCCCTGCCCTGGTCCCCTTGCGAACAGCAGGTGACACAGCACAAAGGCTGCAGGGCTTGAGTCTTCGAAACGTCGAAGTATCTGTACTTGTAAATGGAAAAGTAGAACAGCAGTCGTTTGGTGAAATGCTGTTCACTCATTATGGCATTTCAGGGCCAATCATTCTAACGATGAGTCTTTATATGGTAGATTCTTTGCGGGAGAACAAGCAGGTCTCCATTTCCATCGATTTGAAGCCTGCCCTGGATCCAAAGAAGCTGGACAAGCGCATCCGTCGTGATTTAGACGAGCATGGTAGAAGATCGTTCCGCCGCATACTTGAAGGATTGCTGCCGCGAAAATTGATCCCTGTCTGTATCGATCAGCTAAAAATCAGAGCAGACAAACCCGCCAATCAGATAACATCCGAAGAACGCGATCGACTCCTGGAATGGCTCAAAAATTTCCGTCTCGATGTAACCGAACCCATGCCGATTGAGCTGGCATTGGTCACAGCCGGGGGAATCCAACTGAAGGAAATTAACCCCCGGACGATGGAATCGAAACTTATCCAAAACCTGTACTTTGCAGGTGAAGTTCTTGATCTTGATGGAGATACAGGGGGGTACAACTTGCAGGCTGCCTTCTCAACTGGATGGATTGCAGGGAATGCCGCCGCTGCAAAACTCCTGGATCTCCCTGCCCCCTGACCCGGCTTCTAGCGGCCTTCTGCTTGTCAGCTTATTGTCGGCAGGAATGGTCATTACGGCTGGTACAATTCCAGAGTTGAAAATGGTTTGATCCCATAAAATCATATTAAAATAAAAACACTGAAAACACCTTTCAGAAATATGCTTGGAATAAGGAGTACAGTTATCCATGAAATCCCCGGATGAGATCCGACAAACCAGTTGGCACACCTTAACTGAAACAGAAACACTTTCGATACTTGAAGTTGATTCTGAAATCGGGCTCTCAGATGAACAGACAGAGCAAAGACTTTCCACCTTTGGCAAGAATGAACTGGTAGAGCGTGGGCAAAAATCACCATTCCTGATTCTGTTTGACCAGTTCAAAGAACCAATGACTCTGGTTCTCCTTGCCGCTGTGATTATCTCTGTAATTGTTGGAAAGGCCGAGGAATCGATTGCAATCGCAGCGATCATTGTATTGAATGCCATTCTTGGGTTCACACAAGAATATCGTGCAGAAAAAGCAATGGCGGCTCTGAAAAGACTGGCCGCGCCAATGGTGAAAGTCCTGCGGAACGGTCATGTGCAAGAGGTTGCCTCTCCTCTTCTTGTACCAGGAGATATCATTACTCTTGAAGCCGGCGATTCAGTTCCTGCAGATTGTCGCCTGATCAAGGCGGCAACACTGCGTGCACAGGAATCTTCACTAACAGGCGAATCCATACCAGTCGATAAGTTCTCAAGATCCATCAAACAAAAAGACATTGCTCTGGGTGACCGAAAAAACATGGTTTATATGGGAACCTCCATTGCTTATGGTCGTGCTGAAGCCGCCGTTGTTCATACGGGGATGGATACAGAACTTGGGCATATCGCTCATCTGCTCCAGGATGTTTCGACGGAAAAAACCCCGCTTCAAAGACGCATGGTCAAGCTTGGCAGGACCCTGGCCTTTGCCGCCCTTTTCCTTGTAATGATCGTTTTTATCCTTGGGATAATCAATGGCGGCAATTTATTGGATGTCTTTCTCACAGCTATAGCAATGGCCGTGGCAGCTATTCCAGAAGGCCTTTCTGCTGTTGTAACAATCTCTCTGGCACTCGGTGCCCAAAGAATGCTTAAGCGGCAGGCACTTATACGAAAACTATCTGCCGTAGAAACATTGGGTTCAGTTACTTATATCTGCTCAGATAAAACAGGCACGCTTACTGAAAACCGTATGACCGTGCAAATCCTTGATGTTGCTGAGAATACCATCCATCTCGAAGAACAGATGGAAAAGGGAATGCCGGTCTATAAAACAACCCGGGATCAAAGCTGGACAGAATGGCCCGCACTTGGACTGCTGCTGCTGGGTAGTGCCCTGAACAACGATGCAGTTCTTGAGAAGGATCCTTCAAGCGATCGCAACTTCAATACGATCGGTGATCCCACAGAAGGTGCTCTTCTCGTGGCAGCTGCACAATTTGGACTAAAAAAGAAATCCCTTCAAGAAATTGTCCCAAGAGTTGCTGAAGTCCCCTTTTCATCAGAACGAAAGAAGATGACTACTATCCACCGCTGCGGAGCTGATCTTTCCGATGAACGATTGATAACTCTCCTGCGTGAAGTCTACCCGGGAAGGACCTGCCCATTCGTAGCGTTCAGCAAAGGCGCCACAAGCAGTGTACTCCCGAGCTGCAGCCATGTATATGTGAATGGTGAAGTGGAAGAGCTGGATGAAAACTGGAGGGATCGTATTGAAGAATCAAACGATTCCATGGCGCGCAACGGCTTGCGTGTTCTGGGGCTTTCGCTTCGATCTCTGCCTTCAATTCCTGATGAAGACAACATGGAAACAGCAGAAACGGATCACATATTCATTGGCCTCATCGCTATGATGGATCCACCTCGTGAGGAAGTTAAGGAAGCAGTCGAAACCTGTAAACACGCCGGTATCAAACCAATCATGATAACTGGCGACCACCCACTCACTGCCCTGCGAATTGCCAGGGACCTGGGTATTGCAGATAACGATAGTGCTTTGAGTGGTGTGGAACTTGAAAAAATGGATGAGAGGGAATTGGAAGAAAAGGTTGAAAACACACCGGTCTATGCTCGTGTTTCCCCGGAACACAAATTGAACATCGTAAAAGCATTACAGCAAAAAGGCCATATCGTTGCAATGACAGGTGACGGCGTAAACGATGCACCCGCATTACGACGTGCCGATATTGGTGTTGCGATGGGCATCACCGGGACCGATGTTTCCAAAGAAGCAGCAGACATGGTTATCCTTGATGATAATTTTGCGACAATAGTTCGCGCCATCCGAGAAGGCCGGATGATCTATGATAATATCAGAAAATTTATCCAATACACGCTTACAAGCAATATTGGTGAAATCCTTGTTATGCTTTTGGGGCCTCTCCTGGGTATGCCTCTTCCGCTCACAGCAATTCAAATATTATGGGTCAATCTTGTTACGGACGGTTTACCGGGATTGGCTCTCAGCATTGAGCCTGCTGAAAGAAACATCATGGATAGAGTGCCCTACCCACCTGAAGAAGGTGTGTTCGCACGCGGTATGGGCAAACGTGTAGTCTGGGGCGGCATTCTGATGGGTATAGTAACGACAGCTTTCGGTTACATTTTCTGGCGTATGGGAAATCCACACTGGCAAACCATCACCTTTACAATCCTGACCCTCTCACAAATGGGAAATGCCATGGCCATCCGCTCATTCAGCGAATCTTTGTTCAGAATCGGCATTTTCACTAACCCTGCAATGCTTTTTGCCGTCCTGCTTACCCTTATCCTTCAGCTAGCAATCACATACTGGCCAGCGATGCATAGCATATTCAATACAAACACCCTCAGCGGAATGGAACTGCTTATCAGCCTTGTTGGCAGCACGATAGTCTTTGGTGTTATAGAACTTAACAAGTGGCTAAAAAGGAATAAATAAAACAAGCACTCTTCCTGTCGTGAAGTTTAAACACACCAGGTTGCGTTAATAAGTAGATAGTACTCATAATAAACAACTTCCCCTGTTGAAACATCGGCAGGGGAAATGTTTTTCCGAGCGTAAAAATGCCTACTCCACAGTAACGCTTTTAGCCAGATTTCTGGGTTGGTCTACATCTGCGCCGCGCAGAACAGCGGTATGATACGAAAGCAGCTGGAGCGGTATGATAGTTGTCACCGGACTCAGCCGCCATGGTGTATCCGGTACCCAGATCACCTCATCTGCGATTTCAGCTATCTGGTCATCTCCTTCAGTAGCTACTGCAATCAGGTATCCTCCCCGCGCTCTAACCTGCTGAACTTGATTCAGCATCTTCTCATACCATGGATCCCGTGTGACAATGGCAATCACGGGCATTTCTTTATCGATCAATGCTATTGGCCCATGTTTCATTTCTCCAGCTGGATACGCCTCAGCATGGATGTACGAGATTTCCTTCAGCTTCAATGCACCTTCATAAGCCGTCGGCATATTTATACCCCGCCCAAGGTACAGACAATGTGAAACATGTTCAAGCCGTTTGGCCACCTCGTAGATATGAGATTCCTGCCGCAGGCATGCCCCCACCAGATCAGGGATATTTCTTAATTCCATCACAGCGGATCTTTTTATTTCTTCAGGGAGTGTTCCCCGCTGTATACCCATCCATAAGGCCAACAGATACAGGTCAAGCAGCGGTGCGATATATGCCTTTGTGGAAGCAACCCCAATTTCAGGTCCAGCCCTCATTGAGAGGCTGCCATCCGCACTACGCATAGCCTGGGACCCCACTACGTTTACAATACTCCAAACGAGAGCCCCCTTTTCCTTCGCTTCCGACATTGCCGCCAGCGTATCCGCTGTCTCTCCCGATTGGCTGATGGCCAGAATGATGGAATGTTCATCGACGATGGGATTTCTGTACCGGAATTCAGATGCAATATCCACCTCAACAGGAATTCTAACAAGGTCCTCTATCAGGATCTTTCCCACCATACCGGCATGCGAAGCCGTTCCGCATGCAGTAATAATCATCCGGTTGTATTGATTCAGCTTTTGGACGGATTGTTCCAATTCAGTAAGATGGACTTCCATACTGCTGAAATCTACTCTACCGCTGAGTGTATTTACGGCTACCTGTGGTTGTTCATAGATTTCTTTCAGCATGAAATGGTCGAACTCTCCCTTTTCTGCAGATCCAGCCTCCCATGCAACAGTATGGACCCTGCTTTCCACTGTGCTGCCTGAAGTTGTATAGAGTTCAACGCCAGTTTTCTCAACGACTGCGATCTGCCCGGGCTCAAGAAAAACCATCTTTCGTGTATGATTCAGAATCGCAGGTATATCAGATGCGATATACATCTCGCCTTCCCCAACGCCCAAAACCAGCCCTCCCCCATGTCCTATTCTCGCAGTGTAGAGTGTTTCCGGATGTTCACTTGACATTAGCACAACTGCATGCGAACCTTCCAATCGGTTTATCGTAAGACGAAATGCTTCAACCAGATCACCACATCGCTCCAATTCTTTCTCAACAAGATGCACAATAACTTCGGTATCTGTATCGGATTTGAAGTCCACACCCTCCAGCTTTAATTCTTCCTTGATCTCAAGCTGGTTTTCAATGATTCCATTATGTACGACGGTTATAGCTCCGGTGCTTCCAAGATGCGGATGTGCGTTTCTTGCAGAAGGTTGTCCATGAGTAGCCCAACGTGTATGCCCTATTCCAATCTTTCCCGCGAGTGGTTCCTTCCTTATCAGTGTTTTTAATCGATCCAATTTTCCTGAATCTCTCCTGATTTCTATCTGCCCGTTATCAAGCACAGCCAAACCAGCTGAATCATATCCACGGTATTCGAGCCTTGTCAGACCTTCAAGAATGACAGCGGTTGCATTCCGCGGACCAATATAGCCCACAATGCCACACATGCGTGCTCCTTTATATTGTTTTCGATGGAACCACCGGGATCTGTTTTCTCTTACCTGTTCCCAGGCAAGTATTGTCAGATTGTTTTCTGGGGAAAGGTATCGGGTTGGTGGTAACACCCGGAGGGCTTCCGCTGATCACTCGATTTTCGCCGTCAGTACCAATATTACGGCTTAGCCTCACTTTGACATGAGGAACCCTCATCCTCGTCACCCTTTTCAGGGCCATGCGCTGACCTTTCCTTATTTACTCCTTTCTACCTCCTTTCGTTAATGACCGGATTTTACCCGAGTACAAGAACATTTGTCAAAAGATAAATAACTCGCTCCTGTCAGGAAAAACTGCCGATTCGCAGTGCCTTTTCTTTCAGAATATCAAAAAATTCTTCCTTATCCCGTTCAATATGTCTGCCAACTTCAGGTTCATACATGTCAGAAATATCCATTGTAAGATACACAAGCGTCATTTTTGTTTCATAAATCTTGCTGGCTCGATTCAGGATAGTCTCATTAATACTTTTTGTAAGGCGGTCTCCGATAGCAGGCAAATTCGATTGGGGGCAGTCAATAAGTGCTGCAAAAAATCGATCTCTCTCTGCCTGGCACACCAGATCATCGTCCCTTAGCGTTTTGGATACAGCCTCTCCGATAATAACCGTGATTCTGTCGGCTGCCAGCCGCCCATTATTTTGCTCCAGTTCCTGGTGCCCAACGATAATAAATCCGATTAATGAAATGGGGACTCGATTGTCGAAGGGTGTCAGGTACTTTTTCCACAACTTGTCGATCCATAACTGAGTAGACAGCAATCGTGATGGCTTATCCGTTTCAGATAGTCGATCAAGCGACTCTTCATAATCATATTTTGATGAGCCTGAGATATCACGGGCTCGAAGTCTGTTATCCCGCCCATACCATGCAAGATAAATACGATAGAACCCAAACATTGTCGATACAGTAAGTGCCATCCATAACAAAAATCGCGAACGGTTGTCAATAGGAAATACTGGAAGAGAAACAAGCAGCAACGCGCATCCCATGGTCAGCATAAAATAAATTCGATTCGACCAATCCTGGAAAAAACTCTCTTCCATTCGGGGAGAATGTTGATCCCCATGGAGTAGTGTGCTGGCATGTTTTCTTTCAGTATCTTTACTATTCGCTTTTCCAAACCTGCGATCGATCTGGTAGCGGCCCCAATATCCAGCAAGTGCAATTGAGTTCAACAGAATTAAACCAAATATTACAAGCGCACCCCACCAGCTTGAAAGTAATTCTGTGAGCTCAAACATGCTGTCGATCCTCCAGACGAACATGCATTTTGCATATTTCCATTGACTGATTATCGTAGAAAAGGATACCGATACGCAAATAGATTCCCTTTTCCTTTCGTAATTGTCCTCTCTGGACCAACACAACACCTTTGGAAAAGATGCTGTCCATTACAGATACTAAAACTGCTCAGAATTGCATTGATGCTCGAGTTCGAATGACACACAGCACGTCCGCTACTACTTCCTCAATGGTTTTTTCAGTTGTATCCAGAATCACGGCATCCTCCGCCGGTTTTAAGGGGGCTATTTCTCTTGTTGAGTCAATCCTGTCTCTTTCTTTCATTGAGAGAATTAACTTATCCAGTTCAACATGGACACCCCGCTTTTGTTCTTCAAGAAATCTGCGTTTGGCTCGTTCCTCTACTGACGCATCGAGATAAATTTTTATATCAGCTTCCGGAAGGACTATCGTCCCGATATCCCTTCCAACCATTACAACGTCCTTTTTTAGACCAATCGATCTCTGCTGGGATGTCATGGCATCGCGAACCCCTTTATACGTTGATACCAACGACACATTTTGATTAACTCTGGGGGTTCGAATATCCCAGGTCACATCCTCGCCGTCAAGAAATACATCGTACTGCCGGCCATCATTCTTGTGAGGCGGTCTTACATCGATTTTCACTCTTTCAGCAAGATCTGTTACCTCTTTTTCATTTTCCGGATCGATCCCTTTATTAAAAGCAGCCAATGTTACAGCACGGTACATAACCCCGGTATCAAAATATAAGTACCCGATTTCATTTGCCACCCGCTCAGCAACTGTGGATTTTCCGGAAGCTGCCGGACCATCTATCGTAATGGCTGCTGCCTTGCTCATTCAGTACCCTCACCTGTATCGATATTTCCCAGTTCAGACTCACTTTCAATTTCAACAAACATCAAATCCGATCGTACAAGAAGTGTCCAATCGTCGTAGTAAACAGGGCTTTGCCTAATATACCACCAGCGAAGGAAATCAGGAGGAAATGCTGTCAGCCATCCTTTGCTCTCAAACAGGGAACCCGTTCTACCTGTGTATGCAGAGGGAAGAGATACAGGTATCTCCTGAGAGGGCGTAAGAATAAGGCCAGGTCCTGGATCTTCCATCCTCTCCCCCTCCGAAGCATTGTATGCAGGAAATTCTCTCAGATGCCAGGCCAGAGCGGGTGGTGCAGTATTGTTAAAATACACCTTCAAGCCTGCCCGTTTTCCCGTATTCGCTATAGAAATATTCTCAGCAGAATCAACGAAGCTGCGTATCTCGTGCCTCGTAACATTATCCCGCCAGATTTCTGATGCAGTGGCAGCCGAGGGTAGAAAATTCAAATGCCAGATCGATGAAACAGTACTGAAAAGAAGCAAGACAGCAAGTGCTATTCCACCGCTCTGAACTGTGAACTTCCAACCCCATCCCAGGCCGAACAGGATCAGAACAGCTATGCACGTTACGACTGCTCCAACTGCAATTCCTATCCGTGCTACGGCTTCTGTCATATCTGCAGCCGTTGCATGATGAACATATGCTCCTGCTTGAAGGTAGGCAAATATCATCAATGTAAGTAGAACCACTGATCCGCCAACTATTTCAATATTGATTGTCTCTCTCGGTTCAGCATGCAGCCAATCAAGGACCACACAAATGCCATATACCGCAAGCAGGTTCAGGAAAAGAACAGACCAGATTAATCCAGTTTCAGACCGTGCAGGATAAAGGAAATGAACAAGACTTGACGAAACAAGAAGGAACAACAACAATAAATCAGTGTTCTTGCGCCGTATTATGGATAGAATCAATGCAGCCAGACCTGGCAAGACTGCAGGTTCATAAATCCATATTGAGGCAATGCCTGCAAGAGGCCCATAAACTGCCTGCCCTCTCCAACCACCAAACCACTCGCCAATAGAATTAAAAAACTCTATGCTTCCACTTATTCTGAATCCTGCCCCAGTGATAATTATGAGGAGTGCTGCCAGAATGATATAACCCGCTTCTTTGAACCACCGTTCAAATTCACTCCAGTATCCCTTTATTGATATATCGCTTGAGACTATGCTCATAAAATATAGAACGATTCCAGCAATTATTATTGCTGTAATACTTTCAATTCCGGATGATAAGAATGCAGCAGCTGCGATCGCTGCAATTGGAGCCCACTTTCTCCGCCTGTTCGAAGGAGCAGGTTCCATCCTTATTCTCCAGAGTGCTGTGACCAGCCCTGCACCTGCGGCTGCAGACAGCATCGCGCCTGTGGCCGTCCTTGAGATCGATACCATCAGTGGTGAAACAGCAAAGAGCAGAGAAGTCAGAAGGGATGATCTGCTTCCAATCCGTTCCCTTGTCAGCCACGGCATATAAACAAGTAATAAACCTGCTGCAGCCGGGATAATTCTTGGTACTGCATCCAGCCCGGGAAACAGCATGAATAAGATCCATGTCAGGAACGCGTACAGGGGTGATGCGGCCTTTCCGTTTGTCGATTCCCAGAATTCTGAAGCAGCAGGAGTTCCTTCGGCAGCTGTAAGGGCCGATAAAGCTTCGGAGTTATTCAAGGGCATGATTCCAAGATCACGAAAACGCAACCATGCTCCGACAAGAAGGATAAGAGCCAGGATAATAGAATCGACGCGGATCGTGAATCGACGCTTGCTCATGGCACCTCCATCACAGGAACTTCATATATGCTTACAGCATCATCGTTATAGATAAGCTTGAGGTTTAAAACAAATTTGCTTTCATTCAACGATTGGTATTTCTGCCTCTCCAATTGCCCTACGTACACATAGCGGATATCGTACTGCCGGATTATTAATTTTGCTTCTTCCCAGGTTCGCGTCTGGTAAAGATTCTGGATATCTGTCTCTCGCGAGCCGTGGTAATCCAGGGTACCCCGCCACTGGTATTCATGGAATGGCCATCCAAGCACAGTGGGAAAGCCTGTATGTGCTGATATCCGGCCGTATTGGGTATAGCTTCCCCCTACTGCTTCCACAACTGTACCAGGAGAAAGATTCTCTTTCATCCATCCTATAGCTTCATAATCGCTCGATGATTGTGCAAGGTAGGCTGTACCATCCAGTGTTCTTCCAGCTGGCGGTTCAAAACCAGTCGTCTTTGTCCATACTGCCAGAGTTGAATACACCAGCCCACAACATAGAAGAAATACGCCTGCAATTCTAAGCAGCAGGTTGAACCTTCCGGATTTTTGAAATGCGGAGGCAATAATCCAGGATGCAGCAATGCCCCAAAGGACCCACGTGGCATAATAGAACTTGAAAACCGTATTCATTCTTGTCAAAAACAGATCTCGTAAATAAAGGAATTCAACGCCCAGAACAAGCAGAGCGCCTATCCCTATCAGAATCAGAATAAAAGATCGAACTCGTTTCTCTTCAGTTGATTCAGTTTGTTTCTGTACTGCTCTTGCATAAAGCAGAATCATTACCCCAAAAAGAAATCCTAGAAATAATGAAGTCCATCCGGCAGCAGTTCTACGATCAATCACAGCTTGAATTAGTGCTTCAAGATTGGCTGCCCCCATACCTGTAAGCAATTCCTGAACCTGTTGAGGATTCTCTTGAAGTGCAAGGCGGATAATGCCGCTTAAACCGAGAGATATTCCCCAGAGCAGTAGTGGGAGTCCAATACCGATAGCCAGCACCAGTTTCCAATCTCCTCGCCTCCACGTAATTGTATACTCCCTTGCAGTCCACAGTATCACCGGGATAATGAATATACCGAACATCACCAGGAAATGAATGAACCTTGTTGGATATATCAGATTAGGAAGAATACCGCCGAGTTGAGATTGAAACCCTGCTATCCATGGAGAATAGAGCAATACAGCACCAATAAGTATCGCCGTTCCGGTAAATACAGCTGATTTTATCCGTTGTGATATTTTTGATTTTCGCTCAATATAAAAAAGAATACCCATAACCAGTGTGAGGTATATCGGTAAATCCCAGGTATTCAGAAAAGCCAGACCACCAAAGATAACACATGCAAAAAGGGTCTCTCCTGTTGACAGCGCTCTGGGTATCTCGGCGCGTAAAAAGAGAACCATAAAGATAACTACTGCCGCCAGGATTGCGCCTGCAAGCCAGATGCGAATGAAGTGGATAAGTGCTGCATTTCCCGTTTGACCACTCGCCATTGTTACCAATAAACTAATAATTGTCAGGATGAGGAATCCGATTCCGGCAAACCTTTCCTGCTTGCTCCCGAACAAAGAAATATTCTTTTCATTTTGCAGGGTTTTTCGTCCGCGATAGAAAATATGAAGTGCAAAAGCTACTGCTAAAAGGGCAAAAGGCAGTGCAAGTACATGCGGGTGGTTATCAGCAAGGATAAAACTGAAGAAAGGGAACTCATCGATAACTTCAACTTCCCCCCCAGCCAGGTTAATATCATTAACCACTCGTGATGCACGCCACCACCAGAGGTAGCGATCGGGAAGCCAACCAGATGTGCCGGTTGGAGGATCTACAAGCTGTTTGATTCCCAGCCACGTCCAGAACGAGGATGTCATGGTGCCATCCGGAAGCGTTTTCCATAAAACCATCCTTCGATGAAGAACTTCAAGAACGCCTTCCAGATTTCCTGATATCAGTACTGCCGCAGGAGCGAATAACGAAAGCAGCCGGCGGGCATTCTCCTTTTTATAAAGCAACAGATTGTAAAGGATCGAATAGGATCCTGTGAAAGTCATAGCGAACCAGAGTGCATTGCCCAGATTAAATGTTATCCCGGAGGAAAGTCCGCTTATCCTGGTAAGCATAGCAATCATAATATAGCCGAAGTAATAATAGGAAATTGCGTAACCTGATAACCAGGGATCCCTTGGGGGAAATCCCGGTGAGATCAATATGGAATTCAGAAACGCCAGTTCCATTGGCTTTTCTGTTGCTACAAGGTCAGGATTATTTGCCCGAACAAAAGCCCAGAAAATAAAAGCTGCAAGGAAAAGCCCCTCTTCAATCAGCAGCAGCCTTGACTTCTGCCGGATCCACTTGAAAAATTCCTTACCATCCTTCTTTAATATAAAAGCACTCAGGATTCCCAGAATAAGAACTACTCCCAGTATTCCCCCGATACTGTTCGGTATCAAACCAACTGTACAGGCAATCCAGTACAAGTATGCAGAAAACAATATACCCGCAGTCCGTGTCATTCCAAAGCCGCGATCCGGCAAGCTTCCAAGACCGCGCCATACGAGAGGCCAGGCCGCCGCAGCTGGCAGCGAAGAAGCAAGCCAGAACAGCAAGATTTGCCAGATCATGGATTCACCCTGTATATCATCGTGGTTCCTCCAGAGAATACCTCCGAGATCACGCCCTGGCTTTCCAGAATATCGAATTTATCAAATCCATGAGTTCTGCACACATACCCCATGGAATCATCATCAGGATTGATCGTTTCACAATCATCCATACGGAGTTCTGGTTGTTCCATTCCCATTGGCCTGCCGCTCATATCGCAATACATCAAATCTCCATCCGGGCCTGGTTGACAGGATTGTATCTGATTGTAATAGAGCTCTTCCAACTGTCCAATAACAACATACGCCACATTGTATTCTTCGAGAAACTCCTTCGCTGATTCAATTGAGCGTGTAATGTAAAAATCAGCAATTTCAGCCGATCTCGCACTAACCTCCTCTGATCCAGCGCTCACACGCTGCTGTCGTTGATGCCAGTTCCATCCCAGTACAGAAGGCAGTCCCGTATGAATTGAAAAACGTGAACCCCAGCGGTACTCTGGAATGCTCGCTTCTACAATCACAGGGCTTCCTTCAACATTATCCTGCATCCAGCGTATTGCCTCGTAGTCTTCATCGAATTTGAAGTAATTATTAAACTCATAGTAACTGGCAAAAGGCATAAAAGCTGCACCATCGAGTGTATGAGGTGCTTCAACTGCCATTCTGTCCTGAATTTTTGCAGGTACAGCTGCCATAGGATACATCACCACGCCCAGTGCCAGCAGAGCTGATCCTGCGGCAAATATCTTCCCGAAAGGCAGGTACTTGACTCTCTTCCACTCCATCATCACCCAGGATAATGCTGCGGCTGTTGATATACTCAGCAGCGTCCAGGCCTGCAGGTAAAATTTAAAAACTGTGTTCATGCGGCTGATATCGCCTGTCAGAACTATTAATTCCACCATTAAAGTAACTGCTGATGCCCCCATAACCATCAGAAGTACGACCCTCTTTTCGAGTGAAATATCTCTTCTGTAAAGGAAAAGAATAACGCTCCATACGATGAGAGGCAGAACCAGTGTACCTACCAATATTCCTTTCCAGGCAAGCACACCTATAATGCCGACCATCAGAACACCTGCACTTGCTATCATCCCTGTGCTTGGCCGCAGCTTCGAAAGCGCTGTGATCGGGGTTTCTTCCATCCACTTCCTTGTCTCCCACCACAACCACGCAAACAATACAAAGTAGAAATGACCAAGGACTGTAAGATAATCTCCTAAAGATGTGTGAGAGCCTTTCCATAAATCAACACTTGTATAACCCTGCAAATACCACATGTCATAGAAAATGAAGCTCATCCTAGCAAATCCAAACAATATTGCCACAGCGATAACCGCTTCAAGAAGGAACGAGAGCCGTTTGGAGTATCCTCGCTGCCAGGCGGCGGCAAACACAGCCATACCAGACAAAAGCCAGTAAAGTGGATAATCCCAGGTATTTGTAGGGCGAATTACACCAAGTGACAATCCCCAAAGGAAGAACACTGGCAGAAGCAGTTTCCAGTCTCCAAGCCGATACCTATCACGTCTTTTCAGCCATGATAATGCCCAGGCTAATGTAAGAATGGTTATCGGGAGATTGATCATATGTGCATGAAGATCTGCATACAAGAAAGTGAATAGTGGAAATTCCGTTATGGGGCCGGCTTCCCCTTCGCCCGCCGCAATAGTACGGCTTGCGTCCCAATACCATCGATCCATTGCTATAGGAAAGGTTTCATCAGAACTTACATACTTTCCTATACCAGATACAACAGCCGGCAGCTCCTGAACAACACTGCTTGTTTCCGCATCAACTCCCCCCATCTGTGCCAGTCCCCGGTAAAACAACCGGGCATTACCAAGATTACCAATCGATACGAACAGCAGTGCGCCAATCAATCCGGCTCTGATTGATAAAAAGCGGCTGCCCTTGTCGGATTCAACGAAGCTGTACACCAGGCTGTAAGCACTTAATGCAGAAATTGAAAACAGAGTAGGAATAATCAGGTTGTATCCTATCGAAGGAACAATACCTGTCAGTTTTAACGGCATTCCGACAATAACGTAACCAAAGTAATAGTAATTAATTGTTCCACCAGCAAACCACGGATCGTAAGGCGGGAAATATGTACTCTTTAAAACCGCATTAAGGTAGGCAAAGTTCATTGGTTTTTCGCCGCCCTTTGCCGGGTGCCAGAGATCCGGATTTCCTATCCTTACAGCAAGAAAAACAAGAAATGCGACGAGTGCCAGTATTTCAACAATCAAGATTTGTTTCCGCTTATCACTCAGGTGTTTCCGTAGTTCTGCATCCCAGATGAGCAGAACCCCTGATATGGCTGCCATCAGGCCAAGAATAACAATCAGTGTGGTTTTCGAAACAGGGATACCTGAATTACCTGCCATCCATGCCAACCACGCCATGAATACAAGCGCCATTGAACGGGAAAACCCATAACCTCGATCACGAAGCCCCGGCATCAAGTAATACAATACGGGAACCATTGTCCATCCCAGCAGCGTTATAAGCAGCCACCAGACAGCTACTGCAAGGAATCCGGATTGATTGATTACCCAATATCGATTGAAAAGATCAGACCATGTTCCACCGTTCTGCTGTACCAGCCTTAACCCCTCCGGCAGCAAAAGTGTTTTAACGGTCCGTGGAAGTTGTGCGGGCGGCAAATTTTTGATATTGGCCAGATCCACATCAGCTAGAAGATCGGTCAGTTTCTCAGAATCAAAGTTTTTTGTCTTTTGAAAAATTAGAACCTTGGGATGATCATAGACAGTAAACGCCTCTTCAGATAATTGGTCATTGATTTCTATCGAGCCCACAGCCGGATGAGAACTGAAAACCGCAACAAGCTCGTATCCAAATTCACTGATTGTGTTGTCAGGTTCCAGTACGGCCCCGCAGGCCACGACACTTTGTGGTGAAGGGCAGTTGAAGAGTGCACGATAGAATACTTCACTGAGTGGATATCGAACGGAAGCACGCGGGATCGTTCCATATTGGCGGTTTGTTCCAATAATTAGATAATCTCCCTGCTCCAGTTCATCTACTATTCGCTCAAGTTTGTCCGGCCACTCATCCGTATCATCGTTCTGGTTGTCCGGCCAATACATTTCCAGATTACCGCTCTGATACAATCCGCCGTATCCATCGCGGCCGTCTATTCTTGCCGGCAAGCCGAGATCCCATGAAGATTCGCTTACCAGGTTGGATCCTCTGAATTGGACAAGCTTTCCTGAAACCAGATCCATATCGAAATGTGATATTTCTTCCACAGGTATCGATTCTTCCAGCTCCAGCTCAACCTCTCTTTCTTGCTGGTAGCCTATCGTAATAGAAGCTTCTATACGATCGAATGGTTCTGTCTCTCCGTGATGATACAGGGAAACCAGAATGGTTATATTTTCCTCGTTCGGATTTGACAGATTTTCCAGATAGGGGATTCTTATCGAATTTAAATTCCCGGAAAGGTTATTCGGAAGGTTAACCTTGTAGGAAGTATCCGGAACCAGTGATACAACCTGTGGAACAGAAACTTCAACCTGCTGCTCCTCGGTTCCGCTCTGCGAAAGCTGGATCACCGATTGAATCCGGACAGCTTCCTGCCCTTCAGTCTGAAGTTCTATTCTGTACTTCTGTGCTTTCACAAGAGAAACCACACTGTCAAGTGGTATGCTTACTGCCTGCTGTTGCCCGGTGTTATCGGGCTTCCAAAGACCTGTGCCAAGCAAATCATCTCCTTCATAGAGACGTACGGTTATCGCAGGCCAGGTTTCCGTGCCATACACAGGTGTAATGGAAGGGAGTGTGATTGTATCCACGAACAGGGTTTTGTCACTTAAAAATTCGAGAGCTTGTATCCCGCCAGGTGCAGTTATCCAGTTTTGGGAGATCGGCAGCGGCTCAACTTGTACCTCTTCCTCCGTAGAAAGCTGCAGGTTTATCCCCGAAGGAATGTTCTGGTAAATCCATCGAGACGCTGTAACATGTGTATTTGGACGTACATAGATCGACGAGAATGCAAACGCCCAGAACCCCGCAGCAGCAGTTATAAAAATGCCCACACCTGCCAGGACTGCCCGGTATAGAGTGGGTTTTGTTGATTTGGTTGCCCTTGACCAGAGTTCACAAATTACCCAGCCCGCCATTAGTACAAGAAATGGATATACAGGCAGCTGGTATCGCATTGCAGGTGTGTTATTGGTTGACTGCCATAAGAAAAACAGGATTATCCACAATAATAGTGATATATGGCGTTTTGTCTTGCGGCGTATGGTATCCGCCAGGGCTATAATCCATCCACCCCACGCAGCTGCAGCCAGTGGTATCCCCATTCCCCATAGAACCATGTTTTTCAGAGCGAACAACACCGGTGTGCGATATGCCCATTGCAGAGCTGGCGGGAAATCTACATTTCCGCTTTGCTGGCTTTGGATTTCTTTAATATTTGCAATCCAATTACTATTCGGGATTATGTTTAAAAATCCCGGTCCTTCGAACGCATAG
>Ga0272441_10004610_pt1 | contig 24746 bp, 20 predicted proteins | sample SSMProp6N_FD_193582 | JGI IMG/M metagenome (GOLD analysis project Ga0272441, IMG submission 193582) | Marine sediment archaeal communities from Little Sippewissett salt marsh, Falmouth, MA, United States - SSM-Prop-6N | ecosystem: Environmental > Aquatic > Marine > Wetlands > Sediment ...
CCAGGGAAAGCCAGGACCTATCGCGCAGCATCACACCGGAGTAGGCGGGGCGCTGTGACATGCGGATCTTGTTGGCCCGCAGGTAGGACTTGACCGAGGTGAAGCTGAGGACAGTGAATGTGAGCAACGTAAGGGTGACGGCGGTAAGGGCTGTGCGCATCTTGCGCCTGCGCATGTTTGCGATGCCCAAGGCGAAGGCCGCCGCAGCGGCCGAAAGCCTGCCCACGTCCGCCTCGTGGACGCCGCCGCGCTGCTGCTTCATGGACTTGAGCTCCACATTGAACTTGACCGTCACGATGGCGATGACAAGCACGGCCAATGCCATGATGATAAAGGACAGCAGAATAATGGGCGGCGCCGTAGTTAGCGAGAAGGCCGGATGGACCGCCGCGACCATGATGAAGACAACAATGAACACAGCGACAGTGCCGATGATCTGGTAGATGATGTTGCGTCCTGCAAACAGGAGGCGCTCGCCGAAGTAGGCGAAGGGCAGCAGGATCGCCAGGTAGAACAACAGGCCCTTCACCACGTCCACAGCCGTCTTCTGGACTTCTGGGTAGGCGCGGGACTCGTAGCCCCAGGCATGGCGCCCGGCCGAGACCGCCAGATCGTACTTGCGCTGCGCCAGGGCTGCCGTGGCCTTGTCAAGGGCCACCTTGGTCAGCTCGTGGAGTACCTTCAACCGTTGGTTCTCGATCCCGTTCTCGCGCAGCTTCTGCATCCGGTACTCGTCCAGCATCCACATGTCCCGGGCGATCTTCAGGGGTGTGAGCGGGATGCGAGGCGTACGCGAGGCCTTGAAGCCGATGCCCTCGGGGCGCTCCTTGGTGGCGTTGATCAGCACCATGCGCACGCCCAGCAGTCCCATTCCCATGGTCAGTTGCAGGTCCACGCTTGGGCTGGAGTACACCACGGCGCAGGGCTCGACATACGAGGGGAACTCGGCGGCCGATGCCGACGCGAGGGACAGCGAGTAGCCGAAGGAGATCGGCTCACTGAAGTCCTTCGCGTCGTAGATGAAGATCTTCTGAAGGGTCTGGAAGTAGCGTTCGTCCACAAGGTCGTACACGTCCGTGGGCACGCAACGGAACACAATAACGGGTCGTTTGAGTCCGGCGCGGCCGTATACATCGCGGGGGTACTTCTTCTCCCCGTCAGGTCCCAGGTCCGGCGCGTAGGAGATGGCGCCGCTGTCGGGATCGAAGCCGTAGGCCTCGAGGACGCCGCCGCGGGCCCTCTCTCCGCGCAGCACGAACTCGCTGGTCTCGTTCGCCATACCCAGGACTTCGGTATGTACACCCATCATCATCCGGTACTCGCCCTGGATGAGGACCAGCGCCCCGGGGACCGGGGTATTGGGTACGAAGCTCTCGGTCCTGCGGAACTCAAGCACGTTGCCTTTGACGTCCTTGAGCTCATCCATCTTCTTCAGGGCGTTGACGCGCTTGAGGGCGTTGTCCTGAAGGGTGTTGTCATTGAGGAAGTCGGACAGAGTGCAGGTGAGCAGTTGTGCCTGTGTGAGCAGGTTGGCCTGGTTGATGCGGTCGGGGGTATCCAAGGGCGTATCTACCAAGGAGCGTGCGTCGTTGACCGTGGCGAAGACGATTCCGGGTCGCCCGCCGCGGATGGCCATCTCATGGTCGAAGGCCACCTTGCCGGGGAAGAACGTGTGCCACTCGCGTCCCTTTACAGGATTGATGCCGTCAACGAAATTATCCTGTATGGCCAGTCCGAGCTCGTCACACGCCCGCGTCGCGTACTCGACGAACTGCTTGCCCAGGGGGGAGTAAAACCTGAGCAGATGGGCCTGTGAGTAGTACCAACCGACCTGGAATACCCCGAACATGGAGTTCTGTGTGCTCAGGTCCAGGGCGATGAACATGTCAATCTTCTCGAACCGGTCCAGGCGCTCCCATATCCGTATGTCGTTGTCGGCGCGCGCGATGTCGCGTTGCAGTCGTGCCTCGCGAACGCGAGCGGCCGGTGGGGAAAGCTGTAGCTGGCCGACGTTGACCACGGGGCGCTCGTGCTTGCTGAGGGCCGCCGCCTTGGTCTCGGCCTGCGCTTTCTCAAGGCCGGGCCGCAGCTCCTTATTCAGGGCCTTTTCCAGTTGATCTCGGCGCCTGTTGTGCTCTCGAAGGCGGAGCTGCTTGAGGCGCTCGCTGCGCTTGCGCGGCTCACGTCCCCACAGACGCACGAACTCCCGGGCGCCGGCCATGGCCTGGAAATGGCCGCTGGTGGCCAGGAAGATGACGCTGCGCGCCGGAGGGTCTTCGGCCCAGATGCGCGCCAGCTCCAGCATTGTCGCGACGCTCACCGCGTTCTCGGCCCCGGGAGACAGCTTGGGTACAACTGAGATCGAGTCGTAGTACGCCTCGACAATCATGGCGTGCTTGCTCAACTCGGGATCGGTCCCGGGCAGGATGCCGATGATATTGCGGTTGGTAACGTCCGTCCACGGGGCGCGAGCCCGGATGCGACCGATCAGGTCCTCCGAGGAGACGGCCGCAATGACGTGTCCGGCGGAGTTCCCATCCAGGTAGAAGCGCGGCACGTCGACGGGACACTGCAGGAACTTGACCTCGGCCTCGCCCCGGGTCGTTTTCTCGGCCTCGACGAAGACAACAGCGGAGGCGCCCAGCAATGCGGCGTTGATCCAGTTTTGGCCCACGTTGAAGTTCATCACGACGATACTGCCCTTAACGATGTGTCCGTTGAACTCCGACAGGCTACCGTCGCCAACGTATATCACACGCCCCGGCAGTCCGGCGTTAGGCACCTGGCAGGTCCGCGCGAGATTGGGCCACAGGCAGGCCAACTCATAGCGCTCGCCGCCCAACTCAAGCCACGCGCCCCCGTCCAGGGGGGTGGGCAGGTCGAACTGCTGTACCATGGTTTCGAGACCCAGGTGCTCGAAGCGTTCGAGGATGAGGTCTGCCGCCTCGACGTTCCCGGGATAGCCCGACACCCGGGAGCCTGGTAGGGTGGGCCGCGGCGAGCCCGCGCGGGCAAGGCGCTCCACATCGGCGAGCAGTCGCGTCTCGTCGACGCGCTGGGCCAACTCCACATACTTGGCCGCCAGCCCGGGAGCCGTGCTTGTCGCCAGCAACCACACAGCGATGGCCACCCAAACCCCGCGACCGGGAGCATCTACGAACCGGCACATTGGCTATCTCTCCTGCAGACCATCGGTTATACAAGTGTCATTATAGCGGTTGTCCGGGCTGAGCGCGACATGCCAGGCGCCTCAGCCGAAGTGGACAACGTAGCGGCGGTACATCTCGTTGACCAAGCTCAGCCAGCCCCACACGAAGCCGGCCACGAAGAAGTGGCCGATGACTATGCCCAGGAAGAAGGGGATCAACTGGCGGTACAGGCGCATTCCGCCGACCTTCAGGACAACGGTCTTGATGATCCACACGAGCAGGAACGGCCCCCATATCGGCCCGCCGTAGGATGTGACCATCGCGAAGCCCAGAGGATGCAGGGGGAAGCGCAAGAAGAAGCTGCGGATCACGATGAGTATACCCGTCACAAGGAAGCCCGATATCAGTGCGCTTGTGCGGGCCTTGTCCGGCGATGTGTGCCCCTTCAGGTACGAGGCCAGCGTCTCGAATTCCTGGCGGGCCAGGGTGATGCGGTAGCCGCCCTGGGTGGTCCCGCCCTCGAGGATGTTGGCGCCGTGTGTATAGTAGGCGGTCAGATGGATGAAGTAGGCGCCCACCAGGCCCAGCAAGACGGCGGCAATGAGCCACCAGGACATGGTGCGCTGCTTCAGATGGGCCTCCGACGCGATTTTCTGCCCCTCGATCTGGTAGGCCATCATCGACTGGAAGTAGCCTCTGGAGCAGAACATCAGGGTGGAGAAGATGGTCAGGTTGGTCCAGTTGCCGCCTGCGGCGAAGGGCTGAGAGCCCAACACAGACAACATCATGCGTTTGTGTTGGTAGAAGGGGAACAGCCACACCATGGCCGCGCCGGCCTCAGCCCGGGCGCGGGCGTATACCAGCGCGAACAACAGGATCAGCCCGAAGTACAGGGCCGCCGTCCACAGCCACATCCCCGCCTGAGTGGCGAAGATCAGCATCCCGGCGATGCCGGCGATGGCGCCGAACACGGCCACCCGGTAGGGCATGGGCTCGTCCGTGTCGTCCAGCTCAACGGTCGCCCCGAAGGCCTTGCGGATCGCGACGGCCAGTTGGTTGCGCGCCAGCCAGACCAGGAAGATACCGAGGGCCAGGTATGAGCCCGTCGCGTGCTCCTGATCGAAGGGGAAGCCCGATATCTCGTAGCCCCCTGCCGTAGCCAATACGTTCGACAGACGCATCAGCAGGTAGAATACCCAGACCGAAAGGGTGATCTCAGTCGAGACGAGATATCCCAGACCGATGTTCTCGGGCCGCCAGGCCATGCCCAAAGGCCGTATGGCCGACAGGGGGCGTTCGGTGAACAACGAGCCCAGGTCGTAAACCTTCCCCAGAGCAGGGACGCCGGGGTTCCATGCATGCAGGATGTTGAGGACGTTGTACAGGGCGGCGAGCAAGAAGCCTCCCCACATGATCGGGTTGCGGAAGAAGCCCCCTACCAGGCGGCCTACACCCTGGTCCGAGATATCCATCGCCAGGTGCACGATGGGAAAGGTCAGCCTCTCCCGATCGGCCCACTGTCTGCGGAACAGGGAGATGGTGCAAAGCATCGCGACAAACCAGGACAGCAGAAACAGTGTCCAGAAGACCAGGGGCACGGCCCAGGGCCGCCACGGCACCCGTTCGTCCGGCGACGCCTCGTACATCTCGCGCACCACCGTGGGGTCTTTGGGGGCCAGCCAGTCGGGCACATTGTCCTGGAACTTGGCGAAGTCGTTCTCAGGTGTGGCGAAGTACTGCACCGCAGTCATCGCGGGGAAGAGCATGCGGGCCACGCCGACCGATGACATGGACAGGGCAATGCACAGGAATGCGTAGATGAATAGAACTTGGCCCTGAGGCAGGTTGAGGTGTCGTGACAGCCGCCTGACCGGCGGGGCAATGAGGGTCAATACGAACAGCGCCCCCACGGCGGGGACCACCGGCACGCTCTCGCCAAGCTGGGCCCCCTGTGACACCAGGCCGGCGTGCTGGATCCAGCGGATCGACCCTATAAGGGCGATGACCGACACGACGATTGAGCGCAGCCACAGGCCCTGGGCCACTTGCTCGCGTCCGGTCCTGCGAACGTCGAGCGTCTCGGGTTGGGGCCGATCTTTCTGGGTCACGGAATGTCCCCTTCTATCACGTCGGGCGGCTGGGCCAAGAGCGGGAGAAGCCGCCACGCGTCCTCGAGGGCCGGCCGAAGGGCCACTGCCGTGGCCTGCCGTAACATCAAAGACGGCGCGGGCCAAGCCCTCCCGTGCTGTGGAGGGTATTCGCCGGGGGCCGCACCGTCCCCTTCCTCGCGTGCTCGTGCCTCCGGCGGCGGGCCGGAGATGACGAAGGCGGCGAGCGCCGTCTACTGTCAACGGTCACGAAGGCGTTGACAAAGGCCTGTGCTGTACCGGATAATTCGTTATTCGTGACCGGGTCGAGCCCGGAGCCGGGACGTCCGCGCATTCGTTAGTCAGGGAGGCTCAAGCAATGCCGCTGTGCCCCAAGTGCGGCGCCGAGGTCGCTGCGACCGACGCCAACTGCATGGACTGTGGAGAGGACCTACTCGCCGCCAAGGAAAAGGAGCGTGCTCTGCTGCGCAGCCAGAGCGTAGCGGCTCGCACCGGGACGGCCGGGGGATCGGCGGTCGGCCCGCCGAAGAACCCGGCGGCTGCGGGCGTGGCCGGAGTGGGAGAGAGATCATCCGACGAGACGCGCCTGCGCGCCTTCGACAAACAGGAGGCCAAGCGCCTTGAGCAGGAGCGGACCACAGCCTGGGTCACCGCGGGACTGGCGCTCCTAATAGGCATCGCCTTCGCGATCGTCGGCTTGCTGAGGATCAAGGCCGGCGGGGGGTTTGGCGACATCATGCCCGCCCTCAAGCCGCAGGCCCTCCGGGAGGGTGCCTTGTTCTCCCCGGTGGTCATAGGGCTGATGGCCGCGGGTACCGGCCTGTCCGGTCTGCTGGTGGGAATTGGTCAGATACGCCTCGCGGTAACCGCGAGCAGAGCGATCACCGACGTGAAGCTGAACCGTAAGCCCGCGATCGCCCAAGTTAGTACCTTCACGCGATTGGGGCTGTTCCTGCTGTGCGTGTTCTTCCCGCCCCTGGGGTTCATCATCGGACTTGTGATGCTGTTCGGGCGCAACCCGGATCTAAAGGGCTTGGGGAGTTCGATGACCTTCATCAGCCTGTCCATCATGGTGCTGCTGGGCGTGAACCAGTTGTGGAAGGTGTTTGAGAACATGAAGTCCGCGAAGGTGCCGGCCCCGAAGAGCTAACGGGGCGCATGCCGGCTCAATTCGCGACCGTGACGAGCCAACCAGGCAGTGCTCGTACTGCAAGGGCCGCCCACAGCCACCGCAGACGTGGTGAGGGGCGGCCCTGACTATCTGCCCTTGCGTCAGCGCCCGGTGGCTCCGGGCATCACACGTGCCTACAATTGAAGCGAGTTCCCGGGGGCCTTCGACCGGTCGACGATCATCTCCCCGGAGTGTCCCCGAATGACGTTGCCTCTTGTCTTGATCCCGTCGGCGCCCTCACCCACGAGGATCCCGTTGCGCTGGGTCACGCGTCCGTCGCGGGTGGTGTCCTCGATGGTGTTGCCAAGGATGTCAATGTCATAGGTGATGCCGCTGATGTGTATGCCGTCGCCAGGCTCGTCCTGGCCGTTGTCGCGGATCACGTTGTCCTGCAGTGTGTTGCGGTGCCCGCCGTTGGCTTCCGCCTCGGCCCGGAAGGCCACACCGTGGCGGCCGTTACGCTCGACGGTGTTGCCGGCCAGCAGGTTGTCCGTGTCCTTGTGCCCAATGGAGATGCCATCGGCGCCATTGCGCTCGATAACGTTGTCGGCAAAGCGAGAGTCCTTCACCCGCCAGCACAAGAACAAGCCGGTGTTGCCGTTGTCATAGATGTTGCAGTCCGTCACCTCGGTGTGGTGCGAGCCCGAGCCGGGGTGTACGCCACAGCCGGCGTTGCGGTATGAGCGGCAGCGCGTGACCGTGACGAAGGGACTGACCTGGTAGCTAATGCCGTCGCCGTTGAAGTTACGCGCCTTGCACCCGTCTACGACGCAGCGCTCGGACTTCCACAGGTAGATGGCGGCTCCGCGGCAACCGTTCAGATGAGGTGTGTGGGCGCGATTGCCGTCGGCGATCAGGTTTTCAATGCGCACGTTGCGCACCTGCTTGCCGAAAATGACGGAGTGGGTGCCCTCAACTCTGCCGTTGCGCGCGACAAGGTAGTCTAGATCAAGCTCCTGGTCGAGCACGATGGCATTGCCCTCGATACGCTTGATTGTGCGGGTATTGACGTACCATCCGGTTCTGTGCAGATCGTCACACAAGGTAACGCCCATGCCCGGCGCCAGGCCGGAGGCGTCCTGTAGGACAATTGTCTTGAGGCCGTAGCCGGCGTCCTCGGCAAGGGGCACGGTGACAGCCGGTGCCTTCTCGAGCACGGGCGCCGGGCCCAGGCCGACGACATTGACGCCTGACTTCAGGTGCAGAGCGTCATACATGGTGTACGTGCCGGATTTGATGTATACGGTCCCGCCGTCCTTCCTGGACACGTGGTCCACGGCGGCCTGCAGGGCTTTGTTGTCACTTCCGACAACGTCACCTTCTCGTGTGCCCACCGTCAGGGTCACTGCGCGCGCGGGCGGCACGGATAAGGCGAGCCCCAGAGCGGCGATGAGTATTGCCCACGGGAACGCGGTCTGCGTCACTATGGCATACCTCCAAAGGGAACTATCGTCGTTCGAGCCCCGCCGGGCGTTTGCCTACAGCCGCTGCAATGAGGGACGTCCGGCGGCAGGCATACATCTTCATGCTCGGCGGAGGGCAACTTGACGAGAGCGAAGCCGGCCGTCGCCGGAGCCGCGCGGAGGGCGCACCGGCCGGGCCGCGAAGGGCCCCCCGTTTGCTCGCGTGATCCGCGGCCGCCAAATCGACTGAGCGGCGCGATCACATGGAACAAGGGCGACCCTTTTGGGCGCTGAACGCCAGGACTAGATCTTACAATCACATGCGGGTCAAGTCAACTTGGCGCGCGTTACGTTCGAGACAGCGCGGATGGCGTCGAATGGGGCCGCAGAGCCCCGCACAGGGCAGTTGTGCCTTGACACACACAGGCACATTTGCTATCCTCGCTAGGCATTCATCAGGGGCGGTATGCCCCTTGTTGCGGTGCCAAACCAAGGGGTGAAACGACATAGATCCTAGGTCTTACCGGGTTAACGAGCGAATTCGCGCCAGACAGGTGCGAGTCATTGATCCGGACGGCGAACAACTTGGCGTCATGAACATTGAGGACGCAAGACGTAAGGCCACGGAGTACGACATGGACCTGATCGAGGTTGCTCCGCAGGCGAAGCCTCCCGTGTGCCGCATCACGAACTACGGCAAGCTGCGCTACGAGGCGCGTAAGAAGGCCAAGGAAGCCCAGAAGAAGCAGAAACAGACCGAAATGAAGTCGTTGCGCGTCCGCCCCAACACGGACGACCACGACATTCAGTTCAAGATGAAGAACGCACGCAAGTTCCTGGAGAAGGGCAACAAGGTCAAGTTCACGGTGATCTTCCGGGGGCCGGAACTACGCCACAAGGAGATCGGGCAGCATCAGTTGGAGCTGTTCATCGAGGGCACCAAGGATATTGGTGTTGTGTACCAGCCGCCCCGCATGGAGGGGCGGCGGATGACGATGCTGCTGGACCCGTTGCCCGAAGCCCAGAGAGAGAAGGCCAAGCAGGAGAGCGCTAAGCAAGAGGAGGAGCGGGTCGCCCAGGAGCAGGCCACGGAGCACATAGCCTCGCCGACCGAGGAGCCGACTCCCGATGCCCCTGCGGGAGAGACGCTGGCTGAGACCTCTGCAGACCCTCAGCCCTCAGAGGAGCAAGCCTAGAGCTGTCGGCCGCTTCATTCGCCCGTACCGGCCCGGGCCACACGCCCGGGCCTGTTTTGTCGCCCCGTCGCGGGGCGCGCCATAGACCAAGTGGGAGGTCGAAGTCCCGGCACGGACCGGGCCCGTCCCACGATGTACATAAATGTGCGGAATGGCAAATCCGCGCTGCCTGCCGGCCCGAGAGCGTCGCGTAGGCTCAAGGAGGAAGCCCAGTGGCAAAGAACAAGATGAAGACGAAGAAGGCCGCGGCCAAGCGGTTCCAATTCACCGGGACCGGCAAGGTCATGTACAAGCGCTGCAATCAGAGCACCAACACCGCATTGTCGCGAAGCTCGCGCCGCCTGAAGCGTGCCCAGAAGCTTGACGCCAGTCTGGAGCAGGGAGACGAGAATCAGGCCAAAGCCATGGTGCCCTATTGGAAGAAACGCAAATAGGGCTCGGGCGGTCAGATCGCTGTTCCCATGTCGCAGCAGTACGCTCCAGTCTTCAAAGCTTGAAAGGAAGGGCATACGATGTCACGAGTAAAGAGAGGCTTCGTCGCCAGGCGGCGTCGCAAGAAGGTCCTGAAGGCCGCGAAGGGCTATGTGGGCGGCCGACGCACACTGTTCAAGACGGCCAAAGAGACGCTCATGCGGGCACGCAACTACGCGTACCGCGATCGACGTGTGAGGAAACGCGAGTTCCGACGGCTGTGGATCGCGCGCATCAACGCGGCCGCCAGAGCCCATGGCCTGAGCTACAGCCGATTCGCCAACGGGTTGAAGAAGGCTGGGATCGCCCTGAACCGCAAGATGCTGGCACATCTGGCCTATGAGGATTCCCAGGCCTTCACCGCTGTGGTGGAGAAGGTAAAGACGGCTCTCGAGGCCTGAGCCTTGCGGTAGCTGTAGTTATGCACAATACGGCCGCCCACGGGCGGCCGTATTGATTCGAACCTGTCCGGGTTCAGGTCGCGGACGAGCCAGGGCCGGATCGACCGGCCGCCCGAACGCCTGGAGCGGGCAAGGCCTCGCGGCGTCATGTGGCTACTGTGGTATCATGTCCGGGGTCGCGACACCAAGCACCGCAGGGGGTATACGGGCCCGGGCGCCCGTCCAGACCGGGGAACCCAGGCCGGGCATGATGAGAATCGACAGCACGTCCAACAGGCACGTCAAGCTGGCACGGTCGCTACATTCGGCAAGGAGCAGGCGCCAAGAAGGGCTGTTCCTTGCTGAGGGGCCGCTTGCCGTGGCCGAGGCTTTGATGTTCGCCCGCGGGATCGAGTGGCTGGCGTGGTGTCCCCAACGCGGCAACGAAGACGCTGACGAGATGGCCGACGCCGCCCGTGAGGCCCACATCAAGGTCATCGAGATGAGCCAGGGCGCCTTCAAGGCGCTAAGCGACACCCCTACCCCTCAGGGCATCGCGGCCGTCATGCGGATCGAGCCCGTGGCGCTTGCCGACCTGGTGGTCGAGAAGTGGACGACGCTGCTGGTGCTGCACGACCTGCGCGACCCGGGCAATGTGGGCACGATGATTCGGTCGGCAGACGCCTTCGGGGCCAATGGGATCATCCTGACGGGCTCCTGTGTGGACCCCTACGACCCCAAGGTTGTCCGGTCGACCGCCGGGTCCCTGTTTCACCTGCCCGTGGTTGAGGCGGACTGGTCGCAGGTGGTCTCGTGGGCGGGTGATCGCAGCGTCAAGTTGTATGCGACGGACGTGGACGGGCAGCACACGGTGGGCGCGGTCGGAATCCCCAGGCGTGTGGCCTTTGTCGTGGGCAACGAGGCCCACGGTCTGCCTGACGAGGTCTTGCAACAGGTCGACTATACGGTTAGAATTCCCCTGCCCGGCCGCGCCGAGAGCCTGAACGCGGGTGTTGCGGCCGGGGTAGTGCTATACGAAGCCGACAGACAGAAGCGCGAGCAGCAAAGCGCGTAGCGATAGCTTACAGGTGATGAAGGAGTAAAGTAGGCGGAACTGCGAGGTCAAACAGAGAGGGGAGCCCGCGGCTGAGATGCTCCCTGACCGACGCGCCGCTGAAGTTCGCTCCTGAACCGCAGGCTTAAGTGGGGCCACGGCCCCATGTGTAGGCCGCGCCGGCCTGTCCCACCGTTACCCGGGACCCCGCTTGATGGAGTAGGGTGGTATAGCGAAGGCCTCCGGCTTTCGTCCCTAGGGGCGATTCCCGGCGGCTTTTTTGTTTGTGCTCGGCGCCAGCCGACAGTAACCGTCCGGGCCCTTTTGAGGAGAGTGCACCATGCAAGACGAGCTTAGGAAGCTACAGGCGGAAGCGGAGGAGGCCCTTCGGGCCGCGCAGTCCGAGGATGAGCTGGCCCAAACGCGCGCCAGGTACCTGGGGCGGAAGGGCAGGCTGCGACAGATCCGCCAGAGCATCAGCCAACTGCCTGAGGAAGACCGGCCGATTGTGGGGCAACTGTGCAATAAGACCCAGAAAGCCCTGGAGGCCGTTGTCGAGCAACTGGAGGGCGGACTGGGGCAACAGCGGGATGCGAAGGCCGTCTCGCAGGAGGTGCTGGATGTGACCTTGCCGGGGCGCGCCCCTCGCATTGGGCGTCAACACCCACTGATGCGTGCTCTGGAGGATACCATCAGCATCTTTCTGGGACTGGGGTTCAGTGTGGCTGAGGGGCCCGAAGTCGAGAACTACCATTACGGCTTCGAAGCCCTCAACTACCCGGCCGACCATCCGGCGATGGACGAGCAGATGACCTTCTACATCAGTGACGACGTCATGCTGCGCAGTCAGACCTCGACGGTGCAGATTCGCACAATGGAGGCGCAAGAGCCTCCGGTGCGCGTGGTCGTTCCGGGTCGGTGCTTCCGTCGCGACACCGTGGACGCGACTCACTGCCACACCTTCTACCAGATCGAGGGCCTGCTGGTTGACGAGGGGATCACCATGGCCGACCTGCGGGGCACCCTGGAGGCCTTCGCCCATGGAATGTACGGCGAGCAGACTCATGTGCGGTTCCGGCCGGACTTCTTCCCCTTCACGGAGCCAAGCGCGGAGTTTGCGCTGAGCTGTACCATGTGCCGGGGCGCGGGCTGCCGCGTCTGCTCCGGTAGTGGATACCTGGAGATCGGCGGGTGCGGGATGGTTGATCCCAACGTGTTGCGCAATGTGGGCTATGACGCCGAGAAGTACACCGGCCTGGCCTTCGGCTTCGGCATCGAGCGGATCACCATGCTGCGACACGGCATCGACGACATCCGGCTGCTGTACAGCGGAGACATGAGGTTTCTGGCGCAGTTCTGACGTCCGCCGCAGACCGCCAAAGGGCCATTACCGCCGCGGGCGGCGGGTCGTCACCGCGGAAGAAACGGAAGGGAATGCTGAGGATGCGCGTACCCCATAGCTGGCTGACCGAATACCTGCAGACTGATATGGCCGTCGACGAGCTCGCCCACAGGCTGACAATGGGCGGGTTGGAGGTGGAACAGATTCATGACTGGACCTCCGAAGACGGTGAGGCAACGGACCAAGTGTTGGTCACTTCGGTGACCAGCAACCGGGGGGACCTGCTGTCGATGGTCGGAGTGGCTCGGCATGCCGCCGCCATCGTGGGCTGCGAATGGCGATTGCCCGACGTGTCGCGAGCGGAGGCGGCCGACGCTAACGTGGGCGCCCCGATGGTCGAGCAGGGCGACGTGAAGATCGAGGTGCTGGACTTCGAGGCCTGCCCGCGCTATTCGGCGCTGGTGATCAAGGACATCGAGATCGGCCCCTCGCCCGACTGGATGCGTTATCGGCTCGAGGCCGCGGGCATCAGGCCGATCTGCAATGTAGTCGACGCGACGAACTATGTGTGCTGGGAGTTGGGCCAACCCATGCATGCCTTTGACCTGCGGCTGGTGGCCCGCAACCACATCATCGTCCGCAAGGCAGGCCAGGGAGAGAAGATACTGCTCATCGACGACAGCAGCGTCACGCTTACGGAGAATGATCTGGTGATCGCCGATGAGATGGGCGCGGCCGCACTGGCCGGCGTCATGGGTGGCCTGGATACCGAGGTGCGTGAGCGGACCAGCGCCATCCTGCTCGAATCGGCCCACTTCGACCCCAGCACGATCCGGCGCACCTCACAACGCCACGGCGTGAGCAGCGAGTCATCTTACCGCTTTGAGCGCAACGTGGACACCGATCTGACGCTGAAAGCCCTGGCCAGGGCCACTGACCTCATCGGGCAGACGGCGGGTGGGCAGCCCGACGGCGTGGCCATTGATGTGCGCCAGACCCATGCAGAACCACTGCGGGTGAGCATGCGGCCTTCGCGCTGCAATGCCCTTCTGGGCACCGATCTGACCGCAGAGCAAATGGCCGACTACCTGACTCGGCTGGACATGGATGTGCAGCAACAGGGCGATGCGCTGCAGGTCTGCGTGCCCACCTTCCGGCCGGATATCGAGCGAGAGGTCGACCTGATCGAGGAAGTCGCCATCGTGCATGGGTACAACAACATCCCAGCTACCGTGCCGGGCAGGCTGTTGGAGAGCGGGTTGCTGAACCCGAGGCAGAAGACGGAGCGTCACACGCGCGAGGTTCTACGGCAGTGTGGGCTCAATGAGACCATCGGCTTCTCGTTCATGTCCATGGCCGACCTGGATCGCTGCGGTTTTCCGCCGGACGCCCAGGAGCGCAAGGCGCTGGAGCTTTTGCTGCCCGTGGCGGCCGACATGTCACACTTGAAGACTACGCTGCTGCCGGGGCTGCTTCAGGCGTGCGCGGTCAACGTCCGGCAGCGTGTGTTGGACGTGGCGCTGTTCGAGTTGAACCGCGTGTTCATCCCGGCGGGCGAAGGCGAGTTGCCCCGGGAGAGCATGCGCGTCGCCGGGATCGCCATGGGCGCCCAACTCACATCAAGCTGGAACGTGCCCTCCGAGAGCTCTCAGGCGGACTTCTACCGGCTCAAGGGCGTTGTGGAGCAGTTGTGCGACGCACTCAACGTCCAGGGCGTCGAGTTCGTGCGCTCCGAACACTCGGCCATGCACCCCGGACGCTGCGCTCAACTGCGGCTTGATGGGGTCACCACGGGCTACCTTGGCGAGATTGCGGCTTCTGTGCAGGATGCCTATGATCTGCCGTCGAAGACTTATGCGTTCGAGATCGACTGGGAGTTGCTTGCCCAGAAGGCCAGCCCGTACCGCGAGTACGACCCCCTGCCTCGGTTCCCGGCGGCGGCGCGGGATATCGCGCTGGTGGCCGCGGACGACGACGCGCATTCATCTGCGGCCCTGATGCAGGCCATCCGGGAGGCGGGGGGGCAGTACCTGTGGAAGACAGCGACCTTCGATTTGTACACCGATGAGCAGCGTCTGGGGCCCGGCAAACGCTCGGTAGCATTTCACTTGACCTTCCGGGCGCCCGATCGGACGCTGACTGATGTGGAACTGGATGAGGCAATGAGCCGCATCGCCGAACACCTGAGCAGCCAACTAGGCGCGGAAGTGCGGGATAGCTGATGCCCAAACGCTTGGCTCTTCATTTGTTGCGTTTGCCGGTAGCCATGGTGGTGGCCGGCGTGGTGGCCGCCGTGTCAGGCTGCACGGTGGGCCGGACGCCCGAGACCATCCGCCAGGTCGAGAATGACGACTTCAGCCCCCAGCATCCGGCCTGCTTCAAGACCAAGGGCGCCAATGTGCCCAAGGCATTCCTGGTCAAAAACCAACAGGCGTGGGCGACGTTGTGGGGACAGGGGGAGGAGCCGCCGGTCATCAACTTCGACAAGGCGATGGTGTTCGTGGCCTTCGCGTCCATCGGCTCGGAGGGCCCGGGCTCGATGTCTGTGTGGGTCCTGAAGTACTACAACACCAAGGACATCCTGGAAGTGCGGGTCAGGGAGTCGCTGTCCGGCACATGGCCTCTTAGCTCGGCGTACTCCCGGGCGTACCACATCGTGAGCTTGCCCAAGGCAGACAAGCCCGTGAAGGTGGTATGGCGGCGGCTGTGGGGCAAACGGGATGAGACCACCGAGATCGAGGCAACTCAGTGGACGCCGCGGGCACAGACCCCGATGGGCGCCGGGGCCGGCGCTCCCCAGGGAGGCTGGGGAGGACGGCCCCCCCAGCAAGCGCCTCAGCAAGGTCGTTGGGGCGGCCAGCCCAGCCGGCAGCGGGTGCCGCAACAGGGCGGCTGGGGCGGGGCTCCGCGTTGAATTCCCGGGCGCAGCAACGCGCGAACTGCCATGAATCACCAAGGGGCGCCTGCCGGCGCCCCTCATCGATTCGTGCTTACTGCGCCAAGGGCCTCAATAGGTCGCTCACACAGAAGCCAGTACGTCGTTGTACACCCGCACAGTGCGGGTGAGCATCTTCGCCACAGAGTGATGCTCCAGCAGGCGTGCCACGTCCGAGCCCAGTTGCGCGCTGCGATCTCGCGGGTCGAGGCCCGGCTCGTCAAGGTCGTATTCGTCCTGCGAGGCCAGGGCCTCACTGACACCCCACGTAAGCCCGCTTTCGGTCTGGATGGAGTCCTCGTCGCTGGTCATGCCCTCGAGCTGTGAGCAAATCGCTCGGGCGAGCCCGCTGCGGTCAGAAAGGGGGACCAGGGGCACCGTCTCGGTCTGGGCAAAAATCTCGCGCAGTCCGGGCAGGTCGGCGCTCACCACACGCAGGTCACGGGCCAGGGCCTCGAGGGCATGGATGATGCCGTAGGCGTCATCGGTCAGCGCAACCAGTACGTTGCAGGTGGAGACAACGTCCAGCACGTCCGGGCGGTTGCCCAGGAAGATGGTGTTGCCCGTGAGGCCCAACTCGTGTGCGAACTGCTTCAGGTGCTCGATATGCGGCCCGTCGCCGATGATGGCGAACTCGACGTTTGGCATGTCTGCGCTGACGGTTCTGGCGGCCCGCAGCAGGTCCTCGATATGGGAGCTCTCCCTGAGGGGCGCCAGCGCGGCGACGATGGCGGCATCACGGTGAAGGCCGACCCGGAAGCGCTTCTCGCCAACATCGAACAGGCCGCTCTTATCGCGGCGCTGTACGCCCAGGGGCACGACCATCGTTCGGGGGTCGAGCCGCGAACGGCGACGGCCGGCCAAGCGCAGCAGGGCCTCCCTCTCGGCCTGGGACGAGGCGATGATGGCGTCACAATGGGTGAGCGCGTAACGGGTGGTTCCGGCTTTGCGGAGGCGTGCCATGGCGCCGGCGCTACCCGTGTCTGAGATTCCGTGAGGGCTGCACACGAGGGGAATGGGGGCCGCGGAACCGTGGCGCATGGCCGAAAGGACGATACCGGCGGCCTGCAGGCCGTGGGCGTGCATGAGCACCGGCGGGGCGCTGAGGACCAGCTTGCGCAGGGCACCGGCGGCATCACCCATCGATCGAGCGGCGCCATCCTCGGGGATGGGCAGGTTGGTCCAGCGAACGCCGTGGCGCGACAAGTCCTCGCGGAAGCGCCGGCTCAGCGAAGCCACCACCATGGCCTCAATGCGACGCTCCGCCAGCCCCGAGGTGAGAGCAACGATGTGCTCCCGTAGCTCATCGGCGTCCGGGCGCACGACGTGGATAATGCGCGGTTTTGCGGGCATCGATACTCCAATGAGACCCCACGAGTTACCCGTGGCCGTCGGCGACAGCCCGTCCCTCATGCGGCCTGATTCTCGTGCTGTTGGGGCCCCGTTGCTGCGAGCCCTGCACACTTGACCTTCAGCGGGCGCGAGCCAGACCCGGCAAGCATCAGGGGTAGTACTTGCCTCGATATCCGTTCCGCTTGCAGATGGCCTGGACCTGGTTGATGCGGGTGTTGTCACCCGGATGCGTCATGAACAGCAACTCCAGCTTGCCGGGGTCTTTGCCGTCGCGCAGGGACTGGAACACCCGCACCACCCCGATGCCGGCGGTGGGGTCATAGCCCGCCTTGTGGGCGTAGACGCAGGCCTGATGATCAGCCTGCAACTCCTTGTCCCGGCCGTAGTCCCTGAACATGAGCTCACTGACGACCCCCGCTACTTGCCCGGCGGCCCCGCCGCCGAGTAGGGCCTGCGTGAGAAGCTGCACGCCGACCTGATTCTCGATGCGCTTCGCCGAGTGCCTGAATGCTACGTGGGTCACCTCGTGGGCCATCACCCAGGCCACCATGTCCCGGTCGCGCTTCAGCTTGTCCAGGAGGCCTCGGTACATATAGACGCGCCCGCCCGGGAAGGCGACGGCATTGACCGTATCCGTGCCGATGACCCGGAACTCGTAGGGGTAGTTGGGCGGCTTTGCGACAGCCGCGATAGCGGCGCCGGTGTCTTTGACAAGCTTGGTATCGGCGGCGCTGTGAGACACGGGGTTGGTCTTCTCGAACTCGGCGGCCGCGTCCCGGCCGAGTTGCACCTCGTCATCCATGCTCAGCAGCCACGTGCCCCCACCGTTGCAGCCCACCCCGGCAAGCAGGACGAAGATGGAAACGCACAGGGCTGATCCCACGCTACGAGCAAAGGGCATCCTATTCGCCTCCAGTCCCAATCAAGTCACTATCCCAATATGGAAGTATGCCACCTGCGGACCGAGCAAGTCAAGCTGAGGGCGACCCGCCTGTGGCGTTGGAGAATTGCCGGCTGTTCGGGTACACTGGCTGTATTCGGGCGCTGCCGCCACACCAAGAACGCCGGCCTTCGCGTGACAGGTGTGGGACGTGGCGACGGCAACTCACACGTATCTACAGTGAGGGCCATGCAGCCGGGGCCCTCATGCGGCAGGGGGTAGTGCGCTTCCATGAATAGCCGAAGGGCCAAGGTCAGCCTCGTGGTGTTGTTGGCGGTGGCGCTCGGGCTATGCGGCCTGCGGCGGTATGTTAATGCCAAAACACACTGGGACGCTCCTCAGTTGGACATGAGCCGTGTGAGCGATGAAGAGCCCGAACCGTCAGTGCGGCAGTTGGGCGAGCACCTGTTCTCCGTAGATGGGCTGAAAGTCGTCGTTGTCAGCGGGTCGCCTCGGCAGATGGGCGAGCGGTACGGGCGGGCGGTGGCTGAGGAGATCAAGCGAGGGCGGGACAGCTACCTAAACAAGCATGTGTGCGAGGACCAGGGCTACACCAAAGACTACCTGCTCAAGTGCTCTGAGGTCATGCTCAAGCACATCCCGCCCGAGTACGTGCAGGAGATGCACGGCGTGGCCCAGGGGGCGGGGGTGCCGTACGAGGATGTGCTGGCCATGCACACCCACGCGGACATTGTGCATTACGGCCACGACTGGGGGGACAACCAGACCAACGGGCTTGCCGGGTGCTCGAACTTCGTCGCCTGGGGCGGGGCAACGCTGGGGGGCAAGCTGTACCACGGCAGGAACCTGGATTGGACCATCGGCACGGACGTCCAGGAGGTCGCCGTCGTCTACATCGGCATTCCGCGTGAGGGGTATCCCTTCGCGCTGGTCACGTACGCGGGCATGATCGGCGCCGTCACCGGGATGAACTCCCAGGGGATTACCTTCGGCGAGATGACCAGCCAGACCGGCGACCAAACACTGGACGGAGAGCCCCTGTTCATCGTCTGCCGCAGAATGCTGCAATACTGCGGGACCATCGCCCAGGTGGAAGAACTCATGAAGCGCCACACGCCGACCACCGGATGGAACTACGTGGTAGCCAGTGGCAGGGAGTGCACCGGCCGCGCCTTCGAGGTGGATGCGGGGAATGTTGTTGTCTTCAAACCCAATGACCCCTCAGAGAGGCGGCCTCCCGTCAGCCAAGGTTGTGACGACGCCGTGTACCGGACCAACCATCCCACCAGTCTTCTGCTGCAGAAGAAGGCCGCGCGCAGCTACGGCATCAAGAGCTTGACGTTGGCCAAGCTTGCCATAACGCAGATGGATACGTGGCGGCGGTACGAGGCGCTCAGGCAGTGGATCAGCGAGATGTACCGCGGCAGGATCGACGAGCGAGTGGCCCGGGCGATGCTTCAGAGCGCGCCCCTAAATGCGGGCAACAACCTGCACAGTGTGTTGTTCGTGCCGGAAGAGGGGAAGATGTGGGTGGCTAATGCCTCCCCGGGCCCAGACGCGAGGCCGGCCTACGGGGAGAAATACCATCTGGTCAGGCCCGGCGAGCTGCTGGCGGCAGCGGAAGCAGGTGGAGCATATGCACCGGCGGAGTAGCAGGCCCGCCGCCCACAAGGCATCACCCGGCGCGCTGCAGCAACTCGTCCATGGCGTCGAGTATCTGGGCCAGCCTGAAGGGCTTCCGAAGACACTTGCCATGGTCCAGGCCGGCAAGGAGCTCCTCGGCGTCGTCGTCAGCGCCGGTGATGAGCAGCACAGGGGGTTCGGGGTCCAAGCTCCGGATGGCATCCACCAGCACGTAGGCGCCGCCCCCCGGCATCAGAAGGTCTGTCACAATTACGTCGAAGGGGGTCGCCTGCACCGCCTCAACGGCCTGCGGAGCCGAGGCCGCCTGGGTAACGACGTTACCGGCGTTGGTCAGCAGGGCCGTCAGCAGCCCTCGAAGGTCCACCTCGTCCTCGGCGAGCAGCACCCTCGGGCCACCAGGAGTCTCGGGGCCGGAGGGCGTCCGTTGACGCTTGCGGTCAGGGGGGACATCCGCAGAAGTCCCTGTCATGCCGGTCGATGCCACTGCGGTTACCTCGATACAGTATGTCGCCGTCCGTCGGCACACCGTGTCGATAACGAACGTTCGCCGGGACGATCACGCGGGGCCCTGCGAGTTGCTCCACACTTTTCGGCGTAAGGACAATTCACCGGGCGCTCCCGACCCAGCCGGGGCCCCGACGGCGTCCCTGTTACTTAGATTATACTAATATAGACGCCATTTTTATTCAAGTTCCTTATGCTCCTGTTGAGCAACCGGTGCGTCTTAGCGCGACGCAAGTGGGCAGAGGATACCTATTGTGCTCGGCACGTCAGCACTACTGCGATACCGGGAACGCGAGGAGACTGGCAATGTATATTGGGGTGCCGAAGGAGACCAAAGAGGGCGAAAGGCGAGTGGCCCTGACACCCGCCGGCGTGCACTTGCTGACCGGACAGGGCGCGGGCCACACCGTGCTGGTGCAGGCGGGGGCGGGATTGGCCAGTGGAATGGAGGATGATGAGTACGAGGCGGCAGGCGCGCGCATTGTGACGGCAGATCAGGCGTGGGGCGATGCAGAGATGGTGGTAAAGGTCAAAGAGCCCTTGCCCGGCGAGTACCAGTACCTGCGCCCCGACATGATCCTGTTCACCTATCTGCACTTGGCCTCAAGCCGGGAGCTTGCTACTGCCGTGAGAAGCTCTGGCGTCACCGCCATCGGCTACGAGACCGTGGAAACCGATGCGGGCGACCTTCCGCTGCTGGCGCCCATGAGCGAGGTGGCGGGTAGGTTGGCGGCGCAGACCGGCGCCCATTGCTTGACGGCCCACGAGGGAGGCCGAGGGATCCTGTTGGGCGGCGTGCCTGGGGTGCCCCCGGCTGATGTCGTGGTAGTAGGCTGTGGCATCGTCGGGATGAACGCGGCCAAGATCGCCATGGGCATGGGCGCACAGGTGACCATTCTGGACATCAACCACGATCGCCTGAGATATCTTGACGACGTGATGCGCGGGCGCGCCATCACTTGGTACTCGACACCGTACGACGTTGCCCGGGCCGTCCGGTTCGCCGACCTGGTCATCGGGGCGGTGCTTCTGCCGGGAGCGCGGGCCCCCAAACTGCTCACACGGCAGATGGTGCAGTCTATGCGCACGGGCGCTGTCATCGTCGATGTGGCCATCGATCAGGGAGGCTGCGTGGAGACCATCCGGCCGACGAGTCACTCGGAGCCCACGTACTTGCAGGACGGCGTGGTCCACTACGCCGTGCCGAACATCCCCGCCAGGGTGCCGCGCACCTCGACCTTCGCCTTGAGTAGCGTCACGGTTCCATACATCCGCAAGGTGGCGGACCTCGGTCTGGAGGCGGCGGCCCATGAGGATGTGGCCATCCGCCGGGGCATCAACACAGCCAACGGCAGGTTCGTGCATCCTGCGGTCCAAGAGGTTTTCGAGGGCAGCGAGGGGCAGTAGCGCGGGGTACGCCTTGTATGTGTTTCGCGTCTGCGGCACCGTACAGGGCCGGTTGGGTGGGCTTTGTGTGGGTGCAGTACCGTGGCGGGACACCGACCAGACGGGTGGCACTGATCCCAATGCCCTCCCGCACACGTGGGAGGGCAGAGGACCAATGGCACCCGTTACCTTCACGCGCACGGTTATGTTGAACGCGCGGCGAGCCGTGCCCCCGCATCTACGCTAAACACCTACTGCGCCCCGGCGCGCCCCCCGGCCCCCTCCTACCACAGCGGCGAAGAGACATGCGGCGTAAGGGCGGCGCAGCCCAACCTGGTGTCAGGCCGGCGCGAGCTCGTCCAGGAGCGCCAGCAGGGCTTCGGGAACAGGCGCGGTGACCGCCAGAGGCCGCCCGGTGGATGGGTGCCGGAACTGCACAGACCGGGAGAAGAGCGCCTGGCCCGGCAGGCGCAGATCCAGCGGCGACAGCTCCCGCCGATCGCCTCCGTAGGTTCGCTCGCCCACAAGTGGGTGCCCGGCCCACTCGAAGTGCACACGTATCTGGTGCGTCCGCCCCGTCTGCAGGTTGGCCTGGACCAGAGTTATCCCTTCCGAGGCGGTGCGGTACCGGCGCAAGACGCGGTAGTGGGTGATGGCGTGCTTACCGTGCCCTGCGACGGCCATGCGGCGCTTGTCGCCTCGATCACGGGCGATGGGCTGGCGGATCTGTCCCGTGGCAGGGCTGGGCACGCCCCATACCAGAGCCCAGTAGGTCCGCTTGAGCTCGCCATCGTGGATTTGCTGCTGCAGCCTGCTATGAGCCTGTACGGTCTTGGCGGCGACGATGGCCCCGGCTGTATCCTTGTCAAGACGATGCACGAGGGTAGGGCGAGCGTGGGGGCCCAGATGGCCGGCGATGGCGTTGAGCAGCGTACCAGCGGGGGTGCCACGCGCGGGGTGGGCGGCCATGCCCGCGGGCTTATCGACTACCAGCAAGGCCTCGTCCTCATGCAGTACGTCCAGTGCGAGGTTCTCGGGCGCGACGGTTGGCTGGGGTGCCGCAAGCTGCAAACGGAGATGGGCGCCGGCCTTCAGCCGCTCCGAGGGTGTGGCGGGCCCCCCGTTCAGTAGGCACCGGCCCTCGCGAATGAGGCGCTGGACCTGGGCACGCGACAAACCCGGGACCAGCTCGGCCAGCACCTGATCCAGCCGCCTACCTGCTTGATCGGGTGGGACATCGCCCTGCCATTGGGTGGCTTGGCGTTCCTCGTCGAAGTTCTGGCTGCGCGGTGAGGTCATGGTGGGTGTGGACAGGCCGGCGATGGCCTCAGATAAGGGTATCGGCGGGTTGCCATGGGCGCCGCGCCACATGTAGTAGGCCCCGCCCGGGGCACTGCGCGTCGCTGCACGGACCTCAGCGGCCTTTGCGCCCGCGGGGCCGGGCTTCGGGGGCGGCGCGCGCCTCCTCGGACGGCTCTGCGGCGGGCTCGACGGCCATCGCGGTCGTCGGATTCTCGTATGGCAGCCGCTGCAGCCACAAGAATAGAAGCAGCCCCGCGGCGGCGATGAGGATACAGGCGAATTGGGCCACGGTCAGCGAAGGGACGGCCTGATAGACCTCCCCTGTGTAGCCCCGCCGGGTGTACTCGCACAAGAAGCGTAGGACGGAATAGCTAATCATGTACAGTGGGAAGAGTTGGCCGGGACGCCGCATGCGGGGCCAGGCCCACACCAGCAGCCCCCACAGGGCGAAGCTGCCCAGGGAGGCGTATAGCTGTGTCGGGTGCACGGGCATCGGATACTGGGCGGCATTCTCCGGGAACACCACTCCCCAGGGCAGGTCTGTCGGCCCGCCATGGCAGCAACCGTTCAGGAAACACCCCACCCGGGTAAGGGCGTAGCCAATGGGGATGCCCGGTGTGCAGATATCCGTCAGCACGGCGAACCTGATCTTGCGCCAGCGGCAGAAGATGAAGGTAGCGATGACCGCGCCCAGCAGGCCGCCATGGAAGGACAGCCCTCCACTCCATACGCTGGCGATCGTCGCGGGGTTGGTGGCGTAGGCCTGGTAGGACAGCAAGACGAACATCACGCGCGAGCCCACGATGGCGAACACGAGGTCCATCAGGATCATGTCGATGATCATCGGCACCGGCAGGCCGCGCTTGGGGCCGACACGTGCGACGTAGTAGCCCCCGGCGATGAACCCACACAGAAGCATGACCCCGTAGGACCTGATCTTCACCGGCCCCGCTTTGTTCACCAATAGCAGCAGGGCCACCGAGGCAATGCAAACCCACAGGGCAGTCGTGGCAAACCAGCGGGCATTCAGTGGCCCGGGCGACTCTCCCAAGGCACGCTCGGCCCGCCGCCAGAGAAGCGCGACAGCAACGAACACCGCCGCGATGATGAATAGCGTGGGCCACTCCCATGGGCCGAGAGACACGAGGACAGATCGCATAGGTGACAGGGCTTTCCGTGACGGGAGTTACGTCAAGACTGTTCTGCACATCGAGGCATGGTATCCGCCTGTTGTCCATCGAGAGGTCGCTTCGGTCACGCTGCGGGCTCGATCTTCAGCAACTCCTTCTTGGGCTCCCGCAACAGCTCCATGTTCAGATATCGGGTGTCCTCAATCCACTCTTCGTGGACCTCCACTGCCAGTGCCCGCACCAGCCACAGGCAGCTCGCGGGGGAGTTGAAGACGCAAGCAGTAAGGCCTCGGCGGGTGGCCTGCAGTCCGATGGGGCATACCCCATGGGCCACGAGATGGGCCGGAACCCCGGTGCCGGCGGGGACTGTGGAGGCCACTTCAGGCGGAGGCGGCCGGGTGGTGGCCCCGCCCCTCGAGGATCACCATGAGTAACACCAGTCCGACCCCCACGGTGATACCGATATCCGCGACATTGAACACGGGCCAAAACGGCACGTGGATGAAGTCAACGACATGCCCCAGGCGGACGCGGTCCACCACATTGCCCAGCGCGCCCCCGGTGATAAGACCCAGGCCGACCAGGCATACACGACTGCGCCCGGCCAGGCGAGGGCCCCAGATGAGAAGGGCCAGCACCACCGCGGCGCTCACCACCGCCAGCATGGGCGTACTGCCCTGCAGGACGCCGAATGCGCCTCCCGTGTTGACGCGGCGCGTGATGCGCAGCAATGACCCAATGACCTGAGTGCTCTCGCCCACGTACAGGCCGCTGACCACAAGCCATTTCGTGAACTGGTCCAACGCGAACACAAGGAGGGTGAGCCCCCCAATCAGCAGGGATCGTCCGGGGAGCGGCATGGGCCCATTCCCGGCAGAGCTCATCGCGACGAGAGGCGCTCACGGCACGCCGTACACATCAGAGCGAAGGGCATGATCTCCAGGCGGGCCTTGGGTATGTCCTTGCCGCAGGCATCGCAAATGCCGTAGGTGCCCCCGTCGATTCTCTCCAGTGCGGAATTGACTTTGTCGAGCATCTCACGCAGATTCTCGCCGATCGCCATGGACTGCGTGCGCTCGAGTGTCTCTTGTGCCGCGTCACCGCCTGGCTCGTCGAAGTCCTCGCCGGCAGTGTCGGAGTTCAGTGGGTCGCGTCCCGCCGTTCGGTCCTCGATGCGTTGCAGCGCGGTCAGCAGGTCCTGCCGCTCCTCCTCCAGGCGCTCTTTGAACTTGGCGAGGTCCAACTTACGCTTCCGAGCCACAGCGGTGTCCTCCTGTGATGCGCCAACCGGTCAGCCTGCCTCGCTGCTTCCATTCA
>Ga0272441_10004611_pt1 | contig 24745 bp, 19 predicted proteins | sample SSMProp6N_FD_193582 | JGI IMG/M metagenome (GOLD analysis project Ga0272441, IMG submission 193582) | Marine sediment archaeal communities from Little Sippewissett salt marsh, Falmouth, MA, United States - SSM-Prop-6N | ecosystem: Environmental > Aquatic > Marine > Wetlands > Sediment ...
CCGCTGACCCCGGGACCGATAGCCGGATCACCGGATTCGCTCATGTCGCGTATCGTACCGCTCAATTGGACATTAGCCTCAGTAGCCGATCCCATATCGCAATAGCAGGCAACCGCACGGTCAGTATCATCTTGATCGCGTGTTTGCCCGGGCCGATAACAATACCAGCCATTCAAGCCTATAAATCTGGGATTTTCGTAGTAATCTTCACTGGTAGAATAAGTGCTGTCGGAGCAACTTCCCCAAGTACCCCACCAATAAGAGATGCTCTCCTGAACGACATCGGGACAAAGGTTGTTTTCGCCTGAAAGACAGCTCATCCCGTTCGGATCGCTTGCGGCTGTTCCTCCAGCATTGGCGCACACATCTTCACAACTTTCATTTCTGAAATCGCTGGATTTTTGAATCCATTGACCTGTACCCTGGTCGCCAGCATCTTCGCCTTCTTCATCTCCGTCCGCATAAACCGTCATCTGGGGATCACCCAATAGAGTCAGGGATAAAGCCATGCTCTTGATAGCCGGGTGTTCGGTCAATCCGATCAGATCAACCTTCTTGTTATTAAAAATTTCTCCGATCGCGGCCGGCTCGTCTTTGAAAGCCGAATCGAAAAGCCCGGCTGCTAAATCAGAGGCCGGGCTGTCTGCGCTGGTATCGCTCAAACCGTAATAACTGTAACCGATCCACGCCACTCCGCCTCCCTGCGGATTGGCCAGCCAGTCTTCTGACAGCGGCTCGTCGGTAAAACGGGCTGTCTGGCATCCGGTGGAGTACATGATCGAAAGGTTGGCATCATTATTCATATTCTGCACGGCTGTTTTATCAATACTGCCTTGACCGATCTGCAGCTGTTGTGAATTTGCGGCATTGTTGTGGATAACATATTGATATCCGGAATTCAATGCATCCTGGGCTTGTTGTGAATCCTGATTGTCGCCGTAAGCATTGATCATGACATAATCCGGCGGGCAATCGACCTTATCCGCATAAGCTGTTTCCACAGCCTGTTTATATTCATCATCACCGAGGACCAAGAAAGTCTTGCCAAAATGCACATTATCCGACTCAAAATCCAGGACCTTATTAACAAACTCTTCCGCTTCAGCAATATTTTCAACCGGCGCGCGGCCCAGAAAGATATCCGGATACAGATCCAACTCATCTCCCTCGGCAGCGTATAATCCGTCATTATTGGTATCCCACCGGCCGTCCAGATCCGCGTAATACAAGTCCGATGGTAACACTGTTTCTGCGCCCTGAGTGATCAAGTTTTGATCAGCATTGATCAACCGGGCCGGTATAATATTGGTATCCCCGCCCAATAAGACCCAGGTCAGGCCATTTAATCGATACTTGTCTTTAATAAAATTCCGGATCTTTTCCGGGAGATCCCGGCCGATCATCTTCGCTTGTATATCTTCAACCGCCTCCATCCGGGCATTTAATCCCTGTGAAATTTTACTGGCGATCAAGGGGTGAAAAACCCCGCTGTCGATCATGGCCCGGCTGGTGATAAGCAGATAATCAACAGATTCCATCGGAGCGTACAAAGTTGTGCCCCGGCCCATAGGACCAATCATCGGCTGAGGCTGAGTGGGAATTAGTTCTTCTAAAGAGTCCGGATTGGCGATCACTTCACCCATAAATTTCTGAAGGCGTTCCCGGCTGATTTGGGACTTGTTTTGATTAACATCAACACTTTGGACCTCCATAATTTGACGAGGAAAAAGGCTCCCGAGCAGCTGCGGTGTGGGTAATGAATTGGTCCCCTTGACTTTTTGCTGGACTTTGAACGTTAAATTTTTATGAAGGACCAATGTCCCTTCGGCCGGCCTATATTGAACAGGATAAAGATGTACCGTGACGATCGGGATACCGGCCATAGTTCCGGTTTTCGTCATAACGACCGTCTGGCTGGGGAAGCTCTCGGATGAGCCATAAACTTCCGGATCGGGATCATGCGTGGCGCAGTCTTCCGGCCGAAGGCATAGTCCGGGCGCCGGTAAAATACTATACGTCTCCGGCAAAGAAACAGACTCGTCTTCCAGGATTTCGATCCCGCCGAACTCCTTATCCAGATCGAGGGCGAAATGCAAAATTTTAACCGGCAACTGCGGGCTGCCGGTTTGGTGGGTCGACTGATAATCAGCGATCTGAACCGTGTCATAGCCGTCGACTTGGCCGAAAATCAGGTCGCTTTCGTTTAAACTGATGGTTTGGGTGATTTCGTTGTCTGCCGCGATCATGATATTGGCGCTGCTTCCGGCCAATAGGATCAATAAAGACAGACAGAGGGAGAGTTTGAAGTACCGTGGCATGGGTTCCTCCTTAAATAATTATAATAAAATTGTGTGCTACGACTGAAATACCAGGGGAAACTTGCTGTAGGAAAACTTTGACCAGGGGAATAAAAATAATATGTAAAGAGTATACCAGAATGACAATCGGAGGTAAAGGCTAAGGGTGAGCAGCCGAGAAACCGATTTCATTTTATATCATATAATCCGGATAACATCATGGCCTTTAGTGATTTGCAAAATTGCGATTTTTTTCATTAAAAAAATTTTTTTAAAATTTCACAAGAGGAGTCATTTTGTCGTCGGGACTTTGTCTAATTAATTAAACGCATGTTTAGAAAATTAATCAAATTGATCCCCGCGCAAGCGCTTTATAATTTGAAGAACATGGATCTTCTCTGCGGCTTTCTTCGTCATAGCAGGTATTTGCTCAAGCCTCAACCAAATATCTAATGCCGACTGAAAATCAAAATTGGATTCATAAAACGCGGCGCGCCGCTGAAGCAAGCGGGCCAGCAGATCCGGATCGGCCGAATCCTCGGCGAGACGCAGGGCTTCATGGTAGACCTGGTCGAATTCAAATTTAAGACTTAACTGCTCAAGCCGCCCGGCTAAATCCACTTTCTCAACGGGCGGTAACTGATCCCAACGCATTAGCTGATCCCGGGCATGTTCAACGGCTTCTTGCCGCCGGGCAAGCAATATCTCCTTACGCTCCCAATGCTGAATATCCTGCGCCTTATCAAACGGAAACATCCTCATCCCTGTCCAGCTGAAAATCAAAGCGCTGATCAAAAGCAGAAGCGATATTTCAACCAACTTTCGATTCCGACAAAGTTTGACAAAAACACAAAGACCGAACCCGGCAAATAAACTGTAAAAAGGGATCAACGGCATGCGGTAACGCGAACAGATAAAAACCAACAATATCAAACCCGCCAAAATGAACGTCGGGATCAACAGGTACGCCCCGCGATGCCGCTGCCATAAAGCCGCGATCATACCGATACTTGCCAGGGTGAAGATGATCCCGTAATCCAGGCGCGGCAAATGGCCAAGCAGGGTCTTTTTTTCATAATAATAGACACTGGTGTTGTTGTGCGGTTCATAATGATTCACCAAATAATTGATCTTGCGGCCCCACATGCTCAGGGCCTGGACGGGTCTTTCCAAATAAGAACGTAGCGTTCGCTTGATCCAATACCAGTTCAGATGTTCCGTGCTCCCGCTGTCCTGATAAGCAACCAGGATCGCGTCGCGGGCAAACCCTTCCGAATTTGGACTGATCCCCTCCATGATTTGCATCAAGCCCAAGGAATCGGCTGAACTGCCGATGAAAAAATGAATGCCGAATTTGTGACTGTAGCGATTAGAACCGTGCATATGAAAAAACAAGAATACGGCGGCCAGGGCCAACAAACTATACAAGACGATATACTTTTTACTTTGCCAATACTTATTCCGGATAAATAGAAACGCCCAGGCTGGGATGGTAAGGACCCAGCAAAAAATCCTTAACAGCGACAGCAGGACGCCGAAAACCGCGCACCCCAGCCAGGATCTGACCGAAGGCTTTTTCAGATGGGCCACAAAGAAGAATAACGTCGTAATGATCAAAAACTGTGTCAACGCGGTCTCCGCCTTCATGACATCATAAAGAAAGTTCATTTTATAAAAGACATAGATTAATGCGCTCACCACACCCGGCCATAAACCGAAGACCATCATCCCGATCAGCGCCAGCAGAACCGTGGCTGTCAGGCTCAGGGTAAATTGAATAAGATAAAATATCAGCGGTTCTTGCCCGAACAAAGAATAGATATGGCTCAGATAACCGATGAACACCGGATGCCCCGGGATATTCAACTCCAGCGGTTGACCTTTAAGCAGATTCCGGGCCATGAGATCATAATTGAAGGGATCGGCTTTCGGCAGGGATTCATTGAGGAGCGGATAGGAAGCGACATCAAAGATAAACAGCAGCCGGCAAATGATGACAACCGCTGCCAGAAACAGCGCTAACCAGGCAGCCGGGGGGAAATGCGCCAAGGAAGTGAAAAACTTGCGAAAATTTCCTGAATCGATTTTTATCAACAACTTGGTCCCTCAATTCTCATGCCGTTCCCAAGTCTGTCTGGGAGTTTTACAACCCGACGAGCTATCGAGCGCTCAACGCACTTGGAGCTGTATCAAACTTAGACGGCCCCTGCAGGAGTTCCCGTTCAGCTTCTTCGAGCACGCGACGGCATTGCGTAACGTTCATGCCGCGCAAGCTAAAAAATCACCGTCTGCAGATAATTAAACAAATACCCTGTAAACATAATACCGGCCGCGGTAATCCCGAAAAACAGCAGGATCAATTTCAACCGCATGGCCCGTCTGAGCACAACCGCTTCCGGCAGGCTCAAGGCGGCAATGGCCATCATCAGCGCCAAGGCCGTGCCCAATGGGATGCCTTTATTAAAAAGAACAACAGCGATCGGAACGATCGCGGCGCAGGTCCCGTACATCGGCACGCCCAGAATCACCGCGATCGGCACTGAAAAGATCCCGGTCTTATTGATGATATTCTGTATCGCCTCCTGGGGCACATAATTATGAATGACGGCACCCAGGCCGACACCCACGAGCACCCAAACCCATACCTTTTTAACGATCGAGCAGGACTCATTAAGCCCAAAACGAAGGCGATCTTTAAAAGAAGGATAAACAGGCTCTTCCCTATCGAGAGCCCGTTTGCCCACCAAATCCGGCTCCAAGAGCGAATCCAGATTCATGCGGCCCATGATAATCCCGGCCGTGATACCGATCATGAGTCCGCTGAGTACATACAGGGCCGTGATCTTCCACCCAAAGAAACCAAGCATTAAGACTACCAAATATTCATTAATCAAGGGCGAAGTGACCAAGAATGAAAAAGTCACACCCAGCGGCACGCCGGCCTCAAGAAATCCCAAAAACAGCGGGATCGAAGAACACGAGCAAAACGGCGTGACCGCGCCGAACAACGCGGCGGCCATATTGGCCATGATCCCCCGGCGGCTCATCCAGTGCCGGATGGTCTTCTGGGGTAGATAGGTGCGGATCACCCCGATAACCGAAATCAGGACAAACAGTAACAGGATAATCTTGACGGTATCATAAAGAAAAAAATGCACGGCCTCCGTAAACCTGGCCGCAGGGGTCATGCCCAATATCTCATAAACGAACCAATCAATAATTTTTAGCAGCACTTCTGAGCCTCCTATCCATCAAGGGATTATCGCCTGGACTTTATGTTTCAAGGATAACCAAAATTCCTGCCATTTGATATACGGCAAGATGGCCGAATACGTGTCAGTAAAAGGCCGGTATTTTTCGGCCGGGGCGGGATTTACGCGGTCCCATTTAAGTTCCTGAATGCACTTATTATAAGTCGTGTCATCCCAAGTTAAAATTACCCAAGACGATTTAAATGTATGGGCATATTGATCAGCCAGACCGTGTTTATATCCAGGCCGGACTCCCATTGCCAAAGCCGTTGTAAATAAAGGAATCGCATTATCAATATAGCGATTACTCATATGAAAAAGCAAAAGACCTTTGGGCTTAAGACGGCGCTTGTATGCCAACAAGGCTTCGCGGGTGAATAAATGGACCGGGATGGAATCCCCGCTAAAAACATCAATAATGATCAGATCATATTGGGCTTGCGGTTCGCGGTCCAACATCAAACGGGCGTCGCCGATAATGAATCTCATCTTCTCCGATGACCGATTGATAAAGGTGAAATGTTTTCTGGCGATTTCAAGAACGTCCGGATCGATCTCGAAAAAATCCACGTTTTGACTCGCGTTAAAATACGTCGCAAGCACGCCAGTACCCAATCCCAGGATCGCAATGTTCTTGAATCGAAACGCATCTGAGGTTAAAAGTTCACCGGCCGGCGAATCGGGAGAAAAATACGTTAACGGAAAACCCTGTTTTTCCAAAGCGAGATATTGGGCGCCGTGGATCACGCTGCCGTTTGAATAGAACCTCACATCATCTTGATAATAAACTTTATGGATGCCGTAATAGTTCCTGTTGACATAGACGGTTTGATACACATCCCATATCGACTCAACGGGACCGGCCATGATGATAAACCATAAAAGGAAAAGAATTAATCCCCATCGGGTTTTTGACAGAGCCCACAATATCCCGCTGAATACTGAAAATAATATTAATACGGGCAAGATGGCTTTATGCGGGAAAAATATCGGCCAGAACCAAAAAAAGACTACGGCACCGGCGGTGATCACCAGTTCTTGCCATGCCAGACCTTTCATAGATTGCAGCTGGGAAGCAATCAAAATTACAAATAAAGCCAGGAAATATTCCAAAAAAGTTGAGGAGATAATGGGTACGACCCAGGTCACCAGTGATCCCCCAACGAATCCGCCCAGGCCGACGATGAAATAAAACAAACCCAAATGACGGTGATCCTGAGGCCGGGATTGATACAACCGACGCTGCGAAAACATACAAACGAAAAAGGCAAAAATAAACAAGCCAACGATCTTAAGAATATCAGGCAGTATTTTGGCATTAAGATAAAAGTAAAATAAAATGCCATAACCGATAATAAACGGAAAGCGTCGCGTGATCCAACCCGGACACCAGGGAGTTTGCTTAAAATTTAAGACAAAGGACAATAAATAAATCGCCAGCGGGATGACCCATAACAATGGGACGGGGCTGACCCTGGCTGTCACTATATTCGTAACCGCCATAAAGACCATCACCCCTCCCGCGCTGTATAATAACCATTCCCATATTCGGGTTGAAGGGATCGGCTGGGGACAGTCGCGCTGGATCGAGGATGGTTTCTTTAATTTAATCAAACGCAAGGCCGCAAGATTCAGGACAATGACCAATAGATACAACAACCGCCAGGTATTTTGTTGAGCGATAAGATCAAAATTCAACTCAAAATAAGACGGATAACTGAGCAAGGCAGTAAACGAGCCTAAATTGGATACCCCGAATAGGGCATAAGGATTTTTTGCCTGTGGGAGATCGGAATGAGCCAGCCATCCCTGCCAGATGATGCTCATGGTTGACAAAACAAAAAATACCAGTCCGACGGCAAAGGCAAGATGCAAAAAAATATCAAAAACCAACGGCAACCCCAATGAGCCGTAGTGCAGAGCCAACGGCTGCCCGGGGAAAAACAGCAAAGGCAGCATCAACAGAAAGACATGGACGTAACGGTACGTCAATAAATTGATTCTGCGCAACGCCAACCAGACAAAACCGTATCCGGCCAACAACGTGGCCTGGAAAAATACCAGACACGCGCCCCAAATCAGGTAACTCCCGCCGAAGTTCGGGAGAAACACCTTCCCGATGATCAGTTCGATCTGAAAAAGCAAGAACGATGATAAAAAAACAACGAGTTTGATGAACGCTATGCGCATAAACGATCCAAAGTCCGTGGAAAGCCGGAGAACCGCATCAATTCACCGGCGGCTTGTTTCCATCCGGACCATTTGTCCTTCGGATATAAAAAAGGAGGTCTCAGCCATGCGACCGGGACCTCCTTTTGGATTAATCAGACTTTAGTCGATCTTGGTCTTTATATCTTCCAGGATGGCCTGCAGATCATCCTCATGCTCGACCTCGTCCTCGAGGATCTCCAAAACGATATGATAGGTGATCGGATCCTTGCCTTCGACCATCTTCAGCAGTTTATGGTAAACCGCAATGGCGCATTGCTCGCCTTTGATGTTCTGCTCGAGTAATTTCTTGGTATGCGGATCAGAGGGTTCATCGTATCCGCAATTGGTTTCCTTTTTCCAGGCCTCCGGATTCAACAGCGGCGTCCCACCCAATTGCATGATGCGCTCAGTCAGCATCTCGGCATGCTTAAGTTCTTCTTCGGCATGCTCTTTGAGCTCACCGGCTACGATCCCGCGCATACGGCCGACCGCTACCTTGGAACCCACCCAATATTGATAATAGGCCAGCCACTCGTCTGCCAGGGCTTTATTCATCAATTTGAGAAGTTCATCCACATCGACACCCACGATTGCTCTACCCTTGGTTCCCATTGCCTCTTCCTCCTTTTTGTTGACAGGTCAAACAGGTGCCCTTCAGAACGACCTGTTTCGCGGTTACTTGATATTTCTTACGGATCGTCTGAGGAACGGACAGCCGGTCAAAAGACGGATTCATAAAATCCACGATCGCTCCGCACAAACGGCATTTGACATGATGATGGGGTATTTTATTGGATTCATACTTTCGCCCCTGCCCGGTGCATTCGATCGTATCGATCAGGCCGATCCGGCTGAACCCCAACAGCGTTCGGTTGACCGTATCAAAGGAGATTGACGGACAGGTTTGGCGCACCTTGCGAAAGATCACCTCGGTTGACGGATGACTGTGGTCGCTAGTCAGCGCACGGTAAATAGCCATCCGCTGCGGCGTGACTTTCAGACGATGTTGACGGCAGGTATTGATAAAATGTTCCATGACAATCCCTTTCGAGAGGTGTAATATATAGTAATTACTCCTATCTGTCAACGGTTTTCACCTCCCCCATCTGATCAGAGTATCGTCGAATCAAGCGAATTATTTCTTGAGGAATTCACGAAATTTGGGATGCATGCGGCAGCCCAATTGCCGGGCGATCTCCCCGTGGCGCCGGGCAGCCTGGGGACGCGGAAAGTACATAAAGTAGATCAAGCCCAGATTGTAATGGGCTTCGCACAGGGCAGGATTGATATCCAGGGCGCGTTGATAATATGATCCGGCCTTGGCAACACGCCCAAGCCGCTCGTGGGCGTTGCCGATATTGACATAAAGGCTTGGCCAGCGTGGTAAAATCCGGTCGACCGTTTCAAAAATCCGGATGGCATGCTCCTCAGCGCCCCGCAATTTATAATGCGTGGCCAGGTTGCTGAGGTAAACGGCCAGAATTTCCTTTTTATTGAGACGGCGCAATGATACCGGGTCGGAGAAATTGCGCAAAAAACGGCGCCGGTAATACGTTTCATCCCGGATCTGACCGCGATCCGTTGCCTCGATGTTAATATTCCCCTTGTCGAGGTTAAGTCGAACAAAGAAATGACCGGGCACCACCACCCCGTCCAGAGGCAAATCAAGTTTTTCGGCCAGGATCAGATATAACAAGGAAAGCGACAGACATTGTCCGCGGCCCTTATCAATAACATCGGATAATAGCAGGGCATCAAGACTGCCTTCGAACAACCGCGAGCGGTCGACCTGAAAATTCTGCTTTTCAAAGAGCGCATGGGTAACGGCATTCAAAATATCCATACGGCTACTTGTCGCGGACAATCCCTTCTGAATCTCAGCGGATATGTCTTCGAGCCGCTGACGGTAGGTCGCAACAGAGACTTCCGTATCCGTCAGGTCCGCGGCCGCGCGGCGGGTAATCTCCCACAGGCTCGTGGTCAGCTGAACATCTTCCTGCGGAAGCGCACTCAAATATTGTAGATATTCCTGATCAAGCTCAAGCGCCTTTGCCTGTCCGGCCAGGGTCAGCAAAATAATTAACGGCAAAGCGACCCGCAAAAGGCAACTATTGGCCTTGAAAAAAAACCATTTTCGGGATGTCCTGTTCATAAAAAGCAGGCGCCGCCGCATGCGACGGCGCCCGTCCTCCTATCTCCTATCCCTCAGTCTTAACATCCGCACGGAGCCGCGCATTGACATATGCTGCAAGTGCAGGTGGATGCATAGACCATCATAACTGAGACAGATAAAATAATTCCGGCACATAATCCGATAAGTGCTTGTTTCATAATATACCCCTTTGGTAAAAGATTAAAAATAAATAATCCGTGACAAGGGGTATCAAATCCGATAAACAGAGTTCTTGATATATAACGGCGGGTCACTGCTGAAAGACTCGCGAGCGGCATGGTGCCAGAAGACAACCGCTCGGGCAGCCGCCGGCGAGTCGTTCTGTTTAGAAATACGCTCCCGGTTGAATTCCGGTTGTGTATCGAAATTAACTGGCTTCGGTTTTGCGGAACGAATCTGGGACTGACAGAGGCACTCGTCTTCTTGTTCACCCGATTCGGCTGTATCAGCCCTAGGGCAGCACGTCCGGGTATCCATGTGTTCCTGATGAGAAACAGCTGTTTCGCTTGCCTCGGCGATGCAGCAGCAAAACACATTCGCGCAGACTAGGGCAAGAGTCAAGAAAGCCAAAAAACTTATTTTGATAACATTCCGTCCCATATTTTGATTATAACATATGCTATCCGTTAATCAACGCTGACACCTGAAGCCTGCTCACTTCTTAACCAGGATCAACAGCATCTTGAACGGCTGCACGGCCTTGACGCTGTGCGGCACGTTAGCCGGCATGATGATCATCTGTCCGGCCTTGACCTTATGCGACTGACCGTCGATGATAATCGCGGCCTCGCCTTCGATGACCTGGACCAGGGCGTCAAACGGCGCGGTATGCTCGCTCAATCCCTGGTCCTGATCAAAGGCAAACAGGGTCACGGTCCCGGCGGACTTATCGATCACGGTCCGGCTCACCACCGAATCCGGCTGATAATCCACCAGCCCGGTCAATTCCAACGCGCGGGCGTAACAATTTTCTTGATGTTTCATCATCTTTCCTTAATTAGGTTATTTTCTTTTTTAAAAAAAAAGAAATATCCCCGCCGGTAATCATCTTGGCAAGCCAGAGAAAGCATTGTGGCGAGTTCCGCAGCCGCCCGTCGACAAGAAAAAATATTCAGAAAAGACGGGCGAGCGCGGACTGTCTGAGCCGCCAATGCTTTCCCTGGCTTGCTTTCTCAATTCATTATCTTCAGCGAGCCGAAGGTTTTTGAAGTGCGAATGAAGCGCAGCGACCTGAGCACGAAAAGACCTTCGGCTCGCGCTTGCTTATGTTGCTTGCACCATCACCCGCACATCCTCCTGTGCGTCCGCAGTCGGCTTGATGTCAAATTTTTCGACCAGGACCTTGACCACGCCGGGTGAAAGAAAAGCCGGCAATGTCGGGCCCAGGCGGATAGTCTTGAACCCCAGATACAGCAAAGCCAATAAAACACACACCGCCTTCTGCTCATACCAGGCGATGTCAAACGAGATCGGCAGGTCATTAATATCGTTGACCCCGAAAACCTCTTTGAGTTTCAGCGCCACAAAGGCCAGCGAATACGAGTCATTACATTGGCCCGCGTCCAACACGCGCGGGATACCGCCGATATCACCGAGCGGGAGTTTATTGTAGCGGTACTTGGCGCAGCCGGCGGTCAGGATCACGGTATCTTGTGGCAGGGCCTGTGCCACCTGGGTGAAATATTCACGCGAGGCGAACCGCCCGTCGCACCCGGCCATGACAATGAACCGTTTAATCTGTCCGCCTTTGACCGCGGCCACGACCTTGTCAGCCAATTTCATGACCTGATCATGCGCGAACCCACCGGTGATCTGCCCGGTCTCGATCTGTTTTGGTGGCTGGCACTTTTTCGCCATCTCGATCAAGGGTGAAAAATCCTTGGTTCCTCCGTCTTGGCGGTCCGGGATATGTTTTATACCCGGATACCCGGCCATGCCGGTGGTGAAAATCCGGTCCTTGTAGGAATCCTTGACCGGAATGATGCAATTGGTGGTCATGAGGATCGGACCGTTGAAGGATTCGAAATCCTTGTTCTGATTCCACCAGGAACTGCCGTAATTGCCGGCCAGGTGATCGTATTTCTTGAATGCCGGGTAATAATGGGCCGGCAGCATTTCGCTGTGCGTGTAAACATCGACTCCGGTCCCCTCTGTCTGTTTGAGCAATTCCTCCATATCCTTGAGGTCATGCCCCGAAATCAGAATCCCGGGATTGTTGCGTACGCCGAGATTGACCCGGGTCATTTCGGGATTGCCGTAAGTCTTGGTATGGGCCTCATCCAGTAAGGCCATGGTCTGAACAGCAGCGCCGCCAGTCTCCAAAACCAGGGCCGTCAAGTCGTCCGCACTCATATCCTTGGCCAAAGCCGCTAATCCTTTAACCAAAATCTTGAAAATATCGTCGTTATAATATCCGAGCACCGCGGCATGATCCGCATATGCTGCCACTCCTTTAAGCCCATACAAGACCAGGGCTTTAAGCGAACGGATATCTTCGTTTTCACTGTAAGACAACGGGCTGACCTGTCCGGCCTTGGCAAGCGCCTGCTCTTTGCTCTCGGGTTGCCAGGTAACCGGATCGTCACCACCTTCCGTATCCTGTATATTCGCCTTTTTCTTGAGCGTTTCCCTTATATCCAGACCACGGTGAATCAAAGCCCTGATTCTTTCTTCATCAAAATTGGCATTGGTGATGGTCGCGAACAAGGCCTGAGCAATGAATACGCCGTCATCTCGGTCTATCTTCTGCTGTCCCTGCTCGATCGACAAGGCAATGCCTTGCAAGACAAAGATCAAAAGATCCATCAGATTCGAAGCGCGCTCATCCTTGCCGCACACGCCGACTTTATTACATCCGGCGTTGCGGGCCGCTTCCTGACATTGATAGCAAAACATGCTCATGGTTCAACCTTTCGTTGCGCCGTTAACGGCGGATAATGATAACTGCATTTTTTGGATTAACTGTCCTACGGTCAAACGTGAAAATTTATCGGTCACGATCTTTTCTATATCCAGAATGTGTCTGCGCAGGGCACAGACTTTACGATTGGGGCATACCTTCTTGCGGAACATGCATTCCGAAAGCTGGATCCGGCCTTGAAAAGCCTGGATAATATCCGTCAGCCGGATGTGATGCGGGGAAGCTTTTAGACGGAAACCGCCCCGCCCCCCTTCCCGGGATTCCACCAGGCCGTCTTTGATGAGTCGCTGAAGGATCTTGCGCAGATAAGAATACGGGATAGCCTGCGCATCTGCGATACGTCGGGCAGAAATGAATAGACCCTGATGCTGCCCCAGCATCATAAGCGCGCGTACTGCGTAATCTGAATTTTTGGTTAACAGTTTCATGATTTTCTAACTGGGATAAATATAGTCCCAGTTAGCCATAAAGTCAACAACTTTTTTCGATCAACAAAAATAACCAAAATTCGTAAAAATAAACAAGTTTGTCCGAAGGAGAGCTTCAGCCTGGCGGCTTGTTCCGGACGAAAAGGAGAGGAAAAATAATATCGCTCAGGCAGCACGGTAGCCAGACCGCCAAAAACAGAAAGATGAAGATACCGAAATAAGACACCGGATGAGCATGGTCAGCAGCCATGAGCATGTGAAACAGCGAGGCCCATGTGCTGATCAACACATGCCCGGCATGTGGGAATTTGGTGGTTGGCTTGTAATACGCTACAAGAATCCCGGCTACCGCGATCGGATTCACCAGCCACCATTTCTCGATAAAACCGATATGCGCGTGGCGATGCGGTAGGTCCAACAACGTTTCGCCCCAAAACGGGATCAGGCAATCGCTCAATGTCCCAATCCCGACCGCACCGATAAAACCGACCAAAAGTACCTGCCAAAATACCGGGCATCCGCCCGCGGTGCGGCATTGATGCTGGCGGTAGATCGCGGCTGTCACGATCGCGCTTAAAAAAACATGCATGGGATGAAAGACATAAAAAATCTGATGCGCGGTTTCATGCGGCAGCCGGCGAAAAACCATCATCAGCACAATGCCGGTCATGGCACCGAACATGGTAAACGGAGAATGCTCTTTGAGTTCATGAATAATCTTGGACATGGCTGCTCCTTTTGAAAAGTACCCCAGTGCCCCAGTTCCCCAGAACACCAGGGCCCCTGTCTTCGCTGTTTTCTGATCGCTAGTCGCTAAGCGCAGACGCTAAATGCCAAACGCTAAACGCTAGCTATTATAATCATTTTTATTCCAAAAACAAAGAATAATGGACAAGCCGGACGACAGCAGGTAAAATGACATGATTTTATTAACTCGTATTCAATCAACCCACGCCTACCTATGCCCTATGCGATTTCTTAAATACAGATCATCCCGCCGTCTTTGCGCTATCATCTTCTTTCTTATTTTTTCCATAACCTCCGATATCCGGGCTCAGTCTTTTTTCGAGAACACGAACAAAACCGATCCGCAACTGGTTAATTGGCTCAAAGCCAATGTCAGCAACGAAAGCGGATTGCCGTTCAGTTTTCAGGTCTCCCCCGCTTTAAAAGCTGAGACTTACAGTCTCATCGGCAAGCCCGAATCCGTTACCGGCATCATCGAACGGCTGATCGTTGCCGAAGGGACATCCGTTTACGATACAGCCCTGTGGCAGATCACCTTAACCATGCTCGGCGGGGATGAAAACCTGAAGTCCGCCGCGCGGCCGGTTGAGATCTACTGGGAAGGCAGCTTAAATGACCTGCAAACCATCCGGGCCGGATATCTGGGGCAACCGTTCGTCTATAATCCCGAAGATCCCTGGTCGGTAACATCCAATAATGCGATCAAAGGCCAACGGGGTTTTGTATTCAGGATCCTCAATGCCCACGGCAACTATTTAATGACCGATCCGCTCAACGGGCGCAAAGACTTCCGTCGTTTCCCCAACCTGGATCGGATCCATTGGGAAGACTGGAAACCCATTGCCGGAGAAAACGCCTGGATTATCCTGGGTGCTCTGCACCTGTACCATAAGAAGCACTATCGCTCCGTTACCGAATCTTATCAGTATCATTCGATGGCCGAGGAATTACGCCTGGCTGAGGAAATCGCGCGCGCCGGACTCATGCTCCAGTCCGAGACCGGCGGGATTCGCATGGCACCGATCGGCACATATTACCATCTGCTGAGCCTTAATGAAGACTGCCCGGAAGAGGAGATCATCGATCAGCTGGATGAAAGCGCGGAACAATTCGAAATCAATCCTGCCGCCGCAAAAGAAAACGTCCGTATGATCGCGGGCATCGCTTATCCGGCTTATCACACCTGGTATTTTGATGAGATCTCGACTGAAAACAATTTATCCTGGTACGCGGCCTTACGTTTACTTTACCGGATCACCGGACGAGAAATATACAAAAACGCGCTGGAGGACATCGAACGGTATTTCAAAACCGTCTGGAGCCCGAGCAAAAACACCTTCTACCAGGGCATGCATTTTACCGACGGCGTCTGGCGCCCGAATACTAAATTTTTTGCCACGGATGTGCAAAACTGGGGTATCATCGTGATCGGGCCCGAAAAGATCGACGAATGGTTCGGGGAGGGTGCGGCCTTTCGTGTCTGGCAGGCCACGAAAAAAATTTCAGGCAGCTTTAATGCCTACGGGCAAGTTCGGGGCGTCGGGTTCACCGCCGAGAACGACCGCATCTCGATCGAATGGACCTGCGGAGCGATCTTTGCCACCCGGGCCTTATACGAATATTATAAAAACTCCCATCCGGATTGGGCCGAAGAAGCCTGGCGGGACGGAGTGGACATGCGCAAAGGTATTGAGGCCTTCAGAAAAAAAGTCACTAAAAATTCCGCAGCCTATTCCTACTCTTCGCGGCGGGGGTGGATTCCTTTCGGTTGGTTCTCGCACGACCCAGAAGTCCTGAGCCTGGTATCCACTTGCTGGGTTATCCTGACCGACGCGAATTTCAATCCTTTTGAACTGCCGTCGGAATAATCTTGGGAGCTGGGCGGCATACCCGGTTGATGGCAGTATTGTCCAAGTAAGGTCCGCGGACCGCATCACGCCCCACGGTCTGATTGAAAAATTCTTCTGCGTTCACACCTTTAGCGTAAAACGGGACCAGAAAATTGGTGTGGCTCCTACTGTACCACCTCATCCCGGGGATCTTCCCCTTCCCGTTGTTAATAAGCGGCCTCCAGAAAGGTTTTTCGTTTCCGGAATCCGGCCCGTAAAGAAACCCGCACTCATGATCAGCCGTGACAATCAACAAGGTCTCCTCCCAAGAACTGGAGCCCTCCACCCAATCCACCACCGCTTCAACACTGCGGTTAAAATCAATCAATTCCTCAATCATGCGCCCGCTTTGATTACAATGACCCGTCCAGTCAACCGCCCCCCCTTCGATCATTAAAACGAAACCGTCCGGATCTTCATCAAGGATATTCAGCGCCGCCCGGCTCATTTCCGCCAGGGTTGGAACGGTTTCAATCAGCGGCTCGGCGAACGGTTTTGCATGGGGTGCCACGCCGCGTTCCTGCTGCAACGTACGGTAAACCTGGGGGACGCCCAATACCCTCGCAGCAGCGGGGCCGGTCATCAGCGATTGGAATTCGGCGCGGGTTTGAATCAAAGTCCACGGGTCCGGCTTACCGTCCTGATCCGCGTCTTTGCCCGGATTATTCCCTGGATCATCATCAATTAAACGATCCCATATTTTACGGCCGCCGACATAGTCAAAAGGATTCGGTTTTCCTTCAATCAAAAGGCCGTCCCGATCATAATACGGATGCCCGCAGCCCATGATGACATCCAACGCGCTTTCTTCAAGCATCTCTTTGGCAATGGCCTTATAATGGTTGCGCGAAATATTATGCGCCACAAAACCCGCCGGAGTCGAATGGCTCAATGGGACACTGGTCACCAGTCCGCTCATCTTCCCTTCCTCTTCATGGAGGGCCATCAAATGCTTCAACGTCGGATCCGATAAGCTGACACCAATCATGCCCTTGTAGGTTTTGATCCCGGTAGACATCGCCGTTGCGGCAGCTGCCGAATCCGTGTAACTTTTCATCACCGCATCAAAATCCTGCCACACCTCTGCGCTGACGTACCGGCCGCCTAACATATAGGTGCTCATCGCCAGCTTGACCGGAAAATCCTCATAGACCTGGGTCCCGGTTTTCCCGTTTTGATACAGGCTGACCGCGTCAATATGATTGAATCCGGTCCCGTCCGCAATCATGATGATGATATTCTTCGGCACACCGGCCAAAGCCGGCGGACACAGGCAAATCATCAGCAAAAAAATAATTATTATGCGCATGGCTCGGTCTATTTCCTTATTTTTTTCCAGCCTTTACGGACTAACTGCTTGACATCGTTAAAATCCCGGACATCCCTGATCTTTTTAAAGGCATGTTGACAGGAATTAAAAATCTTGGCGCGGGCATCCAGATTATGAATGCAGTAATCGCAATAGCGGCAAAGGATATCGTCGTCTTCCTCATCCATCCCCTGGCTAACCCGTTTGAATTCAGGCCCATCAAACAAAGAGTCATAATCCTGCTCCAGGAGATTTCCCAAAAGGTGTTTCAGCCCATAATCCATGCAACATAACACCACATCACCGTTGGGCAGTAAAACATTCTGTCGCAATCCGCGCATACATCCGATGCGGCCTTTTTTCTTTTTAAAGAATGACGAGCCGGGCACAGTGATATTGCCGGCGCGGGTATTGGGCTGGTTGACCTGGATCTTCTGATCCCGCATGATGTCACTCAACCGATGGTGCAATTTCTTACCCTGGACATGATATCCGATCTTCATATCCGACTGCATGAACAAATTTAACAGTTTTAAATAATCGTCATCGATACGGATATTTTCAATTTCCTCGTCGCAAGGCAAATGGATCTCGAAACTTTTAAACGGCAACGGCTCCAGTTGCTTGAAATCCGCGGTTGTCATCCCTTTCAGGGTCGTAAACACGCCGATGCGATGGCGTTTTTGATGCGCCAGCAAGACCATCTTCGTGCAGTCCGGCGCGGCCCAGGGCTCACCGAAACCGGAAAAGTGGACGTCCACATCCGCCGGCATCTTCTTCAGGCAGGCCTCAAAGATCCCCAGGTTCATGGTCAGGACCGCACTGCGCCGACGGTAAGCCTTGATCAAGGCCGGCTGCGGGCAATAACGGCAGCCCACCGGGCATCCGATCCTAGTTGTGATCTCCATGGAAGGCATTATATGATCCGTTTGATAACATTAACTCAAGCAGAAGGGAACGCGACCGTGCCCCAATTATACCATTCCCTGCTGCCAGACCAAAATTTTGTACTGAAAAAACCTGACGGCTGATACAGTTTTATCCGTTCTGCTCGGGAGGAGTTTCTTGAAGGGCTTGATTGATCCGATCCCTCAATCTGAGAAACGTAATCGCCACCAGGGTAATGGCCACCGAGGAAAACACCGAGCCGTAAACCGGGGCGATCATTATAAAAAAATCATATAAACCGTGAATAATGATCGCGATCCAAAGACCTGTGGTCAATAAGGTATCGCGTTCTTGGGCGCTTGCGGCAAACCGGGCCCGGCCGATGTAATATCCCATCATCCCCGAGCAAACCGCATGCATGGGCACGGCCGTGATGCCCCGGGTCATGGCTGTGGCGAGTGTCCCGTGCGTGACATAAACAATATTTTCCATACAGGCAAAACCCAATCCAGCGGTAATCGTATACATGATACCGTCGAAGGTTGTGCGGAATGCATGAGAGGGATAAGCGTAGGTCTTGACGATGCGCAGTTTGATGTATTCTTCACATAGCCCGGCCACGATAAAGGCCTCAAAGAAATAATACAGCAGCCTGGGCCATTGAAAATGGCGATTGATCAATGTGAGTATCTGTTCCAGACCAAAGACCGGCAGGGTGTAGATGATCCCCAGCAAAAAGATCTTGATGATCAGCGGTTTTGACTTATACCGGGTTTTATTTTTATTGTAATAATAAAAAAGCAGCAAGACCGCGGGCGCGACCGCCATTAAAAACGAGATAGTGACGAACATGGGCATAAAATGCCGGTTAAACGCTCAGCCCCGTTATTGGGGAACGGAGGCGCAGGCCCCGGCAGCTTGGTTATTCAACAGGGCGTGATATTCCTGAAGTGACTTGGGCGTGACCGCGCTCTTGAGCATGGCCTCAATCCCGGCCACCGTGGCCTCGGCCGCGGCGATCGATGTCACGTAGGGGATCTTGCGTTGGATCGCCATCATGCGGATGTAGCTGTCATCGTATTTACTATCTTTGCCGATCGGTGTATTAATAATCAAGCCCAATTCCTTGTTCTTGATGGCATCCGCGATGTTCGGCCGGCCTTCATGTAACTTTTTAATCGGGGTGTTGACCACACCCTGCTCGCTCAAGAATTGGCTGGTACCTTCAGTGGCAAAGATCGTCAGCCCCAAGACCTCAAGCTGTTTGGCGATCGGGATCAGATTATCGCGATCCTTTTCAGCCACGGTCAACAACACATTGCCTTTTAACGGCAGCTTGTAACCGGCGGATTCCTGAGCCTTATAGAAAGCCAGACCGAACGTATCAGCTAATCCCATGACCTCGCCGGTCGCACGCATCTCCGGTCCTAATACCGGATCCACTTCCGGAAACATGTTAAACGGGAACACGGCCTCTTTGACCCCGACGTAAGGGATCTTCTTTGGTTTCAGGTCAGGGAAATCCTTGAGTTTCTTTCCCAGCATGATCTGGGTTGCCATGCGCGCCAAAGAGATGCCAGCGACCTTGGAAACAATCGGCACGGTGCGCGAGGCACGCGGATTGGCCTCCAGGATATAAACCTTATTGTCACATACGGCGAACTGAATGTTCATGAGCCCCACGACCTTGAGCTCACGCGCGATCGACTTGCTATACTCTTCGATTTGACGCAAATGCTCCGGTTCGATATTGCGGCTGGGAATAGAACAGGCCGAATCCCCGGAATGCACGCCAGCCAGCTCAATATGTTCCATGACCGAAGCCACAAACACCTCCTCGCCGTCAGCCAGGGCGTCCACTTCGGTTTCGATCGCTTTCTCAAGAAAACGGTCGATCAGCATCGGATGTTCCGGGCTAACCTTGATGGCCTCGCGCGCGTAGCGCTGCAGGGAATGCTCGTCATAGATAATTTCCATGCCGCGCCCGCCTAAAACATACGATGGCCGCACCATCAGAGGATAACCGATAGCCCGGGCGATCTTCAACGCCTCTTCCAGCGACCGGGCGGTCCCGCTTTCGGGCTGCGGTATACCGAGTTGAATCATTTTCTCTCGAAAGCGTTCGCGGTCTTCGGCAAAGTGGATACTTTCAGGTGTTGTTCCAAGGATCTTCACCCCGTTATCCTTCAGCTCCTGAGCCAAATTGAGCGGTGTCTGTCCGCCGAATTGCACAATCACGCCATGCGGTTGTTCTTTGTTATAAATGTTTAACACGTCTTCGACGGTAAGCGGTTCGAAATATAGTTTATTTGACGTATCGTAATCCGTGGAAACGGTCTCAGGATTGCAGTTAACCATGATGGATTCATAGCCCGCATCACGCAGGGCAAAGGCCGCGTGCACGCAGGTATAATCAAACTCAATCCCCTGCCCGATGCGGTTGGGCCCGCCACCCAGGATCATGATCTTCTTGTTCTTGGAGACCGGGACCTTATCCTCGATATCCCTGTACGTCGAGTAATAATACGCCGCGTTCTCCACCCCGCTGACCGGTACCGCGTCGTACCGCACCGTGATGCCCATGTTAATACGTTTATCCCGGACATCCTTTTCATTAATACCGAAAAGGCCGGCCAGGTATTTATCCGCGAAACCCATTTGTTTGACCCGGGCCAGTTGTGCACGGGAGATTTGATCCCAGGAGGTTTTTTCCAAATCTTTTTCGGTTTCAGCCAATTCTTTCATTTGTTCGATAAACCACCTGCCGATGAACGTTGTCTGATAAAGCTCCTCCACCTCCATGCCTTTGCGCAGGGCTTCATACATCAGAAACACCCGTTCACTAGACGGTGTCGCCAGTTTTTGTTTAAGCTCATCCAGCGACAGCTCGCGAAAATTTTTAGCCCCGCCCAAACCGTATCGCTTGATCTCAAGCGACCGGATCGATTTGAGGAAAGATTCCTGAAAGCTTTTCGCAATACTCATGACCTCGCCCACGGCCTTCATTTGGGTACCGAGCACGTCTTTAGCCTGAGGGAATTTTTCAAAGGCCCAGCGCGCGAATTTAATAACCACATAATCACCCCAGGGCTCATACTTTTCCAATGTGCCTGCGCGCCAATAAGGGATCTCGTCCATGGTCAGGCCCGCGGCCAGCTTGGTCGAAATCATGGCGATCGGGAAACCCGTGGCCTTGGATGCCAGGGCCGACGAGCGAGAAGTGCGCGGATTGATCTCGATCACGACCAGTCGGTCGTCCTCGAGATTGTGAGCGAACTGAATATTCGTCCCGCCCACGACCCCAATCGCATCCACGATTTTGTACGAGTACTCCTGCATGCGCTTCTGCAAAGGTTCGGGCACGGTCAGCATGGGCGCGGCACAGAAACTGTCGCCGGTATGCACGCCCATGGCATCGATATTTTCGATAAAACAGACCGTGATTTTCTGATCTTTTTCATCCCGGACCACCTCAAGCTCCAATTCCTCCCATCCGAATACGGACTCCTCAACCAGGACCTGATGAACCAAGCTCACAGCCAGCCCGCGCGCCGCGATTGTGCGTAATTCTTCAACATTATAGGCAATCCCGCCTCCGGTGCCACCCATGGTATAAGCCGGCCGGAGCACGACCGGATAACCCAATTTCTCGGCGATCTTTTCCGCTTCTTCTACCGAATGCGACGGCTCGGACTTCGGCATAGGGATGCCCAGCCGGTTCATGGTCTCCTTAAAAACAATCCGGTCCTCCCCACGTTCGATCGCGTCAGCCTTGACCCCGATGATATCCACATTGTATTTTTTCAGAGTCCCGTTCTTGTATAGGGATGAAGTCAGGTTGAGACCGGTCTGTCCGCCAAGATTAGGCAGGATGCCGTCCGGCCGTTCACGTTCGATAATCGCGGTCACACTTTCCACGGTCAAAGGTTCGATATAAGTTTTATCCGCCATTCCGGGATCGGTCATGATCGTGGCCGGATTGGAATTGACCAGCACAACCTCATAGCCCTCCTTCTTTAAAGCCTTGCAGGCTTGGGTTCCGGAATAATCAAACTCGCATGCTTGGCCGATAATGATCGGCCCCGAACCGATGATCAATACTTTATGGATGTCTTTACGTCTTGGCATTGTCCCCTCTTTCTTTTAAAGTACCCCAGGGCCCCAGTACGCCAGTTACCCAGGATAAAAACTTCTTTACATCCTTTAGTCGCTTGTTCAAGCCACTTCATAAAAACTCTTGGACGCTAAGTTCGGATCCGTGGTCAGATTCACACCCAAACATCTTAATCCGGCTTCGTCTCCGGGAGTCGGGATATGGGTCATGTGCACTTCGCATCCCCTTAATTCCTTGATCTTATCCAACGCCAGCCGGGCCGCCGGGTTGGTGGCGGCGCTAATACTTAAACTGATCAGGATCTCATCCAGATTCAAACTGACCGTGTGCGACTCGAGCATATCACGTTTCAAATGTGAAATCGAATCGATAATATTCTCCGACAAAAGCGGGATCTTGTCCGGGATCTCGGCCAATTCCTTAAGCACATTCAGGATCATGCTGGAGGCGGCGTGCATCAGCGGCGAATTTTTGCCCGTAACAATACACCCGTCATTCAGCTCGATCGCAGCCCCGCAGAAGATGCCTTTATTACCGAGCCCCTTTTGCTGCCCCTGTTCCGCGGCCTTGCGGGCCGGCTCGACCACAGCCCGGTCTAAGGCCTTGACCCCGACCTCTTCCATTAACAACTCGCTGCGCTGAACCGCTTCCTGGTCCACCAGACCCATGACATACTCGTATTTGTAGCGAAAATAACGGCGGATGATCTCCTGCTGCGCAGCCTCGCGCACCACTTTATCGTCCACAATGCCGAAACCCGCGCAATTGACCCCCATGTCCGTAGGCGAAAAATAGATGGATTCACCCATGATCTTCTCCAGGATCCTTTTCAGGACCGGGAAGATCTCCATGTCGCGGTTGTAATTCACGGAAGTTTTATTGTATTTCTCGAGGTGAAAAGAATCGATAAGATTGTAATCCTTAATGTCCGCAGTCGCGGCCTCATAGGCGATATTGACCGGATGTTTCAAGGGCAGGTTCCAGATTGGGAACGTTTCGAACTTGGAGTACCCGGCTTTTACCCCGCGTTGATGTTCATGATACAACTGGGACAAGCAGGTGGCGAGTTTGCCGCTGCCCGGACCCGGTGCGGTCACCACCACCAGCCGGTTCTTGGTTTCGATATAGGTATTGGCTCCGTAGCCCTGGTCGCTGACAATCAGGTCAACGTCGGTCGGATAGCCTTTGGTGAACGGATGCGTGTAGACCTTGATGCCCTGGCGTTTAAGTTTGTTCCTGAAGATGCTAGCCGCAGGCTGGTTTTCGTAGCGAGTGATAACCACGGCACAGATATCGATCCCCCAGTCCTTCAGATCATCGATAAGTTTAAGCGCATCGAGATCATAGGTAATGCCGAAATCCGCACGAATCTTCTTTCTTTCGATATCCCCGGCGTAAATACAAAGGATAATATCCGCGTCATCCTGGAGTTGTTTCAAAAGGCGCATCTTGACATTGGGATCGAATCCGGGCAGAACCCGCGCGGCATGATAATCGTATAAAAGCTTGCCCCCGAACTCCAAATACAGTTTGTTGTCGAATTCCTTAACCCGCTTGAGGATCGATTTGGTTTGTTCTTTAAGATATTTTTCGTTGTCGAAACCGATCTTTTTCATGTATGCTCTTTCTTTCTCTTCAATTAATAAAGCCCTGGACAAAAAAAAGACAACCCTTTGGGATTGTCTTAGTATCGATTATATGTACAAATGACAGCTTGCATGAACAGGACGACATTGCCCTTCTTTTGTACAGATAAAAACCTTCCGTAACGCCAATGCCCGTTAAATAATTGAGATATTGTACAATAAAAATTTTTTTAAGACAAGCAAATTAAATTTACCGAAGCTAATCAAGCACTATCCTGGGGTAAAAAAACAGGTAATGCTCCAAATAAAAAATTAGGGCAGTCCCGATTTTCCGAACTGCCCTAATCAACAGTGTTTATGAGACATGCATACTTCCTTTCATTCTCATAAACCGCAGGCGGCCTGAGGCATGTCAACTACCTCAGAGCCGGCCTTTGACGCGGGGCGTAACCGTTGAAAGGATCCGGTTGATCTCCCTGGTGCGCGCACCGCAGCATTTGGCCTTGTTGACCAGCCTAGCGCAACCCTCGTATTCTTCATCAACCAGGGCCTGCTTCAGGAAAATCAACGCGATTGCTTTATCCACCGCGTCTGGTTTTACGGTTTTTGGTCTTTCATTGTTGAAAACAATGTTGCTCAATTTAACCACCTCCTTTTAGTTAATCGAATATTCAACCTCCTTCTTTAGCCACTGCATTCGCCAACTGACGCTGACTGCGTCTGTGGAGATATTCAATGGCCCACAGGGTCATGACGGTCGTCCATAGCATTGGTATCACCTCCTTTCGGTGTTAATTCGGGCAAATGATTTGCGTTCGCTTTGCTCCGCACTTTCTGTTCTCTTATTCCTCGTCCCAAGCGGCAGTCGGATTTCTTCGAAATCCTTTGTGCCGGGACGAGGAATAAATTCGGACAAATGATTTGCGTTAGCT
>Ga0272441_10004612_pt1 | contig 24739 bp, 22 predicted proteins | sample SSMProp6N_FD_193582 | JGI IMG/M metagenome (GOLD analysis project Ga0272441, IMG submission 193582) | Marine sediment archaeal communities from Little Sippewissett salt marsh, Falmouth, MA, United States - SSM-Prop-6N | ecosystem: Environmental > Aquatic > Marine > Wetlands > Sediment ...
AGTCCTTCAAACTACAGGAAAGAAAAGGAATGTACGGCTTTTATAGCAGATATGCCTGTTACCTGGGATGAGACAATTGTGCTTGAGGCAAAGGTGGGAGATCATCTGGTAATGGCAAGGCGCAAGGGAGAGGAATGGTTTTTAGGTGCTATGACCGACTGGAGTGCAAAGGATTTTGATATAGATCTTTCATTTCTTGGTGAGGGAGAATATAGTGCCATTATCTTCAGTGATGGTATAAATGCCGACAGGTTTGCTCAGGATTACAGGAAAACAGAAGTAACCGTTTCAAAAGAAGATACACTTACGATTAACATGGCCCCCGGAGGAGGATATGTGGCACGAATATCAAAAAACTGATATATGAAACAATATCTCGATCTGCTCGATCACGTGATGGAGGATGGAGTAAGGAAAACTGATCGCACCGGAACAGGCACAATAAGCGTGTTCGGTTACCAGATGAGATTTGACCTGGGGAAGGGTTTCCCGTTAGTGACAACTAAAAAACTACACCTTAAATCTATTATATACGAGCTTTTATGGTTTCTAAAAGGTGACACCAATGTTAGATACCTCCAGGAGAAAGGTGTAAGAATATGGAATGCCTGGGCTGACGAGAATGGTAACCTTGGCCCAATATATGGGCACCAGTGGCGCTCATGGCCTGCAGCTGATGGCAGTAAAATAGACCAGATAAGTAATGTTATTGAATCTATAAAATCCAATCCTCATTCAAGGAGGCATATGGTAAGTGCATGGAATGTCGGCGAATTAAAAAAGATGGCCCTGCCGCCCTGCCATATATTATTCCAATTCTATGTGACAAATGGTAAACTTTCATGCCAGCTGTACCAGCGCAGTGCAGATATCTTCCTGGGAGTACCGTTTAATATTGCATCCTATTCCTTACTCCTTATAATGATCGCGCAGGTAACAGATCTGAAACCGGGTGAATTTGTACATACCTTCGGCGATGCCCATATTTACCTTAATCACGTAGAGCAGGTCAAAGAACAACTGGCACGAAAACCCTATGAGCTGCCTGTAATGAAGATAAAAAGGAGGACGAATATTTTTAATTTTGAATACGAAGATTTTGAATTATTGAACTACAAGGCACACCCTCATATAAAGGGTGAGATTGCTGTATAGAAATTAACTGATTATTATGATATCTATTATTGTAGCGGTTGCATCAAATAATGCCATTGGTATGAACAATGAATTGTTGTGGCATATTCCCGATGACATGAAAAGATTTAAAAAACTTACTCTCGGCCATTGCCTGATAATGGGTAAAAACACATGGTATTCATTACCCCGCAGACCGCTGCCAGGCCGCACAAACATCGTTTTAACCGATGTCCCGTGTGAATGCCTGGATGATTGTGTTACAGCTTATTCTTTAGAAGATGCCCTGGATAAATGTGAAGAAGGGAAGGAGGTTTTTATAATAGGGGGAGGATCAGTATACAGACAGTTTCTGGACAGGGCGGATAGAATGTATATTACACATGTACATAAGGATTTTGATGCTGACACTTTCTTCCCGGATATCGACCCTGAAGTTTGGGAAGTAATGGACAGGGAGGATGATAACAGGGCAGATGAGGTTGAGTTCTCATGGTCGTATATTACCTACCAGAGAAAGAAATGAATCTTTTCATATTTTTTTTCGTTTAGAGATTAAACCCTGTAAGGTCTACAGGATCTAATAAGGTGTAAATCGATAATAAACGAAAATTAATAATTATGAAAATCCTGAAATTTTTATTTTCTATAGCTTTATTCAGTATTGCAATGGGGGCTTGTGAAAAAAGCTCCAACACACTTAATACTGATGATATTAACCTGGCCGATGATGATGCGGTTACAGAAGCAATGTTCGACGACATCTTTAGCACTGCTGATAATGCAATACAGATAGTCGAATCGTTTATGACCAAAAATCCTGATGTCAAAGGTAACGTTGTTGTCGTGGCCGACTCATGCCCGACGGTGACAGTTGAGTTTATTGATGAAGCTCACAGGGTTATCACCATTGATTTTGGAGACGGTTGCACCGGATTATGGGACCAGACACGTGCCGGTAAAATAATAATTACGGTTAACGGATACCGTAAAGTCGAAGGCTCAACCCGTACTGTCACTTTCGAAAATTATTATTTCAATGATATTAAGGTAGAGGGAACAAAAGTTACTGAAAACATGGGTGAGAATGATTATGGTAATGTGGTATTCAGCGCCATGCTTACCGATGGAATGCTTACCTTCCCCGATGACATTGTCGTTACCCGGGAATTTTACCGGGAAAGAGAATGGGTGGCAGGATATGACACCCGGAACATTTGGGATGACGAATGCTTTATAACGGGTTACGCATCCGGAACAACATATAAAGGTTTTGCATACGAGAATACCGTTAAGAGTGCATTGCACTGGAAAAGGGTATGTCGCTTCTTTGTCAGTGGTGTAATAGAAATAAACCGTGAAGGAATTGAGCCCTTCGAGCTGGACTATGGTGATGGTGAATGCGATGCAAAAGCTATCCTCAGAAGAGGAGATGAAGAAAAAGAGATCATCCTCAGGTTCCGGCATCGTAAAATACGCTAATTGTCATCCTGAGCGCTGTGACCGCTGTAGAGACGTTGCGTGCAACGTCTCTATAATTATCCATTTTCCGGCTTGACAACAAAGGGTATCAAGAGGGTCCATAAAACCAGCAATACCGATCCGATAACTGCTTCATATATACCATAATATACGAAGGGGCCGCCCATTGAGTATACCCATACAAGAAATGATAGTGAGGTGAAAATTATCTGTAGGGGACCCTTTACAGACATGAATGTTATAAGATAAAAAGGTACCATAATAAGCAGTATAGCAGTTACTACCGTAAGCAGAATTTTGCTGTGTTCATAACCGGCCGGTATAAAGCCTAGAATAACAAGATAAGCAGCGACTATCTCGCTGGGAATAAGTTTCAGGAGACGTGACTGGTAATTATTCTCCTGCTTGATTTGTCTGGCCATAGCAAATGAATATTTGATTATTAATATTTATCAGAACAGGTACATGCAATTTAGGAAAACAAAGTCTTTTACACAAACTGGAATATGTGGTTGAAAAGGAAGAAGAGGTTGAGGGGGTTGTGTAGAGTTGAGCAGGGTTGAGTTTTGAGGAAGCAGACTCGACCAGACTGCCGGAAGGAAGTCAGCTCAACAATACTCAACAGGGTAAAGCCCGCTCAACATATTAGTTAGAATATCCCATAAAGACTATGGTCGCTGGTGTTGCAGTACAGGATTGAGTAGAGATAAAAATTCAGCCTGTTGGTGTCGATACGCCTCTGAAGGTGAAGAACAGGTGTGTCAGACTTTATATCAAGGATGTGGCAGATATCAGGATCAGGAGCATTTATGGCCTTGATATACTGCTCTCCCCCCTTGACCTCTATCCTGTATGCCGATCTGAGAATATTGAAAAGGGATTTATTGTCAAGGTTCCTGGCAGAGAATCTGGGTAAATTTATATTTGGTATATATGATATATCATAGATAACTGGTTTCCAGTTTACCAGTCTCAGTCTGGAGAAATGCATGCAACCCACTTCCTTTTCTGTATCACTAAGGCTGAAAGGAAAACTATCGGGCCAGGCTGATAAGTTGGGTTTGATGATGGTCCTGGTCTCAAGGTTCTCCTTTCCGATTGCGGTTGTGGTCCCTGAAATTGATAATATACCAATGCCTTTTGGCAGTTTGTGAACCACACTGCCCAATCCCTGATGCCTCTTGATAAACCCTTCGTTACTAAGCAGGTCAAGTGCCTTCCTGACAGTGGGCCGCGTAAGGTTATGCAGCTTGCAAAGCTCATTCTCCGAAGGCAACAGGTCACTTTCCCTGTATAACCCGTCTACTATATGCCTGCGTAAGGTTTCATATAATTGCCTGTACTGCGGTATTTTCCCGGGGCTCATTTAGGTAGTGTTTAATGCAAAAATAAAAACAAATTCTTACAGCTCAAAGAAAAAACAGATATTTAAACTTCAACATGTAAATATTAGTTTATCACTGTTCATATTTATATAATATAGGTAAAATTGCGTAAATATAACAATAACAGCGTAATATGTGAACAGAATATATTTTTAATATTGCTGGTTAAATTGATAAATCATTTTTATATTTGTACTTGTAATTACAAGTTAGAAATATGACCACGCAAATTAAAATGCCAAGACAGGGGCAGTCTGTAGAGTCCTGCATCATAACCAGGATTTATGCAGAGGAAGGCAACGAAGTAAAAGAGGGAGACCTCCTGTTTTCATATGAAACAGATAAAGCCTCTTTTGACTATGTGTCGGAGCAGGCCGGTGTACTTATTAAATGGCTTTGCAGTGAGGGTGATGAGGTGCCTGTGCTGGAGACAGTATGTATTGTAGGGGATATTGGAGAGAGTGTTGATGACGGGCGTGTTGATAACGGCCATGGATTTGAAATCCACGCCGGTGAAGAGATCCCTGATCAAGTGAGGGTATCACCAAGAGCAAGAAAGATGGCCGAAGCCGAAAGGATAGATATTTCCAGGATAAAAGGATCAGGGCCTGGAGGCAGAATAATTGTTCGCGACCTGGAAGGTGCAGAGAAAACTGATAAAGTTGTAACCACCCCTGCTGATTCAGAAGAATATAGTGATGAACCACTGACTAACATTCGTAAAATCATTGCCAGATCAATGCACCAATCCTTGCAAAATTCTGCTCAGCTAACCCATCACCTGGGAGCAGATGCACGAAAATTGCTGGAGGCAAGGGCGAAAATAAAGGAGGGGCAAGGGGGAAAGGGCTACTTGAATATTACCATCAATGACCTTGTATGTTATGCAGTAATTAATGCACTGGGACAGCATCCACGCATAAACGCACAGTTGCATGGTGAAACCATTAGGCTGTTCAGGCATGTTAACCTGGGAATAGCTGTTGATACGGAGCGGGGACTAATGGTACCTGTGATAAAAGATGCTGACACTTTAAGTATCAGGGAATTCTCTGTCAGGGCAGCAGAACTGTCAGGTCAGTGCCGTACGGGAGCAGTGGATCCTGACGTACTCAAGCCTGAGGCAGGATCATTCACAGTATCAAACCTTGGTAATTATGGAGTGGAGATGTTTACACCGGTAATTAACCTGCCCCAGACTGCCATTCTGGGAGTTAATGCTATAGTGCCCCGACCGGCTGATCTGGGTGGTGGTGTCTATGGATTCATTCCATATATAGGCCTTAGTCTTACATATGATCACCGTGCCCTTGATGGTGGGGAGGCAACGCGTTTCTTGAAGCAGGTTGCAGAGGAAATTAAGAATATTGAAATAAAATAATCGTCTATGCCAAAGAATCAGTTTATTGATCCGGATAAAATAAGAAGGAAAGGAGAAATAACTTTTCAACCTGTACCGGTAAACCAGTACAGCAAATCATTAAAGGAAGAGCGTAAAAACTTCAATGATGAAGACCTTGTGCGTATATACCATGATATGCTACTGATAAGGGAATTTGAGAGTATGCTGAACCTAATCAAAACTACCGGTGAATACCAGGGGATAGCGTATAACCATCCCGGACCGGCCCATCTTTCAATAGGTCAGGAGGCAGCTGCAGTAGGCATGGCATATAATCTTGGTACTGATGATTATATCTTTGGGTCACACAGGAGTCATGGTGAAATACTGGCAAAAGGGCTGTCTGCTATTCACGGGATCGATGACAAATCCCTGGAAGATATTATGAAGTCTTACTTTAATGGCTCTATTTATGATATTGTAGCAAAAAGTTATGAAGGCTCAATTAAAGGCCTGGCAAAAAAGTTCCTGGTATATGGCACACTGGCAGAAATATTTGCACGCGCAACAGGATTCAATAAAGGTTTCGGGGGCAGCATGCATGCTTTTTTCATCCCTTTTGGAGTGTATCCGAATAATGCAATTGTAGGCGGTAGCGGGGATATCTCAGTCGGAGCTGCACTATACAAAAAAGTCAACCGTAAGAAAGGAATTGTGGTGGCAAATATAGGCGATGCTTCCATGGCCTGCGGACCTGTATGGGAAGGAATTTCTTTTGCCACTATGGACCAGTTTGTTGAGCTGTGGGAAGGAGACATGAAAGGTGGTTTACCACTTATCATAAATATTATGAACAACCACTATGGTATGGGTGGCCAGACTTCAGGTGAGACGATGGGATACGGCTATGCTGCCCGAATAGGCGCAGGGGTAAACAGAGACCAGATGCATGCAGAACGGATTGATGGCATGAATCCCCTAGCCGTAATTGATGCATTTAAACGAAAAATCAAAGTGCTTGAGCAGAAAAGAGGTCCTGTCCTGATAGACACAATAACCTATCGCTATAGCGGACATTCACCCTCCGATGCTTCCTCCTACCGCTCAAAGGAAGAAATGGATGCATGGCATAAACATGATTGTATACATAATTATCGCAGCGACCTTATAAATAATAATATTACGGATGAGAATTCTTTACGCCTGATCGATAGTGAGGTAAATGAACTGGTGCTCGAAACATTCAAAATGGCTATTGACAATAAGATATCACCAAGAATGGATGTGGATAATGAGCCTGATATTATTGGTGAGGTAATGTACTCAGATAGTTCAGTTGATGCCATGGAAGAGGGAGATCCTGAGGTGTTAATTCCGCTTAAAGATAATCCAAGGGTACAGCAGATAGCCAGGAAAGAGAGGTATGCTTTTGACAAGAACGGTAAGCCTTTTTCAAAAATGAAACAGTATCAGCTCAGGGATGGCATTTTCGAAGCAGTGATCGACAGGTTTTACAAGGATCCCACACTTATTGCTTTTGGTGAAGAGAATCGCGATTGGGGCGGCGCCTTTGCTGTCTACAGGGGACTCACTGAAGCTCTTCCGTATAACAGGCTTTTTAACTCCCCTATATCTGAAGGAGCAATAGCAGGAGTGGCAGTGGGGTATGCTATGTGTGGTGGAAGGGTAATACCTGAAATAATGTACTGTGATTTCCTCGGCAGGTCAGGAGATGAGGTATTCAACCAGTTACCCAAGTGGCAGGCAATGAGCGGTAAAATACTAAAGATGCCTGTGGTCCTCAGGGTGTCAGTCGGTTCCAAGTATGGGGCACAGCATTCGCAGGACTGGACATCATTAGTTGCTCATATACCAGGTCTGAAAGTTGTGTTCCCTGCAAGCCCATATGATGCAAAAGGCCTGATGAACGCAGCATTGCAGGGAACTGACCCGGTGGTCTTTTTTGAGAGCCAGAGAATATATGATATAGGAGAACAATTCCATAATGAAGGAGTGCCTGAGGGATATTATGAGATTCCACTAGGAGAACCGGATATCAAGAGGGAAGGATCCGATATCACTGTTCTGAGTATAGGAGCAACACTCTACAGGGTGGTTGAAGCTGCGGATATTTTGCAGGAAAGATATAATATCAGCATTGAAATTATTGATGCCCGCTCGCTGGTACCCTTTAATTATGAACCAGTGATCGCATCTGTCAGGAAAACAGGAAGGATATTAATTACGGGAGATGCCTCAGAGAGAGGATCGTTCATGAATGATATGGCCAGGAATATAACCCAGATGGCGTTTGACCATCTCGATGCACCTGCAGTGGTCGTAGGATCAAGAAACTGGATAACACCGGCTTATGAACTTGAAGATGCATTTTTCCCGCAGCCTGATTGGATAATTGATGCAATACACACATGTATTTTACCCCTCGAAGGGCATAACGCAAAACATGACTTTTCTGATAATGGTAATATTACCAGAGCAAAAAGGGGACTATGAAAATATGGAATAGAATATCTGAGGAACTGAATAATGTTACGCAGAGGAATATAGAATCACCCGACTACCTCAAAGTGAATGCACATGTGCATACGCCTTATTCATTCAGTTCATTCGATTCGATCGACAGTATCATTAAAGCTGCCAGAAAAGAAAATATATCGGTGCTTGGTATAAACGATTTCAATACAGTTGACGGTTTCGATGAATGGGCAGAGAAGTGCTATAATGCGGGTATATTTCCACTGTTTAACATTGAAATGATAGGACTTAACCGCATTGATCTTGAAGCTGGCCACAGGGTGAATGATCCGAATAATCCCGGCCGTACATATATAAGCGGGAAGGCTCTGGCTTACCCGCTGAAAATATCAGGAGACAGTCTGGAAAAACTAAAACATATTAAGGACCTGTCGAATGAACATGTCTACAGGATGACCCTTAAGGTGAATGATATCCTTGGCAGGATAGATAACGATATGATCATAGATTTTGATGAAATGATTCATGGTCATACCAGGGGTATGGCAAGGGAGCGTCATCTGGCCGGAATGATCAGAAGGGTAATAGAAAATAAACTGTACCCTGGTAAAGATAGAAATGAGCTTTTCTTCACATTGCTTGGTAAAGACTATCTTGCTATTGAGCCTGGTGACAATGCCAAGCTGGAGAACCTGATACGGTCAAAAATGCTGAAATCGGGTGGAGCTGCATTTGTTGAAGAGAATCCGGCAGGATTTATTGAACCTGAGGAGATCCGTGATTTGATACTTGATGCGGGAGGTTTACCCACCTATCCCTTCCTTGCTGATTTCAAAGATGGTAAGTATACTGATTTTGAAATTGACCGGGCAAAGGCAGCACAATCACTTTTGGACCGGGGCTATTATTCAGTTGAATTCATTCCTGCAAGAAATGAGTACGGGAGGTTACGGGATTATGTCATGTATTTGTACGAACAAGGGTTCGTTGTAACATTTGGGACTGAACATAATTCGCCAGGTATAAAACCACTGGAGGTGAAAGCTGGCGGTAATCATAAACTGGATGAAGATCTATTAAGGATTAACTACGAGGGCGCCTGCATAATGGCCGCACATCAATATAGAACGGCCACCGAGGGAGAGGGTTACATTGATGAAGATGGAAGACCAAAAACCGGTGAGAAGATGGAGTTTATCAGCCTGGGAAATAAATTGATTAAGACTGTTTGTTCATAATAATAAATATCGTTATGGATCCATACAATGATCGTTTAATAGAAAAGACAGTAATAATTACCGGAGCTGCACGTGGATTTGGTGCAGGAATTACCATTGAATTATTCAGTCAGGGAGCTAATATTATCATCGCTGATATAAAAGACGAAGAAGGAAAAAAACTGACCGGTGAACTTAATGCAAGAGGCAGAATGAACAGGGCTATATTCCTGCCCTGTGATGTTTCAGATTTTAATTCTGTGTCAGCAATGATTGCGTCTTCATTTAAGGAATTTGGAAGAATAGATGTACTTATAAGTAATGCTGGTATTTTACATGCCGGAAGCCTGGATGAACTGGAACCTGAAACATTTAAACTGGTAACGGAAGTTAATTATATAGGCTATTTTAACTGTGTGAAAGCAGTTAGTCCCTATATGAAGAAACAACATAAAACAGATCCCGGAAAGTTTATGGACATCATCCAGGTTAATTCAAAATCCGGATTGCAGGGGAGCCTTAAGAATTTTGCATATGCAGGCAGTAAATTTGGGGGGATTGGACTCACACAGTCCTTTGCTCTTGAGCTGATTAATTATAATATCAAAGTAAATTCAATATGTCCGGGCAACTATTTTGAAGGGCCACTATGGTCTGATCCTGAGACGGGCCTGTTCAGGCAATATCTGGATACAGGTAAAGTTCCGGGTGCTAAAACAATTGAAGATGTCAGGGCACATTATGAAAAGCAGGTACCTATGGGGAGGGGCTGTCGTGTATCTGATGTGGTTAAGGCAATTAATTATATAATAGACCAGGAATACGAAACCGGCCAGGCTATACCGGTTACCGGGGGACAGGTAATGTTAAAATAGATTAAATGAAAACCAGAGCAGTAAGATTATACGGAAAAAAAGATTTGCGCATTGAAGAATTTGACCTTCCGCCGATAAGTGATAGTGAAATACTGGCAAGAGTGATCACTGACAGTATATGTATGTCATCACACAAGGCAGCCGTGCAGGGAGAGGATCATAAAAGAGTACCTGATGATGTATCGGATAATCCGGTTATCATAGGCCATGAGTTTGCAGGCGAACTAGTGGAAGTTGGATCGAGATGGCAAAAAAAATTCAGTCCCGGGGATAAATTTTCAATACAGCCTGCCATTAATTACGAGGATGGACCTATGGGCGTTCTGAGTGCACCCGGTTATTCATACCCATACATTGGCGGCGATGCTACATATGTGGTCATACCACCGGAGGTTATGGAACAGGATTGCCTGCTTAAATACAAGGGATCCGGTTTTTACCCTGCTTCACTTTCAGAACCCTTGTCCTGTGTAATAGGGGCAATGCATGCTAACTACCATACGAAACCAGGTTCTCATATTCACCAGATGGAGATTGTTCACAGGGGTAAAATGGCTATCCTGGCAGGAGGGGGACCGATGGGACTGGCAGCGATTAATTATGTTCTAGAGCGTAAGGACCGATGGCCTTCATTGTTGGTCGTAACCGATGTTGATCAGATGAGGCTCAAGAGGGCAGAAGGACTTTACACACAGGAATATGCAGCAAGCAAAGGGATTGAACTGAAATATATTAATACGGCAGTCCTTGATGATCCTGTTGAATATTTAAAACAACTTTCAGGTGGAAACGGATATAACGATGTCTTCGTCTTTGCTCCAGTATCTGAGGTTATAGAGCAGGGAGATGCCATACTTGCATTTGATGGGTGCCTTAATTTCTTTGCCGGTCCTTCCGATCCGGTATTCAAGGCACCTTTCAACTTTTATAATGCACATTATAATTTTACTCATATTGTGGGTACTTCGGGAGGTAATAATAATGATATGTCAGAGGCGTTGCAGATAATGGAAGAAGGACTCGATCCGGCCGGACTTGTAACTCATGTCGGTGGACTGAATGCAGTAATCGATACCACCCTCAGATTACCTGAAATACCGGGAGGAAAAAAATTGATTTATACCCACATAGATATGCCTCTGACACCTATTCAGGATTTTGAAAAACTGGGCAAAAAAAACAGGTTCTTTGCAGACCTGGCAGAAATTACGGCAAGGCATAAGGGACTATGGTCGGTTGAGGCGGAGGAATATTTACTGGGGAGATGCCTGTAGTTAAGTTGAGCGGGCACTGCCCTGTTGAGTAGTGTTTAGCTGACTGCCTTGGGGCAGTCCGGCTGAGTCTGTTTCCTCAAAACTCAACCCCCTCAACCCTACTCAACCCTACTCAACTTTTATTACCTTTACCCCATCATATTATATCACAACTAATGAAATCATGGAAACTCACCGGTCTAAGACAGATGGAGCTGCAGGAAGGTCCTGATCCCGGAACTCCGGGTGAAGGAGAGCTGCTGCTGAAGGTTGAAACGGTTGGTATTTGTGGCTCTGACATACATTATTACAATACGGGAAGGATAGGGGAACAGGTGGTACAATACCCCTTTACGGTGGGTCATGAATGTGCTGCTACTATTATTAACGCAGGGGAAGACACACCAGGATTCAAGCCAGGTGACAGGGTAGTTGTTGACCCTGCCATACCCTGTTACGATTGTGATCAGTGCAGGGCAGGAAGAGAACACACCTGTATGAACCTTAAATTTCTAGGCTGCCCGGGACAGGCAGAAGGATGCCTGTCTGAAATGATTATCATGCCCTCAAAGAGCTGTTTTAAAATACCTGATAATATATCATTTGCTGAAGCGGCATTTGCAGAACCGCTTTCTATAGGATATTATGCAGTGCAGTTATCCCGGATCAAAAAGGGGGAAAATATTGCGGTGCTGGGGGTGGGGCCCATTGGCGATAGTGTGTTGATATCAGCGCGCGAGGCGGGCGCAGGGAATATTTATGTAACTGATAAGATTGATAAACGCCTGGAAATTTCTTCATCATTGGGTGCGGCTGAGGTATACAATGTAAACAGGCATAATGCGGTAACAGAGATAAGCTCAATGGAGCCAGCCATGCTTGATATAGTATATGAATGCTGTGGACAACAGGAAGCACTTGACCAGGCTATTGATCTTCTGAAGCCCGGTGGAAAGCTCATGATTGTGGGTATACCCGAATTTGAGAGATGGTCATTCAGGGCTGATAATGCCCGGAGAAAAGAGATCTCAATAATGCATGTAAGGAGACAGAACGGATGCATGCAACCGGCCCTGGATCTTATTAGTGAAGGGAAGGTTGATACAAATATACTTTTAACTCACAGGTTACTATTTGAAAAGAGCAAAGAAGCATTCGACCTTGTCGCAAGTTATGGCGATGGAGTACTCAAAGCCCTGATTGATTTAAGATATTAGATTAACGATTTAAGATTTAAGAAGTTCCGAAATCTTAAATCTAAATTCGTTAATCTTCAATCTTCAATCCTAAGAAGCTTTCAGTATTTTCAAATTAACTTTCTCCAGTTTGCGGGAGGCATAATCAGATGTCACTACCAGCTTTTTTTCATCTTTACCCGGCAGTTCAAACATGGCATCCATCATAATGGCTTCGCAGATTGATCGCAGTCCGCGCGCACCCAGTTTGAACTCGATTGACTTGTCAACCACATAATCCATTGCACTTTCGTCAAATTCAAGTTCTATATCGTCCATCTTGAACAGTTTGATGTACTGTTTGGTTATAGCATTTCTGGGTTCAGTAAGAATCCTTTTAAGTACATCTCTGTCGAGGGGGTTCAGATAAGTGAGTACGGGAAGCCTGCCTATTATCTCCGGTATCAAGCCATATGCTTTGAGGTCCTGCGGCGCTATATACTGCAGGAGATTATCTTTGTCGATTTTTTCCCTGTCCCTTGAGGCACCATATCCTACTATCTGTGTATTGAGTCTGTTGGCTATTTTCTTCTCAATACCGACAAAAGCACCGCCACAGATGAAAAGGATATTTTTTGTATCAACAGGTATCATTTTCTGCTCTGGATGCTTGCGTCCACCTTGTGGTGGCACATTAACTACTGCACCTTCGAGCAGTTTTAAAAGACCCTGCTGTACACCTTCACCCGAAACGTCACGTGTTATTGACGGATTGTCGCTCTTGCGTGCTATCTTATCAATCTCATCAATAAAAACAATACCTTTCTCTGAGGCAGCCACATCGTAATCGGCATTCTGCAGCAGGCGGGTCAGCAGACTCTCGATATCCTCACCTACGTACCCTGCTTCGGTAAGAACGGTAGCATCAACGATGGTGAACGGAACATGCAACATCCTTGCAATGGTCCTTGCCAGGAGTGTTTTGCCGGTACCTGTTTCACCGACAAGAATAATATTGGATTTTTCAATTTCCACATCATCCTTATCCTTCGGTTGCATAAGCCTTTTGTAGTGGTTATAGACAGCTACCGACAGGTATTTTTTTGCATCATCCTGGCCAATAACATAGTCATCTAGGAATTTCTTTATCTCTTCAGGCTTGAGGAGGTTGACATTATCCAGCTTAAAGTCAGATTTACTCCCTAGTTCCTCAATAACAATACCGTGAGCCTGTTCGATACAGTAGTCACAAATATGTCCGTCAAGTCCGGCAATTAGCAGGTTGGCCTCTTTCTTTGTACGACCGCAGAATGAGCATTTATCCATAATAGTAACTATTTTTTATTCCTTGCAAGAACTTCGTCGATCATTCCATATTCTTTTGCTTCCTCTGCTGTCATCCAGTAGTCCCTGTCAGAATCCTTTTCCACTTTCTTGTAGCTGTTTCCTGTATGCAATGCAATGATCTCATAAAGTTCTTTTCTCAGCTTAATTATTTCACGGGCAGTGATCTCAATATCAGCTGCAGGTCCCTGTGCTCCACCCATGGGCTGATGTAGCATTACCCTTGAATGCTTCAGGGCCGATCTTTTACCTTTGGTGCCAGCTGTTAGCAGAACAGCACCCATTGAAGCAGCCATACCTGTGCATATTGTAGCTATATCGGCAGTTATATACTGCATGGTGTCATATATTCCAAGGCCGGCATGTACTGATCCACCCGGTGTGTTAAAATATATCTGTATATCCTTTTCACTGTCGGTTGAATCGAGATATAAAAGCTGGGCCTGAATAATATTTGCCACATAATCATCAATAGGCAATCCCAGGAATATTATCCTGTCCATCATAAGGCGTGAAAACACGTCCATTGAAGCAACGTTAAGCTGTCGTTCTTCAATGATAGTCTGGGAAATATAACTGTTCATTATGGATGTATATTGATGATAGGCCAGGCTGCTTATTCCCATATGGCCTGTGGCATACTTTTTAAAATCATCTTTTTCTGCCATTCTTTTAAAGTTTAGTTTGTTTTGCCAAAGATAACAAAATAATAAGTAAAGCTTAAGATTAAGAGATACTTACTTGGTAAAAAGCTTATTGAATTCATCAGTGGTCACTTTCCTGGTATCAATCTTTATTTCTTCCTTTATCTTATTAATTACTTTATCGTCAATCACTTTATCTGCTATCTTGCGATAATCCTCCTCTTTCTTCAATATTTCACTGGCATATGACTCAAGCTGGCTTTCCTCTGCATTAAATATCCCGTATTGCTGGAATTGCATGCGAGTAAACTCCTTGGCTTCATTCAGCATATCCTGTTCTTCAACCTTTATTTCATTCTCTTTAGCAATCTTGTTTCTTATAAGTTGCCACCTCAGATCTCTCAGGAAATCGGTAAAATCTTTTTCAACCTGCTCTTCGGTTATGTCCTTGTTGGTTTTAAGCAACCACTTCTTAAGAAATTCCTCTGGCAGGTCAAAGCTGGTTTTATCTATTACCATATTGCGTGCATCCAGGTTCAGTTTATATTCACTTTCCTTGCTGAGGTTCTCTCTTATTTCCTCATCCAGCTTATTCATAAACTCCTCCTCACTCTTCACTGTTCCTTCTCCATATACCCTGTCAAATAATTCCTGGTTTACATCGGCCATTCGAAACCTGTTTATGGCTTTAACGGTAAACCTGAATTTTCCATCGACACCGGCCACCTGACTATGGTCGGTCTGGAGCAGTCCTGCAATCTCATGTTCATTTGGGAATGTTTTCCTTATATCAAATTCGATGGTAACTCCAGGCTTACTTCCAATAAACTCTTTCTTAACAATTTCATCTTTAATAACTTTCACTGACAGGGATGAATCATTTTTTATTGTTTCCCCCAGGGGTTCACCCTCATCTGAAAGTTTAACTATATCGCCCCTCAGTACATCATCTTCTGTCACTTCATCCGCATCCTCGTAAGTACCAAATCGTCTGCGGTAATTATCAAGGAAATCATTTCGCAATTTTTTGTCTATTTTAATTTCATAGTATGGTACCTTATTCCTGCCTGTGAGTTTTACTTCAAATTCAGGAGCAAGGCCTATTTCGAAATAAAATTCAAACTCTTCCTGAGTATCCAGATCAATGTTTTCATTATCTTCTGTCTTTGGCAAAGGATCACCAAGTATTTCCAGCTTCTCTTCGGTAATATAGTTGCTTATGCCACCCGATATTATTTTATTCATTTCCTCAAGCTGCACACTACTGCCATACATCTTCTTAATCAGTCCGAAAGGTACTTTCCCGGGCCTGAAGCCTTTAATATTGGCTTTCTTCTTATAGTCTTTCAGTACCTCATTCACTTTTTCTTCATAATCATCTTTAACAACCTGAACTTTCAGTACTGCATTCAGTTCGTCAATATTTTCCCTGGTTATATCCATTTTATTAAATATAATTGTTATGAACAGATAAAAAACCGCCTAACAACCGGTATTACCATTTGTTTAAGCGGTCATTTGATATTGGTGCGGATGAAGGGACTCGAACCCCCACGCCCGAAGGCACCAGATCCTAAGTCTGGCGCGGCTACCAATTACGCCACATCCGCGTGAAATTCAGCGCAAAAGTAGCAATAATAAAATAATCTGGCAAGGGGTGGAGATCTCGTGGATTTGCAATCCACGAGTTTTGGGTTTGGCAGTGTCGTGGATTTCAAATCCACGACATCATGGGGAGTCATATTATCTGGCAAATGGTTACCTGCGCAGTTCAAATTTCTTACCCAGGTACAATCTCCTGACCTGTTCATCATCAGCCAGTTCGAGTGCAGTGCCCGATTTTAGTATTTTGCCTTCAAAAAGGAGGTAAGCCCTGTTGGTAATAGAAAGTGTTTCATGAACATTATGGTCGGTTATCAGGATACCTATATTCCTGTCCTTCAGGTGGGCCACAATTTCCTGAATGTCCTCCACGGCGATAGGATCGACACCTGCAAATGGTTCATCAAGCAGTATGAATTTAGGCTTTAGAGCAAGGGCACGCGCTATTTCGGTCCTTCTTCTTTCACCCCCTGACAGTTGTATTCCCAGGCTTTTACGAATCTTCTGGAGGCCAAATTCAGTAAGCAATGACTCTCTTCTCTCAACCTGTTCTTCTTTCGGGAATCCTGACATTTCCAGTACAGCATTGAGGTTATCTTCCACGCTAAGCTTACGGAATACAGATGCTTCCTGTGCAAGGTATCCAATTCCCATTTTAGCCCTTTTGTATACAGGTAATCCCGTGATATTAGTATCATCAAGAAAAATCCTCCCCTCGTCGGCTTTGATAAGGCCCACTATCATATAAAATGAGGTGGTTTTGCCTGCCCCATTGGGGCCAAGAAGGCCAACTATCTCTCCTTGTTCAACACCAATAGACACCTCATTTACAACAGCCCTGTTGCGATATCTTTTAACCAGATTTTCAGTGTGTAGTTTCATGACAGGAAATTTTTAGGGTTTGCTCTCAGGATTATTCTCATCGTCTGACCAGTCGGCCTCCAGCCTCTCCCGGTCTTTAGCAATTACCCTCCTGGAAATCAATATCCCTATTTCATATAGAAATAAAAGAGGGAAACAAACCAGTACCTGACTGAAAATGTCCGGTGGCGTAATTATGGCAGAAAGGGCAAGGATAACTATTATTGAATGCTTCCTGTATTTCTTAAGGAAATGAGGGTCAACCAGTCCTATTTTAGTGAGGAAATATGACATTATTGGCAACTGAAAAATAATACCGCTTGCCAGGGTTATGGATGCAACAGTTCCGATATATGACCTGAGGTTTATCTGGTTTGTAACCTCTGCACTGACATTATACGAACCAAGGAAATGAACTGACAGAGGGATAATAACATAATATCCAAACAGTACACCAGCAACAAAGAGCAGGGAAGAAAAGAAAACAGCTCCCCTGGTATATTTTTTTTCGCTAGCATACAATGCAGGTCTGAAGAACTTCCAGAACTCCCAGAATATATATGGAAAAGCCAGGATTACACCTGCAATCAGAGAAACAGCTATATGAGTGGTGAACTGGCCTGCCATCCTGATGTTGATTATCTCAAACGGGTGGGTGTTTATGCACAAAGCATTAACATTAACCAGCTGACCAAGTTTGCAGAGCAACCTGTTAGTCAGGAAATCAGGGTTCTTGGGAGCAATAATGATTGTATCAAATATTATGTCATTATATATGAAGGCTACAACAGCTACAATGAAGATTGAAATCACAGAGCGTACAATGTGCCACCTTAATTCTTCAAGATGTTCAAGAAACGACATTTCGTTGTCGTCTTTTTCCCTTTTTCTTCTTTTCTTCATGTGTTACACGGAGTAGAGCCTGAAATTATCAAGCTGTAAAGATGATAAAACAAATTAATCAAAACAAGTGGAATATATTTATTCTTACAAGTGATAAATACCTGTTTATTATATCTTTTCTTTGTTAATATGTCATATTTTTTCTAAAAAAATGATGAAAAAAGAAGTGAATATTGTAAATTGTATGATTGTCACTATCAATTATGGTGATGATAATCATCTATGTTTTTTCCAGCATATTGAAAAGGACAGAAAAAATTGATAACTTTATAATACTGGATGGAAAATTTAGTTTATGGGATAGAAGGAAGGGTGAAAAGGATGGATGATAATAAAGTTATACATGATTATCTGAAGAAATATTTTGGATTTAACACTTTCAAGGGCAATCAGGAGGAGATAATTCAAAATGTTCTTTCAGGAAGGGATAGCTTTGTTTTGATGCCAACCGGGGGAGGTAAATCATTATGTTACCAGCTACCTGCAGTTATAAAAGAAGGCACGGCCATAGTTATTTCTCCTCTCATTGCCCTTATGAAGAATCAGGTTGATGCCATGAGGAACTTCTCGACAAGTGATAACCTGGCTCATTTTTTAAACTCCTCACTCACCAAATCAGCAATTACCAGAGTTAAACAGGATGTCTTAAAAGGGCAGACCAAGCTTCTGTATGTTGCCCCTGAATCATTGACCAAGGTGGGCAATATTGATTTTCTCAATAAGGTTAATATATCCTTTTATGCAATAGATGAGGCCCATTGTATTTCAGAGTGGGGCCATGACTTCAGACCTGAGTACCGAAAAATAAGACCTATAGTAGACACAATAGGCAGATCGCCCATAATTGCCCTTACCGCAACAGCGACACCGAAAGTTCAGCATGATATACAAAAGAATCTTGGCATACTCGAGGCCAATGTTTTTAAGTCATCCTTCAACAGGCCCAACCTCTATTACGAAGTACGACCGAAGGTCAATACTACAAAGGAGATTCTTAAATTCATAAATAATAACCAGGGTAAATCAGGTATAATATATTGTCTGAGCAGAAAAAAAGTGGAAGAAATTGCTGAAATACTCAAGGTGAATGGAATAAAAGCATTGCCATATCATGCAGGAATGGATTCCGCCACAAGAACTGCAAACCAGGATAAATTCCTGATGGAGGAGATTGATATTATTGTTGCAACAATTGCTTTCGGAATGGGGATAGACAAACCAGATGTGCGTTTTGTTATTCATTACGACATTCCCAAAAGCCTTGAAGGATATTACCAGGAGACAGGTCGTGCCGGAAGGGATGGCAGTGAAGGCAGGTGTATTGCATATTATTCGTATGACGACCTGCAGAAGCTGGAAAAGTTTATGCAGGGAAAGCCCATTAATGAACAGGAAATAGGCAAACAACTCTTACTGGAAACTGCATCATATGCGGAATCATCATTATGCAGAAGAAAATTGCTACTCCACTATTTTGGTGAAGAATATGAACCTGATAATTGCGAATCATGTGATAACTGCTTGCATCCCAAAAAAGAATTTGAAGGTAAACAGTATGTTATAAAAGCCCTGCAAGCGACAAGTGATGTAAGGGAGAAATTCAAGGCTGATCATATTGCCAAAGTGCTTGCAGGAGTAAGTAACTCTGCTATAAGGTCATATAAACACCACAAGCTTGAAATATTCGGTGACGGGGATGAAAAAGATGAGAAATTCTGGAATATGGTTATCCGGCGCTCCTTAATAGCAAAACTATTAGTTAAGGAAATAGAAAATTACGGTATACTGAAACTTACGGATAACGGCAGGACATTCCTGGAACATCCTGAATCATTTATGCTCACTGAAGACCATGACTATGGTGAAGTAACTGAAGAGGAAGTTGGATACAGGGGAGGTGCAGGTGCAGTGGATGATGAGCTGTTCAGCATATTAAAAGACCTGAGGAAAAAAATCTCAAAGCAGAAAAATGTGCCTCCATTCGTAATATTCCAGGATCCATCCCTCGAGGATATGGCAATACAATATCCTATTACTATTGAAGAACTGCAAAATATAACCGGTGTCGGCGTGGGTAAAGCACAAAGATACGGGAAAGAGTTTATAGATGTTATAAGCCGATATGTTGAAGAAAAAGAAATAGTCAGACCACAGGACCTTATTGTTAAATCAGTAGTAAATAAATCGGGACTGAAGGTTTATATTATAAAGAGCATTGACAATAAACGTTCGCTTGATGATATTGCTGATGCCAAGGGAATAGAAATGAACGAACTGATTAGTGAGATTGAGTCCATAGTCAATTCAGGGACAAGATTAAACCTATCATACTACATTGACCAGGTGATAGATGACGAGCACCAGGATGATATTACTGCCTATTTTAAAGAAGAAGCTGAATCTGATTCTCTGAAGGAAGCCCTTGAAGAGCTGGGTGACGAATATGAAGAGGAGGAGATAAGGCTTATGCGGATAAAGTTCCTTTCCGAATTCGGTAATTAACAACCCATCGTTCCAATATTCAATATTGCTTGTGCTCACCTGCCACAATCACCAGCCGCTCGCGAGCTCGCAGCACTCGCTTGCCTGTAGCAAACTCGCACTGCTTGGTTCCAGTATTACATATTTTTATATCATTATTTCATCTTTTCTGCGGCATTCAGTATTTTCATCCGTCTTTTAAGTAAATGCAAAACGAAATATGATCCTTGAGACAAAACAGCTCAGTAAAAATTATGGGCCAATTAAGGCAATTAATGATTTAAGCCTGTCAATCGAAAAAGGCACGGCATTTGCCCTCCTGGGGCCTAATGGCAGTGGAAAAACCACCACATTGGGAATTGTGATGTCTGTGCTCAAGCCTGACAAGGGTTCCTATAAGTGGTTCGGTGAAGATCCCCGCCCTGACACGTACAGACGAATAGGTTCGCTGATAGAGATACCAAATTTCTTTAATTACCTATCACTTAAACGGAACCTTGAGGTAATTGCACGCATACGAGGTAATGAAACAACAGAAATTCCGAGAGTACTTGATGAAACAGGTCTTATTAAACGATCTTCTTCAAGGTTCGATACTCTTTCACTGGGTATGAAGCAGCGGCTGGCACTGGCAGCTGCATTACTTGGAAATCCAGAGGTGCTGGTACTGGACGAGCCGGCTAATGGCCTTGATCCCGAGGGTATTGCAGAGGTAAGAAATCTTATTATCGAGCAAAAGACCCAGGGCAAAACAATTATTATGGCCAGCCATATACTGGATGAAGTGGAAAAAGTATGTAACCATGTGGCTATACTGAAAAAGGGTAAGAAACTTGCTTCAGGTAAGGTTAATGAATTACTTATTACAGACGATATAATTGTAATAGATTCCAATAATAATGAATCTCTCAGAAAGGGCCTGGTGGAGAAGGGTCTGGTAAAAAGTGCTGAGATGAAGAATAATACCCTGGAAATAATAGCTGCCAGTGGCGTTAGTTCAGGACATATAAACCGCTTTGCCACTGAAAAGGGAATAGTTATCAACCAATTATATATACGAAAAAGCACCCTCGAGGAACAGTTCCTTGAGCTTGTGAAATAAAAGTATCCCAAAAATATGAAACGACTGATCAGACTGGAATGGACCAAAATATCTACTTACGGATTTTTCAGGCTTATATTGATACTGACCTTAAGCCTTTTCCTGTTAGCGATATTTGTTTTTTCCCGTATCGATATCTCGCTGCCGGGATTTACCTGGAGGAACCTGTTCAGGTTCCCTGATGTGTGGTCATCATTTTCCTGGGTGGCCAGCTGGTTTAACCTTTTGCTGGCAATACTCGTGATAACCATTGCCGGAAATGAATTTGCAGGTAAAACCCTGAGACAGCAGGTGATGACCGGGCTCAGCAGGGAGGAATGGCTTGCAGGCAAAGGCATATTGATCCTGGCTCTGGCCCTGTTTGGGGTGGTAATGGTTATCCTGGCAGGATTTATCTTTGGATTTATATTCACAGCTGATCTGAGCCTGGGAATAATTTTTGAAGAAATGGCAATATTGCTTGTTTACCTGATACAGGCCATAGGTTATATGGTGCTTGGTCTTTTATTCATCTCTGTTTTGAGATCAAATGCACTTGCGATAATACTGTATTTGCTCTATTTCATAATGATTGAACCTATCATACGCGGATTGTGCCCCATGGAAATCAGACCCTGGTTCCCGGTAAAAATAATCAGTCATCTCACACCCCTGCCTGAATTTTTTAAGATAACTTCAGGAGAAGCGCTTGATAATAATTATTTAACCTTTGAGAGCATAGGCCTGGTGCCCAGGCAGCTGGAAGGTTCAATAACTATAATTATGGCTCTGGTATATATTACGGTTTTCAGCCTTATCACTTACCTTGTTGTGAAGAAAAGAGACCTGTAATTATACCTGCCAGTCCGGTAATAAATGCATAGAACGGGTAAATTAACTGTGCCGGTAAGAACCAGTGCAGCAAGCCGGTCTTACTCCTTTTTCTTGCCATAAAGGCAAGAAGAAATAGATCGGGGATGGATTTTATAATAAACATGGCTACGAAAATAGTCCACAGTCCCGTAAAGAAAAAGGCCATTATAAATGTTATAGCTATAGACAGGTTGGTAAGAAAAACCAGGGCTGCAAGAATTATTAAAGACGGTTGGGTGTAAAAAGGGCTTTTGGATGTCCATCTTATTCTTTGCTTGATTAGTGTTGACAACCTGCCGGGTACATGGGTTAAGACAATGCTGGATGGTGAGTCAAGCCAGATAAATGATTTACCCTTTCTCCTGTAACTCTCCATAAGGAAAATATCATCTCCGGAAGAGATATCCTCCCGGACCATTTCAGAGTATTTTTCAGCACCCTGATTCCTGAAGCACAGGTTGGCACCATTGCACATAACCGGATTGCCATCCCTTGCAAATACTTCTGTTACAGCCTGCAATGCAAGAAATTCCAGTTGTATGAAGCAGTTCAGAAAGCTACCGGTACCTATAATGTCCACTGGCCCGATAATCATATCTGTGTTGTAATCAATTATGCAGTTGAATATCTCCCTGAGCCAGTTCTCACCAACACGGCAATCACCATCAGTTGTCACAATAAAATCACCCACTGCCTGGTCAATACCAAGGGCGATGGATTTCTTTTTTCCAACTCCACCTGATTGCAGTATTTTCAGGTCACATAAAATATCATTGAATGAATTTAGTATATCAAGTGTCGAATCAGAGGAGGCATCATCAATAAATATTATTTCAAAATGCCTGTGATCCAGGCTTTGTTCAGCAAGATCCTTTAACAGATGGTGTATATTGGCTGCTTCATTTTTGAGAGGGATTACTACTGACAATAGCTTTTGTTCCTGCTTAAGCTTCTTTCTTTCACCTGATACTTTTATTACTTTCTGTTGAAGCCTTACCCGGAGTACCAGGAATACGACCATATAAGGTAACAGAGCAATAAGCAGCCATTTCATGGATTAATTATTTAAACCATTCATACATTTTGTAGTGGGCACTATTCATTCCCATTGCTTCATAGGTTTTCTGTGCATTTATGTTCTCAACCTCTACATACAGGCGAAGACCGGCAACAAGATTTTGCATGGCTGTATCTCTCACATGGTTGTACATTTCCTTGAATACGCCCTTACGCCTGTAAGCGGGCTGTATATATACTGACTGTATCCACCAGACAAAACTGTTCCTCCAGTCGCTCCATTCATAGGTGATAAGTAAAGAGCCTATTACTTCGTCACGATATTCTGCCACATAGTACTTGCCTTTGTGAGGATCGGCAAAAACAGCATGCACTCCCTGGTTTATGGTATCATGAGAAAGAATCAAATTTTCAGTTTCCCTGGCCATCTGTTTTTGAAATTCGATGATTTTATCAGAATCAATTATTCTTGCTTCCCTGATAAATAGATTTTTCATTCTTTTGAAATTTAAGCTTCCCTGTATTCATCCCAGTTATAGATGCCTATATCTTCGGGTTTAAGCCTGCAGAAAGCAAGTATAAAAGCACTTGCAAGTCTTGCATTTGTGAGCAATGGTATGTTAAAATCAACAGCATTCCTTCTGATGCTGTAATCATTATTCAGTTCGTCCTTTGACAGGTTCTTGGGTATATTCACGACCAGGTCGACTTCTCTTGAGCGTATAAGTTCGATGGTATTGGGTGATTTGTCTTCATCGGGCCAGTATGCCACTTCAGCCTCCACTCCTCCGTTCTCAAGAAATTGTTGTGTTCCCCTTGTAGCGTATAGCTTATAGCCTTTTTCCTTCAATGCTTTTGCACTGTTCAGAAGTTCAACCTTAGAGCGAGCCGGGCCGGTTGATAATAATATTGCCTTCTCCGGGATGGTATAACCCACTGAAAGCATCGATTTTAGGATGGCCTCATAAAATCCGTCTCCTATACAACCCACCTCACCTGTGGAAGACATATCCACACCCAGCACGGGGTCGGCTTTAGCAAGCCTGGCAAATGAGAACTGTGGCGCTTTAACCCCTACGTAATCAAGGTCAAATACTGATTTATTCAGTTTGCTTACGGGAATATCAAGCATCACCATTGTTGCCAGCTCTATCAAATTTATTTTCAGCACCTTGGACACAAAAGGCATACTCCGGCTTGCTCTCAGATTGCATTCAATAACCTTAATATCATTATCCCTTGCCAGGAATTGGATATTAAAGGGTCCTGTGATATTCAGTTCACCTGCTATGAGCCTGCTTATTCGTTTTATTCTCCTTACAGTTTCGAAATATATTTTCTGTGGAGGAAATACTATTGTGGCATCTCCTGAATGAACCCCGGCAAATTCAACGTGTTCACTTATGGCGTATGTTACTATTTCTCCTTCTTTTGCCACGGCATCTATCTCTATCTCCTTGGCATTCTCGATAAACTCTGAAACCACAACAGGATACTGCCTTGATACTTTAACAGCCAGATCGAGGAAGTAAGTTAGCTCCTCACTGTTTGATACCACATTCATTGCTGCTCCT
>Ga0272441_10004613_pt1 | contig 24735 bp, 23 predicted proteins | sample SSMProp6N_FD_193582 | JGI IMG/M metagenome (GOLD analysis project Ga0272441, IMG submission 193582) | Marine sediment archaeal communities from Little Sippewissett salt marsh, Falmouth, MA, United States - SSM-Prop-6N | ecosystem: Environmental > Aquatic > Marine > Wetlands > Sediment ...
AAGTTTAAAAATATTTTCCAGTATAAACCAATCCTTGTGTCATATATGTCAATTATTTCCAGCAAGAAGATAGGATCAAATAAATAATTCCATAGAATGAATTATTTATATCCTTTTCCGTATAATTTTGACCGTTTATACCTGAGAAACGACCGTTTATTAAAAATCTTTCGAAATACTTGACATTGATTTCTGTTTATCCGAAATTTGATATCACTTAGATTTAACTCTGCAATTATCTGATATTCATTAATTATTATATAATCTGATGTCATGTTAAATACATTCATTTAATAACAATGCAAGAGAAGGGCAGGGGTTTTACCCTGAGCCCTGAGCTCTGCGCTCTGAGCCTCAGCCCCTGCCCCGATCTTTCCATAACAGAAAGGAGGTGTACCCATGCGAAGATAATAATTTATCGTAACCACGGTTGCGACCTGTGAAAGGATATATCAGGGAAAAACAAAATTATTTTCTAACTTAAATATTATGGATATTATGAAGAAACTTAGTAAATTACAGATAAACTCTGACAAGCTGATGAAGGATGAAGAACTAATAACATTGCGAGGAGGTTATGGTTGCGGTGATCAGATTGAATGGTTATGTGATGTTTCTGTTGAAGGTACTTTTGCATTTTCTGGAAGAGCTTGCGGCTCTCAGTCATATGTAACGGGTGTTTGTGATTCGTTAGGCTATTCTTGTAGTTGTACACAGCAGTGGAACGCTATGCCCATTTTCACATAGTAGACATATTAAGGGTACTTTAGAAACGGGGAATTGAACGGAACAGAATTACTATTTAAATCAATTCACCGTTTCTTCAACCAAGTACAAGCACGGATGGAAATAGATTATTATGATATGTAAATCAATGAAGGTAAGAACAAACTCTATTATTATAATAATATCATTTATTATTTCTTTATCAGATTGCTCAAGAAGTACTTCAAAAAATGATATCCTTGAAGAAATTGATATTGAGTCAAATTTTAATAGTTTTAAAGAATTACAGTTAAGTCAGTTAAATGCGGAGATCAAATATCTTCCTCTAAAAAGAGATGGCAATTTTGAGTTAAATCAGATTATGAATATTGATGTAAAATCTGATCTGATTCTAATCAGTAATATTAGCTTGTGTCTTTTGTATGACACCAATGGATCGTTAATAAGAAAAATTGGAAATAAAGGAAGGGGACCATATGAATATTCAATCATCACCAATAGCGGCTTTGGACAAAAGAATAATATTTATCTTCAGAATATAGATAACTTCCTTGAATATGGTACAGATGGTACTTTATTGAGCAGTTTTCTTATTAAGAAGGTTAATAATCCGGAGTTCCAAATTAGTTCATGGATTTTGATTAATGATTCTTTGTTCCTCGGGCATACACCTCTAACTACCGGTAAAGATAGTACTAAAGCAATTCTGTTTAACAAGCAAGGATTTATAAGCCATCAGTACAGGAACTACATCTTCTTGAACAGACCAATAAGGATGTTCACTTCTGATGATAGTGAGGTCTCTTTTTATACTTATCAAGAGGGAACTTTTTTTAAGGAAAAGATGAATGATACCCTGTTCTACTTAAATGAAATGTTTACATTAATACCACGACTATCATTCAAATTAGGAAAGTATTCAATGCCAAAAGAATATCGCGAAAGGGTTACTCATGGAGAAGATCCTCCATATTGGTTCAATTATATTTTTGTAAATAATATATTCGAGATATCAGATTATTTATTATTGGATTGTCCGTTTAATAAATACATGCCGGCCAAACGATTTACACCCAGGGAAGTTGCAGGTGTAAATATATGGTATAATACACTTGATGTCCTTGGGTTATATGATAAAAAAAAGAGATCGCTTTCATTCTGTAAACCGACTTCTACAGATAATCCTTTATTTACATCCGGGCTTTACAATGATATTGATGCTGGACCAAGATTCTATCCGATAAAGCAGGTTAATGATTCAACACTGGTAATGTGGATTGATCCTAAACAACTTAAAGATCATGTTGCTAGTGATGACTTTAAGAGCAATAATCCAAAATATCCTGAAAAAAAAATAGAGCTTGAGAGGATGGTAAAAAATATAAGTGAATATGACAATCCAATATTAATGCTAGTAACATTTAAGAGCAAGTAATTGAAGCATGAAAGAAAAGGGCAAGGGTTTAACCCTGAGCTCTTCCGCTTTGCGGAACTACGTCGCTTTGCTCCTTGTGAGCTCTGAGCCTCAGCCCCTGCCCCGACCTTTCCATAACAAGAAAGGGGGTGTACCTATGCGAAGATAACATATTTTCGTGACACTGATCACGGCACTGACGCTCCTTCGTCGGTCAGTGTCTTCGACCTGTGAAAGGATAAATCAGGAAAACAAAAAAAATTATTTACCAAAATATAACTTATCATGAAGAAACTTAATAAATTACAGATCAATTCTGAGAAACTAATGAAAAATGAGGAATTACTAAACTTAAAAGGGGGTTACGGAGGTATTTGTTGCATATGTTACTACCCTCCGATACACATGCTTGGAGCCACTGGACCAGCCAATTGTAGAGAACTATGCATATATGCAGGATTTGACGGCGGCCGTTGGGATTGTTAGAGGGTTTATGAAGCTGACAGAAAATAGACTGTTTTGAAACGCATGTCTATAATCACGTGATTTACCAGAGGCAGTCAAATATAAGAAGACTGCCTCTGGTAACTCGTGAATATTGTGGTTATGATGTTACATTTTTTTGTTTTGAACAATAATTAAAATATCGTAATTAAAGTGACTATTTAAACATTTGAAAAGGAATCAGCTCTAAAATATTTAATATGAAAATAAAGTATTATATACTATCGATTGTTCTAACAGTTTCATGTAATACACAGAACAATGATATTTATCAATTTGATCCCAGAACAATAATTGATAATGAGATTTCATTATCTGAAATTGCCGATGAAGTATCATACATTCCTATGGAAAATAATTTTCCGATTGGGATGGTTTATAGATACCAAAAGGTAAACAATACCATTTATTTATCTGTAAAAGATACTGGTATATTGGCAATGGATAATACGGGAAGAGTACTTTTAAAGATCGGGAGTATTGGAAGAGGTCCGGGTGAATATACCTTTTATGTATATTTTACTGTCGATGAGAATTCGGAAACTGTATACGTTATGGATAGCGGAAACATAATCAAAGCCTATTCAAAACATGGGAAATATCTTAGAAGTTTTTCCCTGAAGGAATATGGTGAGATTATTGATGCAATTGAGGTTTTCAATTCCAAAATATTTGTAACCTTTTTTCTTCAAGCCGAAAATGCTAAATATAGCTGGATCATTCTTGATACACTTGGTAATCTAATAAACGTGAAGGAAAGAACTATTCCCCCTTTTTCAAGTAATTGGTTATTGGAAGGAGGGCTATATAAATTTGATAATTTGCTATTCTACTGGAATCCTTTTGCTGACACAGTCTATTCAATTAATCCTGATAATACTTATAAAACATCATTTATTATTAGTGAAGGAGAACACAGATTCCCAAAATATAAATTCTATTCATTTGAGGAGAGACTTAAATACTTGCAACTCGACCAAATTTTAGAAACAGACAAATATTTGATAATAAGATATTCCTTTAAAGAGTCTTTATTGGCTATAATTGATAAAAAAAGCAGGAAATCTTTCAAGATATATTTGGAATCCCAAAATACCAACGGAATTGTAAACAATCTTGATGGAGGTGTTCCGTTTTTACCAACTAGTTATTATGTGGAACATGGACGGGAATACTTAATGGGATTAATCTTTCCCTATGAAATAACATCCTTTATTGCGAGTGACAATTTTAGGAATTCCATCGTAAAATTTCCCGAAAAGAAGAAAGAATTTGAGAAGTTAGCAAATAGTTTGAAAGAGACAGATAATCCGATCCTAATGATAGTGAGATTAAAGAAATAAGAAAATCTAAGTGATATTAAGCTAACCATTGTAATAAGAGAAGGACAGGAATTAAAAACACAGAGAGCAGGGAGCTTGAAGTCAGGGGCAATACCATTTTCTGAATCAGCCGGGATAATTTATCCAAATGGAATAAGAAATCATATACTGAATAATGGAATTAATAATACTAGTACTAAATATCACCATTATAAAGAAGATTTTAAAAATGATGAAATTGTCTGAAAGAGACTGACCATCCTGTTATAACGAAAGTATGATTGGATAAGAAGGCTATGTCAGGATTCCCCTTATATAAACAGCTTGATTCAATGGATTGCGGTCCCTCATGCCTGCGCATGGTGGCAAAATTCTATGGGAAGTCATGTACTTTACAATCTCTCCGAGATATATCTTTCATAACAAAATCAGGTGTCTCGATGCTCGGTATCAGCGATGCTGCAGAGAGCATCGGTTTTCGTACCCGTGGTTATCGCCTTACCTGGGAACAGCTTCGCGATGAAGTTCCTTTACCATGTATAGTCCATTGGAGCCAGAGATATTTTGTTGTAGTATATGATATAAAAAGAAGGCGTGGAGCTTGGGGCACAGGACACAGGGCTCAGGACCCAGGACCCAGGACCCAGGACCCAGGACCCAGGACCCAGGACCCAGGACCCAGGACCCAGGACCCAGGACCCAGGACCCAGGACCCAGGACCAAGCATCTAAATGTCCTGAAATGTCCGATTTTGTCCTGTTTTGTCCGGTTTTTAATTATTCCAGATCCGGATAATTGCCGAAATTAGCTGTCAGATTTCGGGATAGGATTTGAGAGTATGATAATCGTTAGAGAATATTCGATGTTACACAATAAGAAATAGGTTGAAGAAAAGCAGGACATAATATTAAGATATCAAACTGAAAGAAAAGGGCAGGAAGCTTTTCGCTGAGCTCCGAGCTCTGCGCTCTGAGCCATCACTTCCTGCCCCGACCTTTCCATAACAGAAAGGGGGTGTACCCATGCGAAGATAACATATTTTCGTGACACTGATCACGGCGCTGATGTTCCTTCGTCGGTCAGTGTCTTCGACCTGTGAAATGATAAATCAGGGAAATAAATAATGATTTTCTAACTTTAATCGAATGTATTATGAAGAAACTTAGTAAATTACAGATCAATTCTGACAGACTGATGAAGAATGACGAATTGATGACTCTGAGAGGCGGTTATGGTGGAATTATAATTTGCAACGGCGAAGGCTATGGTTGTATTGTACCCGTGGCTTGGTGCCCTAGTTTTCAAGAGATGAAAGTGGCATGTAATATTGGTTGCCCTGGGACTACTATTCCTATGTGCTTCCCGAATTAGAAATATTGATTCAAATGAGGGAATTATGAGCTCCCTCATTTGAATCTGAATTAACTCATAAAAGATATTATGATCATTCACATGAATTTTATAATAGATATGTTCATCGTTTTTTTATCAGTATTATATTATCAGACAATAAGTTTTACAGATGAAGAACAGTTAGTCACTTTTAATTTGAAAGAACTTCCAAAAATAACTGATACAAGGTTATCGGAGATTGGATTTTCTGGAATTGAATATATCTCTTTACAAACAAACGAAAAAAGCTTAATTAAAGGCATCACTGATATAAAAGTTGGAAACGGGTATTTCCTTATCCAGTATTATAACACTATTATGAAATTCAATAGTAATGGAACTTTTGTTACTAAAATAGGACGAGAAGGAAGAGGTCCGCATGAATTTAGTGTTGTCCATTATATTGATATTGATAAAAATAATCATAAAATATACTTAGTATCAGCCTGGCAAAGGAAATTTTTCGTTTACTCAGAAAATGGTAAGTTTATTAGGACAATTCCCGCTCCTCTAAACACATCTCATTTCAAAATAACTACAGAAGGTATTTTATGTTATAGTATAAATTCATTTGCAAATGTTAAGACAAGCTTTAACTTAATTGATACTACAGGACTATTATTAAAAAGTTATCCCAATAAGTATCGATGGAATTTAAAGTTTAAAAATGCATTTGTCTTTCCACAAGAAAACATTTTTTATAAATATAATGACCAATTATTTACAAAAGAAGTATATTCAGATACTATCTTTCTATTCGAGAATATGTTGTTTAAACCACACTTAGTTATCGATGAGGGGAAAAGATCAATAACTCCAAAATCACGTAGTGATTTTTCTGGAATGCAAATCATGGAAAGATATGTAATACCGATGAACTTATTCGAATTTGGTGATTATTTGTACTATGAATTTTTGTATAATCATGAATATTTAGGTTTTGTTGGTTCAAAAAAGAGTGATTATCAGGTTTTAATAAATATGGAGCAAGGTATTATTAATGACCTGGATGGAGGAGCAAACCTTCGACCTGTAGCAATAGTAGATGATAATACGATAATTAGCTGGGTAAATGCTTTACAACTTAAAACTCATGTTGCTTCCGAAGAATTTAAAAACTCAAAACCCAAATACCCTGAAAAGAAAAAAGAACTTGAAAAGTTAGCAGCAAGCCTTAAAGAGACGGATAATCCGGTGCTGGTGTTGGTGAGGCTGAAGGAGTAGGCGTAAAACGGCACAATGGCGCAACGGCGCAATGGCACAAAGGCTCAACGGCAGGGAGCATGGTGCGGGGAGCATGGGGCTCAGGGCAGAGGGCACACAAGGAGCAAAGCGACGCAGTTCCGCAAAGCGGAAGAGCAGAGAGCAGGGAATGATGAATTATGATTGCGGATTAATAAAAATATCCTATCTTTCATTTGTCCGTTGCATTTATTTATATGTGTGCTTTATTCAGAAACAGATATGTTATCGGTACAAAAAGATACCGGGGTTACGATTATTCATTGTCTGGAAAATATTTTGTTACCATCTGTACAAAAAACAAAATACCGTATTTCGGGAATATTGAAAACGGGAAAATAGAATTATCAGATATCGGGGTCATTGCCAGAAATTTATGGATTGAAATTTCATATCATTTCCAGAATATTGAATTGGATGAATTCATAATAATGCCCGATCATATTCATGGAATAATTACAATCAATACGAATTTCGATGATATTGTTGTAGAAACGAGGCATGTGGCAAATGTAGAAACGAGGCATGCCTCGTTTCTACAACCCGGTAATGAAAAAACACGTATTTCACCAAAACCCGGTTCATTGGGTGCAATTGTCGGTTCATACAAATCGGCGGTTTCAAAAATTGTTCATCGATTTGATCCGGGTTTCAAATGGCAATCCCGTTATTATGATCATATCATCCGTTCCAATAGCGAATTATCGCGTATAAGAAAATATATCAGGGAAAATCCAGGGAAATGGAAAAATAATAATTCACTATAGAGAACAATCAGCCTGTGGCCGACAGCCTCCGGCCGGTTATGGGTGTACCCATGCGAAGATAACATTTTTTCGTGACACTGATTACAGCGCTGAGGCTCCTTCGTCGGTCAGTGTCTTCGACCTGTGAAAGGATAAATCAGGGAAAAACAAAATTATTTTCTAAATCAACATTATGTATATTATGAAGAAAATTAATAAATTACAGATCAATTCTGACAGACTGATGAAGAAAGAAGAACTACTTAATTTAAAAGGTGGATATTATACTTTTAACTGTTACGTAATGTGTACTGAATATTCAGGATCTTTTAATATGTCTTCTATTTATCCGGAATTTTGGCAGGCAGAAGGAGAATGTGAGGAGTTTCACGAACAATATTTGACAAACTGTACTTGTGGCTGTTAGATTTTAGTCAAATAAATTTACTGATCATTTGATAGAGTTTCCAAGTTTTAAGTTTTGTCTTACATTAGATAGACCTAAATATGGAAACTCTATTTGATATTTAGAAAAACCCTTGGGATAATTATAAAGCTATAATAAATAGATACTTAATTAGAGAATTTAGTAAGTTAAGAATGATAATAATATTAAACCAATAATTATCTTATATCTTTCTGAAAATATCAAAAAAATGAAAAAAATTGTAAGAATAACAATGCGATTATTGTTTGTCTTAGTAATTACCTCATATTGTGGAAAGAAGAAAATGCCAGATTCTTTATCAAGTATCAATATAGAGGATAATTTTAAAAATATGCAAAAAATCTACATGAGTCAGTTTTGTGAAAATATACAATATATACCTCTCGAAGCTAACAAACAACATCCATTATCGTGGAATACAAGTATCCGTGCAGATTTTACTGAGGAATTCATTTTAGAATCAAATGGTAGACAATGCATTTTATATGATGATAAGGGAAAATATTTAAGACAAATTGGCGAGCAAGGCAGAGGTCCAGGAGAATATACTCTAATATTGAATGTATGGATAAAGAATGAAAAGATCTATATTCGAGACTACTATGATCTTATTGAATATCAAATGGACGGGACTTTTCAAAAACGTTATAAAAATATTTTTTATGTAAATGAAAAATATCTTATGGAAGAAACCATTTTTTTAAATGATACCATGGTCTTCGGAAATATTGAAAACAGAACGGGACATGAGCAATTAAAAGCATTAATCATTAACAAAAGTGGTGAAATAAAATACACTTATAAGAACTATGTAATGTTTAATCTGGGCTCTGGAGTAAGTCGTGCAAAATCACCCGGCAAGGCAATTATGTTTAAATTCAAAGATAAATTCTTCTTTAAAGAGTTTCTTAATGATACATTATTCCAGATGGATGATAAATATCAATTAAATCCAGTATATATTTTTAATTTTGGTAAGTACAAAGAATCTCTCCATGAGAGAGGAATGAGTTGGTTCCAGATAGATTTATCTTCATATATAGATTTAGATCACATATTTCAAATACAGAATCATTTGATACTGATATGTGCATACAATAATAATTTCCCAGCAAAAAGAAAAACACCTGAAGAACTAAATTTGCCTGGTTTAGAGGGTATCACTTTATGGTATAATACTACAGCTGTCTTAGGGATATTCGATAAAAGAAAAGAAAACCTTGTTTTTTCCCTACCGACCAGTACTGACATTCATTTAAATACATCTGGATTATATAATGATATTGATGCCGGACCAAGATTCTTACCAGGAAAGCTGATAAATGATACAACAATGGTTATGAAAATCAATTTTAGCCATTTGCTGGAATATATCCAAAGCGATGAATTTAAAAGCAATAATCCAAAATACCCCGAAAAGAAAAAAAAGCTTATGTCTCTTGTTGATAGTCTTAAAAAGACTGATTTCGATAATCCAATATATATGTGTGTAACTTTTAAGAGCGAATAGTTTCAATTTTTTACTATCTATTTTGTTGATTTAAAATATGGTATAAAAGAATAATCCAGCACCCATTTTGGTGAGGCTGAAGGAATAGGCGCAATGGCTCAAAGGCACAACGATACAACGGTATGGTGATGCATGTTAAATGGGTTGGAGCATGGAGCCAGCCTTCGCTGAAGCTACGGCTGGCTAGGCAGGGCACACAAGGAGCAAAGCGCATCGCCTTCGGCAAGCCTTCGGCGGCCAGAGGACGCAGTTCCGCAAAGCGGAAGAGCACAGAGCACAGAGTCCATTGGTCAGTACCTGACCACCTAGGACCCAGGACCCAGTACCCAGTACCCAGTACCCAGTACCCAGTACCCAGTACCAAGCATCTAAATGTCCTAAAATGTCCGATTTTGTCCTGTTTTGTCCGGTTTTATTTTATTCCAGATCCGGATAATTGCCGAAATTAGCTGTCAGATTTCAAGATAGGATTTGAGAGTATGATAATCGTTAGAGAATATTCGATGTTACACAATAAGAAATAGGTTGAAGAAAAGCAGGAGATAATATTAAGATATCAAACTGAAAGAAAAGGGCAGGAAGCTTTTCGCTGAGCTCCGAGCTCTGCGCTCTGAGCCATCACTTCCTGCCTCGACCTTTCCATAACAGAAAGGGGGTGTACCCATGCGAAGATAACATTTTTCCGCTATTAAAGTGGCGACCTGTGAAATGATATATCAGGGAAAGGGAAAGTACTTTTTAATTTAAAATTTAGTGTATTATGAAGAAAATAAGTAAATTACAGATCAATTCTGACAGATTGATGAAAGATGTAGAGTTGACTACCTTAAAGGGTGGGTATGGTGGTGAATGTTGTGTATGCCTTAATGGATTTGGAGATGTCATGGGTTATATGGGTGCTCCCAACCAAACCCTCTGTGATTATTTCTGTGGTTTATGTGGTTGGACTGGAACTTATGGCCCTTGGGATTATTGTTAACATTATCTCAAGTTTAAATATTTGAACCTCAACTCTCATTGATTAATTAAAGAAGAGGCTGTTCCTATTAATATCAACAGCCTCTTTAAATTATTCTATTAACGCTATTATTATGAAAAAAAGTTACTTACTCCTGTTTTTCCTTTTATTTTCTTGTAAATCGCATCAAAATACCCTTATTGAATTTAATCCTAGTACACTAAACGAAAACAAAATCAATTTGTCCGAGATTGCTGATGACATTACTTACATTCCTTTAGATAATAGCTTTCCAATAAACCTGATCTATGATCCTAAGTACTTTACTAAGAATTGTATTTTTTTATCAGTTTTAAATTCTGGTGTGATATTATTTGACAGACAAGGCAGACTTCTTAGACAAATCGGAAGTATCGGTAGAGGTCCAGGCGAATATACTTTTTACTACAAGTATACAGTGGATGATAAAGGCGAAAGAGTATATATTTTGGATGGCGATCAGGTTAAGGTATATTCTAATACCGGTAAATTCCTTAGAAGTTTTTCATTAAAGGAATTTGGAGAGGGGATTGATGCAATTGAATTTTATAATTCTAATTTAATCTTATCATATCATCTCCAATTTACTGGTGTAAAATATGATTGGATTATTTTAGATACATTAGGTAATCTAGTTATGACGAAAGAAAGAACAATACCGCCCTTTACAAGTAATTGGCTGATAGGTGGAGGAATGTATAAATTTGAGAGTAGAATCTACCTTTGGAATCCTTTCAGTGATACTATTTTTTCAATTATGCCTGATTTTAATTACGAAACTTCATTTTTATTCAGTACAGGTGAGCATCGATTACCTAGATCTAATATTGATATCGAAAAAATTAAATTATATTTCAATCCTCAGATAGTATTTGAAACAAATCACTTTCTAGTATTCAGATACTTATTCAACAAAGAAGTAAATATTACACTGATAGATAAAAAGAATAACAAATCATATTTAGCTTGCTTAGAATCTAGTCAAGCTACTGTGGGAGACAATTTGATAGGTGGTATTTTAAATGATCTTGATGGAGGATTAATGTTTCAGCCTGAAAACTACTTTGTGGAAAATAATCGGGAATATATGGTTGGACTAATAAATCCTTATCAAATAAGGATCTGGCTAATAAGTGATGAATTTAAAAATTCAACTCCCAAATACCCCGAAAAGAAGAAAGAGCTTGAAAAACTAGCAGCAAGCCTGAAAGAAACGGATAATCCGGTGCTGGTGCTGGTGAGGCTTAAGGAGTAGGCGCGGAGCAGGGGGCACGATGCACGGGGCAAGTATTATTCTAATCTTTTCCCTTTATACAGAATGAAATTCCCTTATTATAAACAGCTTGATTCAATGGATTGTGGTCCCTCATGCCTGCGCATGGTGGCAAAATTCTATGGGAAGTCATATACTTTACAATCTCTCCGTGATATATCTTTCATAACGAAATCAGGTGTCTCGATGCTCGGTATCAGCGATGCTGCTGAAAGCATAGGATTTCGTACCCGTGGGTATCGTCTTACCTGGGAACAGCTTCGCGATGAAGTTCCTTTACCATGTATTGTCCATTGGAGTCAGCGACATTTTGTTGTACTCTATGCAATTAAAAAGAAAAAGGTTTTTTCTCCCTTCTCCCCTGGGAGAAGGGCTGGGGATGAGGTATGTATCGCTGACGCTCCTTCGTCGGTCAGTGTCTTCGACCTGTGAAATGATATATCAGGGAAAAACAAAATTATTTTCTAACTTAATTATTATGGATATCATGAAAAAATTGAATAAACTTTGTATCAATACTGAAAAGTTGATAAAAAATGAGGATCTGGTAGAAATAAGAGGTGGTTATGATCAGGGTTGGCTCACTTGTAGAATAGGTGGCGCAATATGTTGGAGTGCACCAATATTTACTTGTGACTGGGCACGTGAGGCTTGTGATGAAATATGCGGCCCATGGTCAGAGGCCATTTGCGCTGGTAATTGAGATTAATCGGGGGAGTCAATTGCTCCCTCTTTTTATCTGTTGAACGTAACTAATATCCTTTTTATCTTTATTCTATCTCTGATATGAAAACAAAAAGTATTATAATTTATTTTCTAATTCTTATAGGTTGCAACCTTCAACAAAATAAACTGAAGACTTTCAATCTATGTGAACTCCCAGCATGCAGATCTATAAAGCTTTCAGAATTAGGTTTCGTTGATATTGAATATATCCCACTTGAGACTAATGAGAATAGTCTCATTTATGATCGGATTGATCCCGGAAACTTATTTGACAAAATAATAGCTGGTAAAGATTTCTTTATCATAAAACATTTTAATTCTATTCTCAAATTTAGTAATAAAGGTTCTTTTGTTGCTAAAATCGGAAAAGTTGGGCGAGGACCGGATGAGTTCCAGACTTGTCATGATATTGTAACTGATGAAGAGGGTAAACTAATCTATATTCTTGATGGATGGAAAAGGAAAGTGTTTATTTATTCTGATGTTGGTGAATTAATGCAAGCAATCAATTTTCCATTAGCCGGTCTTAATTACTTCTGTTTTGTGGAGAATAGATTCCTTTGCTATACAAGCAATCATCTGGGAAATGTTGAAAATAGTTTTAATCTTATTGATACAACGGGAACAATAATTAAGTCTTACTCGAATAAATATTCTTTTAAAAAAACCAGGAATGATGTATATGGAATTGACCATGAAAATCTTTTTTACAAATATAATGGAAGGCTTTACAAGAAGGAAGTTTATTCTGATACAGTTTTTTTATATGAGAATATGATTTTTAAACCATATATGATTATTAAGGTAGGGGATAAGTTAATAACACCACAAGCAAGATCGGAAGTTCCAAGCCAACAACTTGCTAAAGATTATATTGCCCCTAGGAACCTATTTGAATTTGGCAATTATGTATTTTATGATTTCAGATATAAATTTGAGATGACCTTTAGTGGTATTAAATCTGAGTACTATAGTTTTATTGGCTCAAAGACTAGCAATTTTAATGCATTAATAAATAATGAAATCGGATTGATAAATGATTTGGACGGTGGCCCTAATGTTTTACCTCTTACAATAAAAGATGATCATACAATAGTTGGATGGATTGAAGTCATGAAACTAAAGGAGCATGTTTCCTCCGAAATTTTTAAGAACTCGATACCCAAATACCCTGAAAAGAAAAAGAAGCTTGAAATGTTAGCAGCAAGCCTTAAGGAGACGGATAATCCGGTACTCGTGTTGGTGAGACTGAAGGAGTAGGCGCAATGGCTCAAAGGCGCAATGGCTCAACGGCAGGGAGCATGGAGCACAGGGCACACAAGGAGCAAAGCACATCGCCTTCGGCAAGCCTTAGGCGATCGGAGGACACAGTTCCGCAAAGCGGAAGGGCACACAAGGAGCAAAGCGACGCAGTTCTGCAAAGCGGAAGGGCACAGGGCACAGAGCACAAAGTCCATTGGTCAGACCACCCAGTACCCAGGACCCAGTACCCAGGACCCAGGACCCAGCATCTAAATGTCCTAAAATGTCCGATTTTGTTCTGTTTTGTCCGGTTTTTAATTATTCCAGATCCGGATAATTGCCGAAATTAGCTTTCAGATTTCGGGATAGGATTTGAGAGTATGATAATCGTTAGAGAATATTCGATGTATCACAATAAGAGAAAAGTTGAAGATAAGCAGAACATAAGCAGAACATAAGCAGAACATAATATAAACATATCCAAATGAAAGAAAAAGGCAGGAAGCATTACCCTGTGCCCTGAGCACTGCGCTCTGAGCCATCACTTCCTGCCCGGACCTTTCTTAAAAAAGAAAGGAGGTGTACCGGCAAAGATAATCGTTTTAACCGGATAGCAGCCGGAGCTGTTATATGAATCTGTTGTTGAAACAAAAAAAGTATTCGTAAACAAATAAAACTTTATAAAAATGAAAAAACTGAACAAACTTTGTATCAATACTGAGAAATTGATGAAAAATGATGAATTGACAACCTTGAGGGGTGGTTATGGAGGAGCTTGTTGTATGTGTTATGCTTTTAATGGTTATTTCACTATAGGAGCTATAGCTGCTTCAAGTGAGGAGATGTGCCATGATCTTTGTGAATCACTTTTCCCTCCTGATTCATATGGAGTATGGAATTGTTAATAACAATTAGATGAATGGGATATTTATTATTGCAGAATTAATATTGAAAAAAATTAGTAAATATTGGTCAATAAAGGCTGGTAAAATTTATTCCAGCCTTTAAATTCAATTCTAATTTAATTGGTATTGTTCATTTTATAAACATCGTAACAATGAAAAAAGCAACTATTATCGTATTGATTATCATTACTTTCTCATGTCATTCCTATGAAACGAGTAATTTTGAATATAATCCAACAAGTATTCGCGATCAAGAAATGTTTTTATCAAATCTGGCTGATGATGTAAGTTATATTAACTTGGACAATACAGTTAGAATAGGATATATAACTGATATAAAGATTATTAAAAATGCAATCTTCATTCAAGAGAAAGACATTGGAGTTATTAGATATGATAAGAAAGGTAAAAATCCAATAAGAATTGGTAAAATCGGTAGAGGACCTGGGGAATATCAGATATGTAAGTCTTTTGCTATTAATGAATTCAATGGTATGGTCTATATTTTATCTTCTGGTAAGAATATTTTAGTTTATAATCAAAATGGTGTATTTATCAGAAATATTCCATTAACCGGTTTTGAAACACACTTTGATGGCATTGAATTCTTGGAAAACAATTTAGTGATATCAGAAGATATAAAATTCGGGAAGGCAAAATATAATTGGATTATTATTGATACCTCAGGTAAAATAATTAGAGAAAAGAAGAATCCCATTTCTTCTTTTAAATCCAAACTTGGAATGCATGGAGGAATTACAAAATGCAAAAATGGAATCTTGTACTGGAATATCTACAATGATACTATTTATTCTATCCAGCCCAATTTAAAGTATAGGGTATTATTTCTATTCGAAAAAGGAAACCACAGAATACCTACTTCAGAGTATGATCCAATTAATTTCATGAAATATATGAGACCTTATCAAATTATTGATACGAAAAATTACTTCATATTATTCTACTTTTATTTTACTCCAAAGTTAGATCTGATTGATAAACATTCTAAGGAAATATTTTCAACCGACATTGAAATTAGGTTTGACCAAGGGGGAATGGATATAAATGGTGGTATTTTGAATGATTTTGATTCAGGATTATCATTTCATCCAATAAGTTATTTCTACGATAATTACGAATATTTAATTGGATGGATTAATTCATATGAATTAAGAGATTTTATGAATGCGACAGGGATTAAAGGTTTATCTTCTCCCAAATACCCCGAAAAGAAGAAAGAGCTTGAAAAACTAGCAGCAAGCCTGAAAGAAACGGATAATCCGGTGCTGGTGTTGGTGAGACTTAAAGAATAGCAGGGGGCACAGGGCACACAAGGAGCAAAGCGACGCAGTTCCGCAAAGCGGAAGGGCTCAGGGCTCAGGGCTCACAAGGAGCGAAGACGCAGTTCCGCAAAGCAGAAGGGCACAGAGCACACAAGGAGCAAAGCGACGCAGTTCCGCAAAGCGGAAGAGCACAGGACTCAGGACTCAGGACAATGCCCAGTACCCAGTACCCGGAAACCTTGACGAAATTTATAGTCAAATATAATTTCATAATTGAGAAATCTTATGTAAATTTATATTCTGTTAATACAAACCTAATTATAAGAAGGATGTAAAATGAAAGTCAGAATAATCCTCAGTCTGCTATTCATACCGATAATAGTCTTTTCGTGTAAACAGAAATCTGCTGAAAACCTCGAGGAGATGGCACGCCGTGCTTCTCATCCCGAGGCTGTGCTGGTAAAGACCGTAGAACTCGAACCTTCGACGTTCTTCCATGAACTTATAAGTAACGGTAAAGCATATTCTTCCGAAAAAGCTGTGGTGCCTTTTAAAGTTAATGGTATTATTAAAGAGCTTTACGTCAGAAACGGTCAAAAAGTAAACGCAGGCGAGCTGCTGGCAGTTATCGAAGATTTTGAATATAAAAACCAGCTTCTTATAGCCAGGGAGGAATATGAAAAGGCACAGATCCTCTTTAAGGATGATCTTATTTCATATCATCTTACCGATGATACTACAAACCTTTCACCCGCGGAAATAAAATTCTCACGTATCCGCAGCGGACTGAATAATGCAATCATCTCTCTTGAAGCTGCAGAATATAATTTTAATAACACCCGCATTTATGCCCCCATCACCGGTACTGTGGCTAACCTGGAAGCCAGACAGTGGAATCCCTCACAGAACTATAACAGCCTTTGCACGATTATTTATGATGCTGTTATGGAAGTTGAATTCCCGGTCATTGAATCGGAATACAGCTTTATAAGCAAGGGTATGCCTGTGGGTATTATCCCTTTTATCAACGACAGTACCATGATTACCGGTACAATCACCGAGATAAATCCCCAGGTGGATGAGACAGGTATGGTCAAAGTGAGGGCCGAATTCAGGAATAACGGCCGTCTTATCGATGGTATGAATGTGAGGGTGGTGATACGCAAACCTGTTCCGGACAGGCTTGTTGTACCTAAAGAAGCCCTTGTGATCCGCCAGGGTAAGGATGTGATCTTTGTAAGGCAGGATTCACTGGCTATATGGAAATACGTCACTGTTGAATTCGAGAACAGTACATCTGTCTCGGTAAAAGAGGGTCTCGAACCCGGGGATCTTGTCATAGTAAGCGGTAATGTAAACCTTGCACACGAAACCATCGTGAGTGAACAATGAAAAGTGAACCTCATTACAGTTCTTTTCTATCCACATTCACGGTCAACATACTCTTTGTACTGCTGATCATTGTCGGTGCGGCAATGATACCTTTGCTTTCACTACAACTCAATCCTACACGTTATCTTCCTTCGATTACAATCTCCTGGTCGTGGCCGGAGGCTCCGGTACGTGTTGTGGAACAGGAGGTTACAACAGTACTGGAAGGAGTACTTACAACAGTTACCGGTGTAAAAAAGATCTCCTCATCAACTGTTAATGAGGGTGGAAACATAACAGTCGAATTCGATAGAAATGTCGACCTGAGAGCAAAACGTTTCGAGGTAGCTTCTCTTCTGCGGGAATCACGGAAAAGACTGCCGGAGAGGGTTTCATATCCTGTTATAACCATGAATATGCCTTCGAACCAGTCGGGATCGGTGATTCTTAGTTTCCAGCTTAACGGCAACGCGAGCCCGTCATATATATATGATCTGGCTGAAGAGGAGATAAAGCCGGCCATAGCGATTGTGGAAGGTGTTTACAGCGTCCATGTCTATGGCGCTACACCACAGGAGTGGGAGATCACCTATGATCAGAAAAAGCTTTCCTCCATGGGAATCAGCTCGTCGGCAATAAGCACTTCCCTGAATGATTATCTCCTCGACCTCGAGCTGGGAGGCGCAACAGAAACCGGACAGGAAGGGATGGCAAAGAGAACTTACCTGACTCTTACAGGCAATAATTCAGGATCATTACGATGGGATGATATTCCTGTTGCCTTAGTAGCCGGCAGGATTATCCACCTTACAGATGTGGCACGGATAAAACTGAAAGATCAGCGTCCTCATAGTTATTATCGTATCAACGGTCTTAATACAATAAATATCAATGTAAGTGCAGGCAGGAATGTGAACAACATCCAGGTTGCCGAAGGTATCAGGAAAGTAATTGACAGAATCAGGACAGAATTACCACCCGGTTACAGTATCAGGACTTCACTCGACAGTACCATTTACTTGAAAGAGGAGATATCCAAAAATATGTTCAGGGCAGTGCTTTCAGTTGTTCTTCTCCTGCTTTTTGTTCTTGCCATAAGCCGTGAATTCAAATACCTGCTCATAATTGCCATCAGTCTGGTTGCCAATATATTGATAGCCTTTATTTTCTATTATCTTTTCAAGCTCGAGATACATCTATATTCACTTGCCGGTATTACAGTCTCCTTCGGTATCATTATAAACAATACTATTGTGATGACCGATCATATAAGGTTTCAGAAAAACAGAAGGGTGGGAATATCACTTGTGGCTGCAACACTTACAACAATAGGAGCACTTGCCGTGATCTTTTTCCTCGATGAAGCATCAAAGGTGACCCTTTCCGATTTCGCTGCAGTGGTGATAATAAATCTTGCAGTGTCGCTCGGTGTAGCTCTCTTTTTTATTCCGTCTTTGATAGAAAAAATCAAACTTAAACCAAGATACAATGCGCTGATCATCAGACGAAAAAGAAGAGTAGTTAAAATATCGGGGCTATATCTTAAAAGCATCGGTTTCATAATTAAATACAGGGTGGCTTTTATTATAGCAGCTATACTGTTATTCGGCCTGCCTGTATTTTATCTGCCCGATTCACTGCCGGAGGATACAAGGAACCAGGTTGAGGATGAAGACCGTACAGAATTCCAGAAGTTCTATAACAAGACACTCGGTAACCGCAAATATATCCAGGATATTAAACCTGTAGTAAATAAGGTGCTTGGCGGTACCTTCAGGCTTTTCAACGAGAGGGCGAAGAACAGCAGGTTCTATTATTACGGCGGATCGGATGAGGTACAGCGTACACGGCTTACGGTAAATATTGGTCTGAGCGAGGAGGGTCTTACAATAGAAGACCTTAACACTACATGTGAAGGGGTGGAGAATATGCTTGCGGCATATGAGGAGATCGACATGTTCACTACTAGTATCTACAGTGCAGAAGATGCAACCATCTCAATAACATTCAGGCCGGAACATGATTTTTCAATCTTTCCTTTTTTGCTGAAGTTCAGGATAGAAGATTATATGAATGGCATCGGTAGTTATCATGCTTCTGTCCAAGGTGTGGGAAAGGCTTTCAGCAACCAGGTTTACAGCGATTATATAAATACCAGTAACAAGATAATAATGAAGGGATATAACTATGATGAGCTATATGCTTACTGTGAGGAACTGAAGGATAGACTGATTGAAAGCGGAAGGGGCAGGATAAAGGAAGTATATCTTCTGGGAGCCGATTATGGTAATTATATTATCGGCCGGACCAGGAAAGTATACAGGAACAGGCTGGGAATGGATAAATATACTTTAGCCGAAAGCAATTCAAATGTTGCCTTTGCTTATAATGAGGCAAGAAAATACTCAAGAAGTACATCATCTGTTCAACCGGCTTATATCGGAGGTGTCCTGGCACCCGTGAATATCAGGTCACTGCAATCGGAACAATACGACTACTGGAATCTTAACAATATTCCTTTGAGAACTTTATCAGGCCGCTATGTTAAGCTGAAGGATTTTTCAACAATAACCAGGGAAGTATCCGATGCAACAATAAGCCGTGAGGATCAGCAGTATGTGATCACCGTAGGATATGATTTTATCGGTAACTCCGAGCTGGGCAGGCTCATCCTCGACAGGAACATAGATGAGACAAATGCACTTCTTCCACTCGGGTATACGGCACAGACAAGTACTTATACCTACTGGTGGGACCAGAAACAAACCAATTATTACCTTCTGTTCCTGGTAATATTGATCATCTATTTCATATGTTCAATCCTGCTTGAGTCATTTAAGCAGCCGCTTATTGTTATCAGCCTGATACCCTTTTCATTTATCGGTGTGTTTACTACATTTCATATTTTCAATATAACAGCCGATGAAGGAGTATTTGCGGCAATGATACTGCTGTGCGGACTGGTAGTCAATGCGACACTTTATATTCTTAATGATTATAACAGTCTGCGAAGACGAAAACCCGGTCTGCCGGAAAGGAGAGCATATATAAAAGCCTTTAATGGAAAGATAATACCTATTATACTTTCGATACTGGCAACAATAGTAGGGCTGGTTCCTTTTCTTCTTACCGGGAAAGATGAAAGGTTCTGGTTCGCACTGGCTGCTGCCGCCATCAGTGGGTTGGTGTTCAGCCTTATAGGATTACTGGTGTATCAACCGATAATGTTAAGAAAAGAAAAAAAATTAACCACGGAGGAACACGGAGTGGCACGGATTTCAGCACGGAGTCAGAACAGTGTAACTCTGTGACAGTCTGAGTCCCGAGTACGGGACGAAGACCCGTGAGACTCTGTGGTTAAATAATGAGAGTAAAATAAAAATGGTAAAATTTCTCATAACACGGCCGGTTGCAGTAATAATGACCTTCCTGGCATTACTGTTACTTGGTATAGTAGCCTCAAACCGCCTTCCGGTATCCCTGATGCCCGACATCGATATCCCGGAGATCACTGTTGCCATATCACGTTCCGATGTCAGTGCCAGAGAGATTGAGAATACGGTTGTATCGATCCTTCGCCGTAACCTTCTTCAGGTACAGGGACTGGATAAGATAGAATCCGAATCACGTAACGGCAGTGCACTCATACGGCTGTCTTTCAAATTCGGTAATGACATAAACCTGGCTTTCATGGAGGTAAATGAGAAAGTCGACGGTGCCATGAATAACCTTCCGCATGACCTTGAGAGGCCGAGGATCATAAAGGCAAGTGCCACCGATATACCTGTCTTTATGCTGAACATCACCCTTACCGATACTCTGGCTGACAATGAGAGATTCATCGAGCTGAGTGAATTTGCCGAAACAGTGATCAAGAAGAGGATAGAACAGCTTCCTGAAATAGGGATGGCGGATATTACAGGACAGATAAAGAGGGAGATTTATATCAGTCCGGATGAAAGGAAAATGAGAAGCCTGGGAATAACCGCAGATGATATTACCGATGCCGTTCAGATAAACAACATTAATATCGGTAGTATTCTTGTAAAGGAGGGCAAGTATCTATATAATCTTGAATTCAGCTCATACCTTAAGGAGCTGGATGATGTGAAGGATATATATATTAAAAAAGGAGACAGGATTCTGCAGATCGAAGATGTAGCTGAGGTAGGAATCCGGGAGGAGAGAGCCCGCGGTGAATATTATTCGAATGGTAAACGGGCCGTTTCACTGGCAATAATCAAGGAGTCGACAGCAAAGATGGCTGCCCTGGAGGAGAAAATGACAGAGATACTCGATGTTTTCAGGCAGGATTATCCGCAGCTCGATTTTGAGATATCACAGGATCAGACAAGACTTCTGGATTATTCTCTCTCGAATCTGAAGGGAAGTCTTCTTGCCGGCGGTCTTCTCGCCTTCTTCATAATGTTCTTCTTCCTGAAAGACGGTAAATCGCCGCTCATTGTCGGATTCAGCATTCCCGCCACACTGTTGATAAGTCTTTTGTTCTTTTACCTGGTGGGTTTGTCGATAAATATCATATCACTGGCAGGACTGATACTCGGTATCGGGATGATGATAGACAATTCGATAGTGGTGATCGAAAATATAACCCAGTGGGTAGACAGGGGACTGTCACTTACCGAGGCATGTGTAAAAGGAACAAACGAGGTAATAACACCACTCATATCAGCCGTTCTGGTAACATGTGCAGTATTTATCCCTCTTATCTTTTTAAGTGGTATATCAGGAGCACTGTTCTACGACCAGGCAATAGCCATTGTAATAGGGCAGGGGGTATCGCTAATGGTCGGAATAACAATGCTCCCGACAATATATTACCTGCTTTACAGAAATGGCAGGGAAGGAGCTTTGACACGGCTTGTAAAAAGGATCAGTTTCAGGAATCTTGAAGACAGGTATGAGGGTGGTATGAACTTCTTTTTCAGGTACCGTAAATCTATGTTGGTCAGTTTCATCGTGATAATTGCAGTGATGATATGGCTGTTTGTGATAATGGAAAAAGAGAGGTTCCCTGCTGTACGGCAGGATGAGCTGGTTGTTTCCGTCGACTGGAATGAGAATATCGATCTTGGGGAGAACCGGAGAAGAATAGAGAAAATGATTGAAACAAGCAATGAATTAATTGTGCAGACAAATGTATTCATAGGTGAACAGCAGTTTCTTTTTAACCGCGACTATGACCAGTCGTATACACAATCGAAGGTTTATATCAAGGCAAAAGATTACAGTCTGAGAGAAGCTATCGAAAAGAATACTTATGAATTTATCAGCCGTGACTATCCGGCAGCCCTTATAGATATTGAAGCACAGCAGAATATCTTCGAAAAGATCTTTACCGCATCAGCGGTACCACTTGTGGCAGAGGTTAGCCTTATGAAGGAAAAAGAGGTGCCGCCTGTGGAGCTTATGACAGATGTTGTCGGTAAAATAAAGTCACAATGGCCTGATGCGGGAGTTTCGAACCCGCCTGTCGAGGATAAGATAGACCTGAGGATCGATCCTGACAGACTATTATTGTATAACATCGATCCCATGACCCTTTACAATACGCTTAAAACCTTGTTGAATAAGAATGTCATCGGCGACCTGAGACAATCATACGAACTGATACCCATTGTATTGTCCGGGAGGGAACAGCAGGTGAGCGAGATACTTTTATCAGGGACTGTTTTAAACAAAACGGGCGAGTCGATACCGATCAGGGAAGTAGTGGATGTACGGAGGATGCATGATTATAAAACGATCAAAGGAGGTATGACCGGGGAATATGTTCCTGTGAACCTGAACATAACAACCAACAGACCTGCTGAATTGACCAGTGAGATCAGGAATATAATAAATACCGATCCTGATCTTTCTGTTGATTTCAGCGGTTCCCTGATAACAGGCCAGAGACTATTTCGTGAACTGGCTATAATACTTATGGTAGCCCTGCTTCTTCTCTATTTTATTCTTGCAGCACAGTTCGAGTCGCTGACACAACCGTTTATAGTACTTCTGGAAATACCTATTGATATAGCAGGTGCATTGCTACTTGTGATGTTGTGGGGAGGCACCATTAACATCATGACAATGATAGGCCTTATTGTGATGTCGGGTGTGATCATCAACGACTCGATACTCAAAGTCGATACGATCAATAATATGAGAGCTGAGGGATTGGGTTTGAAGAAGGCTATTTACACCGGAGGTTCGCGAAGGCTGAAGCCGATAGTTATGGTTGCCATGGCATCTCTGGTATCCACGGCTCCGATACTTTTTACTCATGGTATCGGGTCGGAGTTGCAGCGTCCGATGGCGCTCTCACTGATAGGAGGCATGTCGCTGGGGACAGTTGTGAGTCTTTTCTTTATCCCCCTGGCGTATTGGTTTATTTACAGAAAGAAAGAACAGAATAAATCCTGACTTCGAATACCAAACAGATTCCTAAAGTTCTATTATTTGTTCTACAGCTTTTTTTACTTCAAGAGCAATATTTTTATAAAGTAAAGTATCATTCTTATCAGGTATATAAAAATCATCCGGATATCTGATACTTATACCAAAGTCAGTAAGACTTCCAAAATCAAAATTAAAAGTTACCTGATCAATTTTTTGACATTCCGTAAGAAGAAATTCTAAATCGTGAGTCTTTGGAAAGTCTATGTTGTGATAAACAAGAAATGCTTTCAGGAATTTTTCGACAGCCTGTTGTGCATGAAAACATATTGTACTGGCAAATGATTCTGGGTCTGATTTGTATAGGTTCTCTATTACGGCTATATCTTCATTTGCACGAAAAAGCCATGTAGCTAAATAGTCATTCTGATCTTTTGTCATAGCAAGACAGCTTCTCTTAAGATTTTTCTTACAATATGTCCCGGGAGCTTTTTCTTTTTGTCTATTTCTGATTTGCTCTGGATGAGAATATCGGAACGTATTCCTGATTGAAGTAATGACTTCCTTATCATTGTTCTAATAGGTAATTTCTCTTTTGGGGAGAGGTTTGAGTCAGTAATTATTAAAATATCATAATCACTGTCGGAAGAAGCTTCATCTCTGGCATGTGATCCAAACAGAAGTATTTCAGCATCAGAAATATACTCCCGGGCAGTATTTTTAATTAGTTTAGTTATCTTTTCGTTACCTTTCATTTCATTAGACTGTTATTAACAAAGATACTACTTTTTATTATGGATTTGTTTTTTCAAATCCGCGCAATCCGCAATCCCCAATCCCCAATCCCCAATCCGAAATAATGTAACCCCCCGATTTCCCGGGGTGTTGAAGAATATATTTCTTTTATTTCTTCAGAATAATCAAAACCGGATTTGAGGTTTCTGTCAACCCTTCCACAACTTCATTCAATTGTGTTGATTCTGTTCTATTATTCTTAGCATAAGTAATCAGATCAAAAGCATCTATATAATCGATCATAAGATCATCGTTTATTATCTTTTCAGGCCAGAAAGACATACCACCGTCAATATCATTCCGGAAACTGTTATCTTTCAGAACTGTAAATGAGGAAGACTTCTTGTTAAAAATACAATTGGATATTGTACCAGAGAGATCGCCCCATATGGTAATGAATAGTAATGTTTTTGTTTCCCTGACATCACTTATCCATA
>Ga0272441_10004614_pt1 | contig 24735 bp, 22 predicted proteins | sample SSMProp6N_FD_193582 | JGI IMG/M metagenome (GOLD analysis project Ga0272441, IMG submission 193582) | Marine sediment archaeal communities from Little Sippewissett salt marsh, Falmouth, MA, United States - SSM-Prop-6N | ecosystem: Environmental > Aquatic > Marine > Wetlands > Sediment ...
CGGGAAGCCTTTAAGGTAATCAATTTTGGTTCTGGATATTTTATCTTCAGGAACAGACTCTATATCCATCCCCCCTTCAGTACTAAACATAAGCACCGGGCAACGGCTTGTCCACGACCCATCAGGAACTACACCCACATAGAATTCTTTATCGATATTAAGTTTTTCCTCTATTAGAACCTGACGTACAGGGAAGCCTTTTATCTCAATACCAAGAATAGCGCTTGCAGCTTTCTCCGCTTCCTCCGGGGTATCAGCAAGTTTAATTCCGCCTGCTTTTCCTCTGCCCCCAACCCAAACCTGTGCCTTGACCGCAACAGGTTTTCCTATTTTAGCAGCAACTTCGTATGCATCTTTAGCCGTGCTAACGACTTCCCCTTGAGGTATCGCTATACCTACATCTTTGAGATACTCTTTCCCTTGATATTCAAATAACCTGGCCATTTACACCTCCTTGAATCAAACAAGTAAGTTTATTCTAAGTATTCGCCTTAGCTATAAAACCATCTTTCACTAAAGCAGTTGCCTGCCCCTGAGCACTGGCTATTATAGTCTGAGCTTTTTTACGTAGCTCTTCAGCACTAAGCTTCACGGTAGCAACTCCCTGCTCTTGAGCCTTCATCCCTACCGCGACTGCCTCACGAATAAAAGCCTCCGGTTCATCCATCTTGGCAATAATATCATCCTCACTTATACCCCGTTCTTCAGTATATTGAGCCAGAGCTTCAGCAGCAGCAATACACATTTCATCAGTAATTGTAGTTGCTCTAACATCAAGTACTCCGCGGAAGATGGCGGGGAATCCCATAGAGTTATTAACCTGATTAGGAAAGTCGGAGCGTCCGGTGCCTACAATTCTGGCTCCTGCCTCTTTTGCTTCCCAAGGCCAGATTTCAGGAATTGGATTAGCACTGGGGAAGACTATGGCATCCTTAGCCATTCCTTTTATCTGCTCAGGAAAGATTACACCAGGGCCGGATTTGGAACAAGAAATAAGTATATCAGCGCCTTTCAACGCATCACCCAAGTCACCAGTTTTTTGTTCAACATTTGTGGTCTGACACATTTGCCATTTGTAAGAATATGCTTCCTTCTTTTCTTCCAGGTCTTTTCTACCTTTATGTAATATACCTTTACTATCAACAACTGTAATGTTAGCCAGTTTGGCTCCATAAGCGATAATTAGTCTTGAGACACCGGTGTTAGCCGCTCCCATGCCATTAAAGACAAGCTTGCAGTCTTCTATTTTTTTACCAACTATTTTCAAAGCATTAATCAAACCGGCTAGTTCAACAGTTCCCGTTCCCTGTACATCATCATGAAAAATTGGAATCTTAGTCTCTTTCCTTAGTCGATCAAGTATTCCAAAACATTTTGGATAGGAGAAATCCTCCAGATTAATACCCGCAAACGAAGGCTCCAGCATTTTAACGGTTTGAACAATTTCATCTGGATCCTTAGTAGCAAGGCAAATAGGTACGGCGTCTACACCACCAAGATATTTAAATATAAGGCATTTCCCTTCCATCACCGGGTAGCCGGCTTTTGGGCCTATATCACCCAACCCGAGAACTCTGGTACAATCCGATACTACAGCGATAGTATTCCCCCTATTGGTATACTCCTCCATCTTCGATTCATCGGCCTCTATTGCTCTGCAGGGGGCAGCTACGCCTGGAGAATAATAGATAGAGAAATCGTCCAGGTTACGTACCTGACATTTCGGCATTACCTGCAGCTTACCATGGTAAAAAGAATGCAACTTCATGGCATCTTCTGCGGGTTTCTTGGCCTTAGCGAGCAACTCTTCCTTAGTTAGCTTCTGCGACATTACCTTCCTCCTTTCGTTCCAATATTTTCATTAAAATGAATAATTTAATAAGGTATGTATTCGCATTCCTTAACCGATTATAACACTTAGTAATATACCCAAACAATTTAAATTTAGGCACCAATAACAGTTCAATTATTACGAATAGAAATCTTATACCCACCCCTATTGATTCTATTCCATATTCCAATTGAAACTATCAATGAAAGCTCTTGCTTCATGAGAGGCAGATGATAGTACAATACGTCGTTCAGAACTACCTCCGCCAGCCATCGATTTTCCTTTGAGTTTTATATCCAAGGTTTATTCTATCGAAATAACAAAGTGTTCAAGACCAACATGGAATATGCAACTAATTGTAAATTATCTACTTCCTAATATCTATAGAGCTAAGTATTGTGTATACTAGACAGGCAAGAATTGATTTGGTCACGTATCTCTATAGCCGAGCTTCTAGCTGCTTGTGCAAAATCCTCTTCTTGAGAAGCATATAAAACTTTTCTTGAGACATTTATAATCGCCTTCTCTCCTTGCGCATTTACCCCATTACTAACTGCTAAATCCAAAGCCCCACCCTGTGTTCCAATACCAGGGATGAGCAAACACATCTCAGGACAGGTTGCACGAATCTTTTTTAATTCATCCGGATAGGTAGCGCCTACAACCAGTCCAATATTTCCGTGAACATTCCATTCTCTCGCCTTGTATGCCACTATTTCGTAAAGTGGGAGAGAACCTGTACAACTCAGGTTCTGAAAATCTACGCTCCCTTTATTCGAAGTACGACAAAGGATAAATATTCCCTTGTCCTTATACTCAATGAAAGGCTGAATTGAATCAAAGCCAAGATAGGGATTCACTGTAGCCGCATCGAACCCCAAAATAGAGAAAAGAGCCTTTGCATATGCCGTGGCTGTATTACCTATATCCCCTCTTTTGGCATCCCCTATTACAGGAATTTCTGGAGGAATATATCTTATAGTTTCCTTCAGTATAGTAAATCCTTTAGATCCTATAGCCTCATAAAATGCCAGATTAGGCTTATAAGCACACACCAGATCACAAGTAGCATCGATGATAGCCTTGTTAAATGTTAGAATATCGATATCAGGCATGGAGTCAGGGTTAGGGTCAAGACCGATACAAAGTAAACTATGATTCTTTTGACTTGCTAAAAGTAATTTATTAATGAAACTCATTGTATCTACCTTGATGGTAACAAAAATACTGCAGGAATTAAAGTCAAATGGACTTTAAACAAGCAAAGTACTATCTAAATAATTTTATCAATTATGAGAATATTCCGGGAATCACCTATGCCTCAGAAGAATACAGTCTGAAGCATATTAGAGAATTATTGCACAGAATAGGAAACCCTCACTTGCACAGTAAGACAGTCCATATCGCGGGTAGCAAAGGAAAGGGAAGCACCGCAGCAATAATTGCACAGGTGCTCATTGATTCTGGCTATAAAACAGGTCTATATACCTCCCCCCATCTTCACGATATAAGAGAACGGATTCAAATAAATGGTAAATTAATACCAAAGAAAGATTTTTCCACCCTGTTGACGGCACTAAAACCACATTTTGATGCGATGCATGCAGAACCTGATAAAAGACAATTCACCTTTTTTGAAGCGCTTACAGTACTGGCTTTCACTTATTTCAGCAAGATGGACACTGACTTCCAGGTAATGGAAGTAGGATTGGGGGGAAGATTAGACGCAACCAATGTAGTAAAACCTGAAGTGTGTGTTATCACTCCTATCGGGCTGGAGCATACTCAAATCTTAGGAGACACTCTGAAAAAAATAGCTTATGAAAAGGCTGGAATAATCAAACCACATAGTATTGTTGTAAGCTCTCCACAGACATCGGAAGTACTGAAGCTTATCAGTGAAGTGTGTCGACAGCGCCAAGCCAGCCTTATTGAAGTAGATCAAGTCGCTAAATGGCATAAAGTATCCCATGACCTCTATCATCAAGTAATTGAAGTAAAAAGTAAATCAACTGATTATCAGCTCCGGCTTCCACTACTTGGGGATTATCAGCTTGATAATGCGGCTACTGCGATAATAGTACTAGAAACTCTAGCATCTAAGGGCTTTGCTATCTCTACTGATACTATTAAGAGTGGATTTACAAAGGTTCGCTGGCCGGGACGATTCCAAATTTTAAAACAAAAACCAACCTTGCTTGTCGATGGAGCTCACAACATACAATCAGTGAAACGCTTGATAGATAGTCTGAGAATCTATCTCAGTTACCATAATATTTATCTCATCATTGGGATATCCAGTGATAAAAACATAACCGGCATAGTAAAAGAATTAGTATCTCTTTCGCCACAAGTCATAGCTACTCATTCCACACACCCACGTGCTGCTTCCCCATCGATAATTGCTGCTGAATTTAGCAAATATGGCATCATCGCAAAGGTTAGCTCTGCTATACCGCTAGCTATCCGAGAAACGTTGACTGTAGCAACAGAAGAAGACCTGATCTGTGTAACTGGCTCTCTATTTGTAGTTGCGGAGGCTATTGATTACGTACACAGACAGTTCACTGCTAGACCTGAGAACCCGCAGTTGAGGTAAATGCTTCATCCGGCAACATGGCAGTTAAAATTTGTTGTATTGCCATAATATGGCTACATACACCCCACTGAGAAAAGAAATGGCAGGAACATTTCCATTCTCCATCTTTGTAGCTTAATGCATAATTATCATTCTCTCCCCGAAACTGAGCATTAAAACTAGACAAGGTAATACGGTCCGGTTCTTGAGCGTAGAGTTTAGCTTTCTCAATCTTACCAATAAGGCTAGATCTCACTTAAACCCTCCTTACTTTAGTTAAATAATTTACTTCCATTATGTTAAACCTGGACTTAAATAACACATTTATTACCAGAAAATTATATAACACTACTTGATAAAAAGCCATTTTATTGCAACGATTAAACTAGCATTTAGATGCTTCAACAAGGCATTAATTTGGAACTTTATAAGATTAGATAACATAAACTATACTCTTACTATTCCCGTAGAAATCAACTGCTCATTAATCAATTTCGTTAATACTATAAGAGGAATATGAAGTAAATATTATATTTTTGCCTTTCGTTAAGGTAAAAGCTACAATAATCCTGATAAAAATGCGCGACATAATTATTGATGCTTTGTCAGGCCACCATGCAGATTATATTGAGGCTCACTTCGAAGAAAGTGAGCACACGCAGTTCACATATCACGGCGGGAAACTTGAGGATTTGAATAGGATACATAGCTGCGGTGGTAATGTTCGAGCTCTGATCAAAGGGGGTTGGGGTTTCGTTAGTTTTAATAATACAAATCATCTACGAGAAAAAGTGAGCCAGGCAATAAATGAAGCCCGGTTGACTAGTGGGGAAGAACTTCTCTCTCTTCATCCTAATATCGTAGTAGACACGGTAGCCTTACAGGAAGGTAAAGAAGCCGATAGCGTAACACTTCAAGAAAAGAAACAGCTACTGGATGAATATAATGACATTATGTTAAGTTGCCCCAGAATACAGACTACCATGATTAGATATGGAGATACCAAGCGGAAAGTTATTTTTGCGAATTCGGAAGGCAGCTATATAGAGCAAGTTAAACCAGGTCTCAGTCTTCGACTAACAGCTATCGCTCGGAAGAACGATGAAGTTCAGCAAGCAGGATTAAGTTTGGGTAGCAGGGGTGATTTCTCAATTATAAAAGGGCTTCACTCAAAGGTAAAGGAAATAAGCAATCGTGCTAATGCCCTCCTTGATGCTCCACATGTAAAAGGGGGCGAATATACTGTTGTACTGGATCCTGTTCTAGCCGGAGTTTTTACTCATGAAGCATTTGGGCATCTATCCGAGGCAGACTTTGTATATCAGAACAATAAGCTACGTGATATTATGACTCTAGGACGGAGGTTTGGGAGTAAATATCTCAATATCATTGATGATGCCTCTATTAATGGATTAAGAGGAAGTTATAAATATGACGATGAAGGAACTCCTACGACAGAGACTCCCCTTATCCAAGAAGGCGTGCTGGTAGGCCGACTTCATTCTTTGGAGACTGCTGCTAGAATGAAAGAAAAAGCTACTGGAAATGCTCGCGCCATTAATTATCGTTTCCCCCCGATAGTACGCATGAGTAATACCTTCATCAGTCCGGGGAAAGCATCTTTCAAAGATATGATTGGTGATGTTAAAGAAGGAATCTATGCAAAAGACTGGTATGGGGGAACAACAAGCCTTGAGATGTTTACTTTCTCCTCTGGTGAAGCATATATGATTCGCAATGGTAAACTCGCTGAATTACTACGCCCGGTAGTATTAACAGGAAATGTATTCGCCACACTCAATAACATAGATATGATTGGCAATGATTTAGAAATGAACCAGGGAGGTGGTTGCGGTAAAGGAGCACAATCTCCCCTTCCAGTATCTAATGGAAGTCCACACATCAGAATCCGTCATTGTATAGTTGGAGGACGTTAGATGGAATCCCCCCTTATTGAAGAAGTTCTCAATACCGCTACAAAAATAGCCGAGGCGGCAGAGGTTTTTGAACTCTCAACCCAGGAAACACCGGTTAATTTTGAAGCTAACATACTCAAGCAACTTCAAAACAAAGAAAGTTATAGCCTTGCCCTGCGTATTTTCAAAGCGGGTAGAATCGGTTTTGCCTTGACCAATGGTATGTCCTCTTTATCATCATCTCAGGAAAAGAGTAAGGAACTAATACAAACCTTGCTGAACATGGCCTTAGAAACATCCCAGTTCGGATTCCCCTATAACTTCAATTTTAGTCCACAGAGTAATTATCCCAGGGTAAACATTTTTGATTCTCAGGTAGAAAAAGTAACTGTGGAAGAAATGCTCGGACTCGGTAATAAATTAATAACAAAAGTCAAAAATTATGCTCCAGACATCCTTTGTGATGTTGAAGTAGACAAGGGTACAAAATCCATCCATATTATTAATTCACAGGGAGGTGACGTAAGTTACCATAAAAGTTTTTTTGGAATAGGAATAGAAGGTATACTCACTCAAGGTACAGATATGCTCTTTGTTGGAGACAGTGAAGGCTCTTGCCAGGCTTCTAATGAAATGTCTGGTGTTGCTGATAGAGTAGTCACCCAATTAGAAATGGCCAAGAGACAGGCTTCTGTATCGACAAAATCGTTACCGGTAATCCTCACTCCGAGAGGAGTAGCCAGTGCTTTTTTTAGTCCTATAGCTCTCGCTTTCAATGGTAAAACCGTCCTTGAAGGAGCTTCTCCATTAGAGGGAAAATTGGAGGAGAGAGTTTTTAATAATAAATTGAGTCTATGGGATGATCCAACAATAGACTATTGTCTTGGAAGTTCCCCTTGTGATGATGAGGGTGTGCCGAGCCAACGTACAATACTCATAAACGAAGGAATAGCTACGAACTTCATATATGACCTTCAGACTGCTGCACTGGCTAAGACAAAGAGTACTGGTAATGGAAAGCGAAGTGGGGCCGGTACTCCTAAACCAGGGATGAACTTTCTCGTTATAAAAGAAGGGACTACTTCTTTCAACGATATGGTAGCCAATATAAAAGAAGGGTTGATTGTTGAACAACTTATGGGCGCCGAACAGGGTAATGTGCTTGGCGGAGACTTTGGAGGCAATGTTCTGCTAGGATATAAAGTCGAGAACGGAGAAATTATCGGGCGAGTAAAAGACACTATGATATCCGGAAACATTTATGAAGTCTTAAAACAGCCTATTGAACTAGGTTGTGCAGCTCGAGAAGTTGATGGGATAATGAAAACCCCACATCTCTATTGTCCTTATTTAGCAGTATCAACCGGGGGAAGATAAAAAATGAGTGAATCAAACGAATTAACACAATACTCAGTAAAACTTCACAAACAGCCAAACCCTACAGATTGCTCCATGCTTGCTTCCTGGCCTGGGATTGGTAATGTTTCTTTAGTAGTGGCCAAGTATTTAAAACAAAAACTAAATGCAGAGGAGATAGGAGAAGTCAATCCTATTGGCTTCTTTGAGCCCGTAGGCATTAGAGTTAAAGATAATGTAGTAGAGAGTCCCAGTTTTCCAGAGAGTAAATTCTATTACTGGCAGGATGAAGATGCCAGCAAAGGGCTTTTATTGTTTATAGGTGAAGAACAACCAAGTACCAAAGGATACGAGCTTATCAATCACGTTCTTAATGTTGCTCAGAAGCTTAATGTGAGGATGATATATAGTTGTGCTGCTGCAGTTACCAGGATACATCACAGTGAAAAGCCACATGTCTGGGGTGTAGCAACAAAGCCTGAACTGCTTGATGAATTGAGTGCTCAAGGAGTTGCTCTCCATGGTAATCTTCAAATTGCTGGTCTCAATGGACTAATACTGGGCTTAGCTAAGGAGCGTGGACTGGATGGTCTCTGCCTGCTGGGAGAAGTACCTTCTTTCGCCACTCAGATTAGCAATCCTAAAGCTTCTTTAGCGGTGCTGGAAGTATTAAATAGAATGCTGAATATCGATGTTAATCTTGATGATCTCGAGAATATGGCCAAACGAGCTGATGAAGAAATGGAGAGAATATCTAAGCGAGCCACAGCCGAATTTATTGACCAGTTTACAGAGCCTATCTGGGAACAAGGAGAAGAAGAGGAAGATGAGGATGACGAAGACGACTAATAAAACCGGGATTGACCACTAAAAAGAGGAGTGCTATTATCAACTTAGATGTCAGCTTTGACTGAGCTTTATCGAGAAATTGCAGGTTGCCGTAGTTGCAAGTTAGCAGAATCACGCAATAAAGTAGTGCCTGGTGAAGGGCCAGAGAATGCCAGATTGCTCTTCATCGGCGAAGCACCAGGGTGGAATGAAGATCAACAAGGACGACCCTTTGTTGGTCAGGCAGGTGCCTACCTAGACCATTTGCTGAGTCTGATCAAGTTGAATCGAAGTCAGGTATATATAGCAAACGTAATTAAATGTCGCCCTCCACAAAATCGTGACCCATTGCCTGTAGAAATAATAGCCTGCCAGAAGTGGCTTGATCAACAGATACAGATAATAAATCCCAAAATGATAGTCACATTAGGACGTTTTTCTCTAGCAAGATATTTCCCCAAAGAAAGTATAGGTAAAGTTCATGGAAAGCCTCGAAGGCAGAATGGTATTGTCTACTATCCCATGTACCACCCGGCGGCGGCTTTACATCAAAATAACTTACGGACTACAATCGAAGCTGACATGCTTAAAATTACAGATATACTATCTCAATGCGAGGAAATAGCAGAATCTCCTGCGGAAGTTCAGCAACTGAGCTTATTTTGATCTCAGGTAAGAAGTATGTCAGCAAATAAATTAAGAATAGTCCCCCTTGGAGGCCTGGGAGAAGTCGGCATGAATATGATGGCTTTGGAGTATGCCGACGATATTATTATCATCGATGCAGGGTTTATGTTTCCCAGAGAAGAGATGCCCGGTATCGGTATGCTTATCCCGGATATAGACTATCTCCGACAAAGACGAGCAAAGCTCAAGGGAATAATAATTACTCATGGACATCTAGACCACATTGGTGCATTGCCTTATATTTTATCCGACCTTCCCCTCCCTATTTATGCTACCAAGTTCACCAAGGAACTAATAAATAATGAACTCAAGCGAGGTGGAGCCAAGAATAAAGCAAACCTGAGAAGCGGGCACCCCGGTAACAGAATTACTCTGGGTAATTTCGCCATCGACTTCTTTCGTGTCTGCCACAGTATTCCCGACTCCATGGGGTTAATCATCCGCACCCCCATTGGTGTCATAGTTCACAGCGGTGACTTCAAACTCGACCAAACTCCCATCCTTGGCACACCAACCGATCTTGGTCGCCTGGCTCAACTGGGGGCGAAAGGTACCTTACTGCTTCTCTCAGACTCCACTTATTCCGAACTCCCCGGCTACACTCCCTCTGAGCAAGTAGTAAGCAACACTCTGGACCATATTATGGCAGAGGCCCCAGGCAGGATAATCATAACTACTTTTTCATCCCTTGTTTCCCGTATTCAGCAGGTAATCAACATTGCTGTCAATCATAATCGTCGTGTATTTATAACCAGCCGAAGTATAGAAAGCGTAGTGAAAGCCGCAGTAAAGACAGGGTATCTTAATATTCCAGATGGAAGCCTCTGTCATTTAGATGAATTTAAGAGTCTGCCACACAATCGCGTGGTTGCATTGACCTCAGGAACACAGGGAGAGCCTACTTCTGCGCTGGTACGCATAGCAAATCGAGAGCATAAACAAATAAAGATACTGGCTGGCGATACTGTAGTAATCTCGGCTACGCCAATTCCTGGTAATGAAACCCTGATTAGTAGAACCATCAATAGTCTCTTCAAGCAGGGAGCCAATGTAATTTATAGCAAATTATCTCAAGTCCATGTGCATGGACATGGAGGGCAAGAAGAATTAAAGCTTCTTCTCAATTTAGTGCAGCCAAAGTTTTTCATCCCCATCCATGGTGAATACCGTCATTTGAGCCTGCATGCCAGATTAGCGCGTTCTCTCAACATACCGGAAAATAATATATTTGTTCTCCAGGATGGCGATGTGCTGGAACTTAGCCCTGAAGGAGGTCATGTTATTGACAGAATACGCATGGCGGAAATCTGTATAAATGGCTCGATACCTGAGAAGATTGATAATGCCATACTTCGTGAGCGAAAATCACTCTCACGGGACGGAGTTGTTATCGTCTCTATTATTATCGACGCCAGAGAAAATAAGTTATTAGAAAAACCTATCGTTGAAAACCGTGGCCTGATTAGCGCTGAAGAGAGTCGCTCTCTAATAGAGGATATCCAAAAACTAGTTACCAATATAGTTAATAACTCTGGAAAAGGATCATCCGGGGGAAAACAAGTAGCTCAATCAAGACGAAGAAACCTTGAAAACAGGATACGGGACTCTCTTGCAAAGCTGTTGTATGAAAAGACCCATCGTCGTCCGGTTATCGTCCCGGTGATAATGGAAATGAGGGCATCTCCATCTCTTACTCCATCATTTCAATCAAAGGTGGTATAAGTTGGCGCGAAAACCGAAACGAAATAACTCTACCAACCTCAAACTCAGAAAGGGAAGAGAGAAAACAGAAAAAAAACTACTCCCCGCTAAAGAAATAGCTCGTATATTGCTAGTCATAGCAATAATAAGCATTGTAGCTTGCCTGGTATATTGGTTTAGAAACGCCATAGCTGCTACTTTCCTTCATATCATCAGTACATTTGGACTTGGCCTGATAATAATAGCCATAGCCATAGGTGTAACAATCCAGATGATAAGGAGAAAACATCTCATAGACCTGCTTAAACAATGGAACTGTTTTTTGGGAGGAATAATAGTGGCTTTAGCAATATGGGGTGCGCTGTCTTTATTTGCTTTTAGTAGAGGCATCCTAAGTCGTGTTACGCTGGGAGGCACCTTCGGCCAAATGATATTAGGATCACCTGATATATTCGGAGGTATTCGTCTGGCGGGATTAGTCATACTTGGACTAATCTTCATTATGCCTCAGCAAGTACGGAGTATACTGAAAAAACTGACTGGCAGTATTAGAAACCTTAACAGTAAATTTGCTAAAAATGTCACATCCAGTGCTTCTGAAGTTCATTCTCGGATAGAACCTGTAGCGGACAGACAAACAACTCCCTACCAACCTGAGGCAACAGTATCTCTAAAAATAAAGGAGATAGCTAAGACCCCAAGTTCCCCTGTCATCCCGAACCTTGGACACAACGAATCCATATCCTGGCAATCTAAGCGAGAACCGATTCTCACTTCTGGTGGATGGCAACTTCCTCCTATAGATATCCTGGAAAAACCGAAGGAGATAGAACTAAACAAAGATGACATCAATAAACGTGCTCGGCTAATCGAAGAAGCTCTGTCCAGTTATGGAGTTGAAGCTAAAGTCGGGCAAATAAACGTAGGACCTACAGTAACACAATTTGGTATTGAGCCTGGATGGGATAGAAAGTATAAAAAAGTAACAGATGATGGACAGAATCGGATGGAGGAAGTATCAAAAACAAGAATCCGGGTAGACCGCATTACTTCCCTTTCCAATGATTTAGCTTTAGCCTTAGCTGCTCCAAGTATCAGAATCGAGGCTCCGGTACCAGGCAAATCCGTGGTCGGTATTGAAGTTCCAAACACCACGTTCGGGTCAGTTTCACTGCGAAGCGTGGTAGAGTCTATAGCCTTCCAGAAGATAAAAGCCAGGTCAAAGTTAGCCATCGCCATGGGGAAAGGTGCTGGCGGTGAGGCCATATCTGCTGACCTGGCAAGGATGCCTCACTTACTAATAGCAGGCGCAACTGGTAGTGGTAAAACAATCTGCCTGGACTCAATTATTTGCTGCCTGCTTTTACATGGCAGTCCTGATGATATTCGTTTTATTATGGTTGACCCCAAAAGGGTGGAATTGATTATATTTAATGGTATTCCTCATCTGGCTGCTCCAGTTATTGTAGAAAGCGATAAAGCTGTAAAGGCTCTGCGCTGGCTTAACCAGGAAATGGACAACCGATATCGCCTTTTTGCCAAGGCAGGTGCACGCAACATCGAAGCATATAATAAAGATCGAGCCCAGGGTGAAAATATGCCATATCTGGTACTGATTATTGATGAACTGGCAGATTTGATGATGGCAGCCTTTGATGAAGTAGAACGCACCCTCTGCCGCCTGGCGCAGTTAGCTCGAGCTACCGGTATTCACCTCATTGTAGCCACTCAGCGCCCATCAGTAGACGTAGTCACAGGACTAATTAAGGCTAACTTCCCAAGTCGTATCAGTTTTGCAGTTACCTCTCAAGTAGATTCAAGGACTATCCTTGATGCTGTTGGAGCTGAAAAATTGCTTGGCAGAGGAGATATGCTTTACATGACCAGCGATTCCGGGAGGCCTAAACGCCTTCAAGGCAGTTTCATCTCTGACTCAGAAATACAGAGGACTGTATATTTCTGGGGGAACCAGGGTAGTACCGAAACCAATCTCATCAATTTCGATGATATGGAGGAAAGCCTTACTTTAAGTCAAAAAATAGCTTCCGGTCCAGATCCCTTACTGGAAGAAGTAAAACACCTGGCCCAACAGCATGAGCATATCTCTGCTTCTTTCTTACAACGCCGCCTCCGCATCGGATATCCAAGGGCAGCTCGCCTTATTGACTCCCTAGAAAAAGAGGAACAGAATCAAACAACTGGGCCTGAGAGTGGAAGCAAGCCAAACCCTACCTCTATCCCTGATGAAGATCATCGTTAAAGGAAGAGAGGGTATTCCTCAACGATGGCCCATATTCGGGATGTTTTAATGCAAAGGCCACCGTTGTTTGTATCCAGCCAGGAATTGTACCTGTATCATAATAATCACCTTGAATCTGGTAGCCAAAAATGGACTGCTTTTGAAGCAACCATTTCAATCCATCTGTCAACTGTATTTCTCCTCCCCAACCCGGTGTGGTAGATTCCAGGGCAGTAAATATTTCTGGCATAAGTATATACCTTCCCATTACAGCAAGGTTCGATGGAGCTAAGGAAGGTTGTGGTTTTTCCACAAGGTTCTTAATCTGATAGAGAGACTCGGTCTTTTTATCCACCTCTACTATCCCGTACCTCCCTACTTCACTTGGCTTTACAGTCCTCAAGGCAACCACACTTCCTTCGTTTTCATTATATATATTTATCATTTTCTGAAGCACTTTTTCCTTTAAATCAAAAAGGTCATCAGGAAGTATTACAGCAAATGGCTCATTTCCTATTACTGCTCTGGTTGAGAGTACTGCATGTCCCAAACCCAAAACTTCTACCTGTGGAACAAAGCAAATATCCACCATTTCTGATAGAGAACGTATCTTATTCAGCAATACAGTTTTCTCTTGTTTTTCCAGGACATGCTCCAGTCCTGTATTTCTTGTGAAGTAGCTTTCAATTGCCGTTTTCCCCTGGCTTGTTACTATTATCACCAGTTCAATACCACTGGCTACAGCCTCTTCTACAGCGTATTGGATTATAGGCTTATCCAGTAAGGGCAATAACTCTTTTGGGACAGACTTGCTAAGAGGTAAGAATCTCGTCCCCCAACCGGCAGCAGTGATAACAGCTTTCCGAACCTTCATATCCTCATGCTCCAAACTTCTGTAGCTTTAAAGCATTTGCCATCGCTAATGGCATAATATCTACAGCAGGGAAGTGTCCCAGACTGCCGAAATTGCATGCTTTTTCGGAGAACTCTGTTACACTATCAGGACGACACCATTTGGAATTTAATAGAAAAGGCACCGGATGCCAGCTATGCATGGCTAAAGTAGCTGGAGTGGAATGGTCGCCTGCTACAACAAGAACATCAGGATTCAGTTTGAGCAAATCCGGAAGAACAGCATCGAGTTCTTCAATAGCCTGAACTTTTGCATTAAAATCGCCGTCTTCCCCACGAGAGTCAGTATTTTTATAGTGAATGAAAAAGAAGTCATAATCCTTATAGTAACGACTAACTTCCTCAATTTCCTCAGCAATATTTTCCACAGCTGGAGTTACCTGCATCTCCAGCATTCGTGCCAGGCCACGATACATTGGATATATTGCAATAGCACATGGTTTTAGTTTGTAGATTTCAGGTATGGTAGGAAAATTCGGATGCCGGGAGAAACCTCTCATAAGAACCATGTTGGCATACTTCTCATTCTGTAACTTTTTCTTCGCCTGTGCAATAAATTCGTTGGCTATTCTCGCAGTTTCTCCAGCCCCTGCAGATATAGGCTCTATCCATTTTACCGCTAATCCAACTTGCTGAGGGTCAGAATCCTCCAAATCCGCCGACAAACCATCACCTCTGATGATAAGCACAAATCTATGTTCTTTCACAGAGTGGACCATGATTTCAACACCATTGATACTAATTTCATTAAGTGAGCGACATAATCTGGTATTCTCTTCAGTACTGATTCGGCCAGCCCTACGATCAATAATAATACCATTGCTAGCAACAGTACAGAAGTTGCCACGAGCCGCAATATCATTAGGCTTTAGCTCTAAATCTATGCCGAGAGCTTCTACAATACCTCTCCCAACCTCATACTTAAGTGGGTTATATCCGAAAATTGCCAGATGCCCTGGAGTACTTCCTGCTGTAATTCCTGAACTGATAGGAATGGTAAGACCACAAATCGAATCATAGGCCAGTTTATCCAGATTTGGTTTTCTGGCTGATTCCAGTTCGGTTTTGTTCGTCTCTATATCAGGCAAGCCACCCAACCCATCTATGACTAGAAGCACTATCTTAGATGGCGATATGTGACTGAGTTTACCAAGCTGCTCAAGACTTATCATAACTTCTAGCATTTTAACGCTTGGAAAATTGTTTTACAAGGCATCAGTTAAAATATAGTATAGAAAGCAATACTGATCTTTCTACAACCATTGCCAGCAATTACAGTAAGGTGCTAAACTCATAACTGATGAATGTCAGTGATTTTCAAAAAGTAACTACTAAATGAGGAGGTGGAGCCCATGTCTTTTGGAATTGGAAGCCTATTTGTAGGGATAGTCAGTCTGGTTGCTGGTATTATTGTTATGGTTTTCCCGAAAATACTTAATTACCTGGTTGGAATCTATCTCATAATAGTAGGGATAATCGCACTCATTGCTTATTTCTAGTCCTGATGCAATACTTCTCCGAATAGCTGTCAACAAACATATTCTTTACTGTCGGTACCAGGCAATAAACGATGAGAGCAATTTTCCATCATAGTACGGGGGAAGAAGAGCACGTTGAGGTATTGGATATCTTTGTCGATGGAGAAGGTATAGCAAAGGTACTCTTTATCAATGTAAACGATAAAATCACCACTGCACCAATTAACCGGTTCACAAATTACGAGTCAGAAATAAAGAAAAGTGATAATTTAGACCAGTGAACAGGAATGAATAATCAAGCAGTATAGAATCTATACAGCATAGTAAAAAATTAAAAAGGAGGATAATAATCAAATGGCTGGAGGATATGCAGGGAAAATACTTTGGGTAGACCTGACAAAAGGGACGGTAAAAGATGAAGTGCTGGACGAGAAACTTTGCAGGGAATTCATCGGAGGCTATGGTATTGGATCAAGGCTTATTTACAGTCGCATGAAAGCAGGAGTTGACCCTCTTGGACCGGATAATATCCTTGGTATAATGACCGGGCCTTTCACTGGAACGCAAGCTATATGTGGATCAAGATTTCAGGTAGTATGTAAATCTCCCCTAACCGGTGGATGGGGCGACGGTAATTGTGGTGGTGATTTTGGACCATATTTGAAATTTGCTGGTTATGATGGAGTATTTTTCACCGGTGCTTCTTCAAAACCGGTATACCTCTATATCGAGAACGGTAAGGCAGAATTAAAAGATGCCAGTGATATATGGGGCAAAGATAGCTACGAAACAGAAGATGTACTGGCTGAGCGCCATGGTGCGAAGACAACGAGGGTCGCCTGCATCGGTCCGGCAGGAGAGAAACTCTCCTTAAGTGCTGCGGTCATGAATTATCATGGTAGAGCTGCAGGACGGTCCGGAGTTGGAGCTGTCATGGGTTCAAAGAAATTGAAGGCAGTTGTGGCAAATGGTACAGGACAGGTGCCTGTTACTGAACGGCAGAAAGTTCTCGATTTAAGAAAGAATTATCAGGCCACATTCCCGGGTCATCCTTTCTATGAGCTATTCCATGGACAGGGTACCTGTGGCTTAAATGCAAGCAGTGCTCATAGTGGAGATTCTCCTGTTAAAAACTGGGGAGGAGTTGGAGTTGTTGACTTTCCTGAAGCCGACCTCATCAGCGGCGATAAATTTATAGAAAAACAGGCAGAAAGAGAGGGTTGCTGGCATTGTACAATCCAGTGTGGTGGGCGAATGAAAGCTCCTACCGGTGAATACAAATACCATGAAGGTGAGAGCAAACCTGAATATGAAACCTGCTGCATGTTTGGAACAAACTGCCTTAACTCTAACGCGGATTCACTTATCATGGTGAACGAGATTTGCAACAAGGCAGGTCTGGATACCATTTCTACCGCTGTTGCAGTTTCTTTCGCTATAGAATGTTACGAAAATGGTATTCTCACGAAAGATGACACTGATGGACTGGAAATGACCTGGGGAAATCATGCTTCTATCGTTGCCATGACCGAAAAGATTGCTAAAGGAGAGGGATTTGGAGCAATACTTGGTCAGGGAGTCGAGAAAGCAGCAGAAAAGATAGGTAAAGGCTCTGAGAAATATGCAATACATATCGGGGGACAGGGACTTCCTGCTCACGACCCGAAGCTTGGTTATCATTTTGGAACCACCTATCAGATGGATGCAACTCCCGGTCGTCACACACAGGGCAGTGAAGCGCTAAATCCTGCAGGATTATTCCCTGCTTTTGACGAAAAATCTTTTTCCGGCCGGGCAGAAGCACATAAGCGGGGGAGTGCCATGATGCATGTTGTAAATTCATCAGGTATGTGTGAGTTTGGTTATTTCTGCTTACCTAATGTTGAAGCTATGGCAAAGTTCCTGAGTTCAATAACCGGCTGGGATGTCGACCTTGAAGAATTAATTGAAACTGGGGATCGTATAGCCAACCTCAGGCATGCATTCAACCTCCGAGAGGGAATTAACCCACTGAAGTATAAAATTCCTGATAGAGTGATTGGCAAACCTGCTCAGACAGCAGGACCTGTTGCAGGAGTGACAGTTGATACCAGTACTTTAATAAAGGAATATATGAAAGTAGAAGACTGGGAGCCGGGTACTGCAAAACCTTCCAAGGCAAAATTACTGGCACTGGGACTAAACGATGTAGCCAAAGATCTCTGGGGTTAAATTCTTAAGAAATAACACAAAAGAGGACAGGTGATAATCACCTGTCCTCTTTACATATTAATAGCTATTTATAAGTTAAAATTCATTAGATCATGGCCTTCAATAATATTCCCCGTAAACCACTGCTTTATTTCTGCTGTTTTTCTCATTAAATCCAGTTTATTACCAAACCAGCTATAGACAATATGTGACAAAATTAACGTCTTTACACCTGCTCCAGCGGCAGTTTTTCCGATATCCTCTGCTGATGGATGCATAGCATCAATAACGAATATATCTGCTCCTCGAGCAAAATGTACTAAATCAGCCAGCCTGGACAGGTCTCCACTGATAACGATAGATTTATTATTACAGTCAATACGATATGCCAGTGCATTTGGTCCATGTGATACCTTTGCACAAGTTATCGTCCATGATTTACCCTTATCCACAAACCCTTCCTCTATTTCAGTAACATTAATTATTGGCGCATGATAACCACCATACCCCATTCTCAGTTTTATTTCCTCGTCATAGGCAATATCTATAATACGGTGATGGAAATCTTTAGTACCTTTAGGCCCATAGACCTTGAGTGGTTGATATACTCCATCCTCAAAGCCCCATATCCAATTTTCAAATATGAAAGCTGCATAGTCGGCATTGTGGTCATAGTGATGAACATGAGTGAAAAGCAGATGATGCGGGCAATAAGGTTTTATACCGGCACGAACCATATTCAACGTTGTTCCCGGGCCACAGTCCACCAGAATACAATCATCCCCTGCAATAACTAGCTGGCTCGACCCACCTCGAGGTGGTACCGGTGTGAGCCTTGGCCCTCCGGTTCCCAGAAGGATTAGTTCTAAAGCGTTTTTCATTCAAGCTCTCCATTCCACTATGATATACGTTCTCGAAAAGAACCGAATAATAGTAGCATGAAAATACAGGTGTGGCTTTATTAAAAAAGACTATTATTACCTTAAGTCTTTCTGTCTTATTACGTACCAGCTAATGTGGATTTTGTGGATTACTGGGATAGTTTTTACCTTATCCGCAGGTTCAGAAGGGAATTTCCCCATAGCTAAGTATTTATATGCCATTCATGAGTCAAAACCAACATAATATAGGAACAATAGGGGAACGTCGTTTTGGAATAAAGAGTTGATAAAGCCAATTACCCTATCCTGTGCTCTGACTGAGATTTTTGAAAGCACGTTAGTAGTAATGATATACTAGCTGTGACTTCACTAGTCACGTCCATGACTTTCCTGGAGTTTCTGCAGGAGCTTCAGAAGGTTTGGGAGGTTAATGATAACTCACCATTTTCTTGTATCTAGATGATGTTAATGACCCTTCTTTTCCTGATATAGGGCTAAAGCATGTTTAAAAGCCAAGTTTGCTACATAGTGCCTGATCGTATTAGGGGAGTTTCCCCAGCCACCAAGGGGTTGAATCACCTTATTACTAGGTCTTGATTTGACGTTATGGGCACGGAAACCATCTCTGAAGCTCCTAGAACAAAGGATTCTGCCGTATAATTCTTTTATGAACCTCTGCGTACTTTGTGAATTTCTGAAGCTATTATTCTACAACTTTTGGTGGGCAGTAGAGGATTTGAACCTCTGACCTCCTGTGTGTAAAACAGGCGCTCTAACCGCTGAGCTAACCGCCCCTAACTCGCTATCTAAGGTATTTTCTATGCTAGAACTTCTCTGAATTATAGCACGCCCGGTGGGATTTGAACCCACGGCCTCAGCCTCCGCAGGGCTGCGCTCTATCCGCTGAGCTACAGGCGCATATATACAATTAAAAAAGTGCCGAAGGAGGGATTTGAACCCTCACGTCCTTACGAACACTACGTCCTGAACGTAGCGCGTCTACCATTCCGCCACTTCGGCATCCACTCTACTCATCTTTCTCGAACTCTCCCTTTGCCAGGGAGACAAATATTACTGCCAACAATCCCAGTATATTAATAGGAAGCAATGCACAAACAGCACCTAGCACCGACATTCCAAAACTACTTCTCTTTATTGCTGAAATACCACCTATCAGCGCCAGTATGCCGAGAATAAGGATTACTATCCCTACAATAATCATTACTGTCATGGTCGGAGCAAATCCCGAAATGCCAAATCCACTACTAAAATCCCCTCCAAAATATGGACAAGCTGTCCAGAGTGACATGCCAGAAGCCATAGCAACAACCAGTATAATCCCAATAATCAACTCGACAACTCCCACTATAATACTTAATATTCCTCCGGCACTTAACAGACCACCTCTATCGCCTGATTCCATCTCCGTACCTCCTACCCATTACTATCTGGAACACAGCTGCCAATCTATTATAGAACTCAACCTTAACAATATTATTATACTACCTCGAAGAACAATAAAGTTCAACCTGACCTACCCTTGAGACGATCCTTCATTTCGTACTCATATCCTCCAAGTATACCTCTCTTAATCCCAATGTATTAGTATATCAGATACCACTGACACATCCCTTATTTAAGAGATATAGTATGCAATATGTTATCATCATACGATAAAAGACTATCATGAGTAACACTGAGTTAGCAGTAAAATCTTACGAAGTCATTGTAATAGGAGCGGGGCCCGCTGGAAGTTTTACAGCATCGAAATTGGCTTCTGCCGGGTATAGCGTAGCTGTACTGGAACGTAAAGAAGATTCAGGTCTGGATATCTGTTGTACAGGTATAATAAGCACTGAATGCTTCAGCTCTCTTGGTGTCAGTTCTGACATAATAGTTAGAAGACCAGACTCTGCCAGGATTTTCTTTCCCTCAGGCAAATCTATCAGGCTTCACAGCGATAAAGTTAAAGCGTCTATAGTAGACCGAAGCCGCCTCAATCAAGCACTTGCCCAACATGCAGAGGACAACGGAGCAGTCTATTATTTCTCCACTGATTGTACAGCTATAACTATAGAAAAAAATAAAGCAGTAGTCGAAACTATAAGGCATGGCTCCAGGCAATTTTTCAATGCCAGAGCTGTCGTTCTAGCTACCGGGCAGGACTTCAGACTTCAGCATAGGCTAGGTTTGGGCAAGTTCAAGCATTTTACTATAGGCGTCCAGGCTGAAGTTGAAGCTATGAACATCGATGAAGTCGAAGTGTACTTCAGCCAGAAAATAGCGCCTGGTTTTTTTTCCTGGCTGGTCCCTACTTCACCAAGTAAAGCTCTAGCCGGATTATTATCATCATCCCATGCAAGACAATACCTCGAAAGATTCCTTCTTAGCCCTTTCTGTAAAGGTAGACTCGCAAATAGCACTTTCAAGATAAGGCAAAAACTAATACCTTTAAACACTCTGCCACATAGTTCAGGGGAGAGATTACTGGTTATCGGAGATGCTGCAGGCCAGATCAAACCGACTACCGGCGGAGGTATTTATTTCGGGAACATAGGTGCTAAAATAGCCATTGATGTGCTTAAAGATGCTCTGGATAAGGATAACCTCTCTGCAAGTTACCTCTTTCAATACCAGAAGCGATGGGAGGCAAAAATAGGCAGGGAAATCACTTTTGGCCACTGGATCAGGTGGATTTATGGCAAGCTAAGCGACAGTCAAATAGAAAGACTACTCAGCATGTTAACTTCAAAAGGCATGTCGTCTGCGCTAATCAATTCAGCTGATTTCTCCTTTGATAGGCACAGTCGACTATTTCTTTCCGGATTGAAGTATGGTTTAAGCTATCCACTGCAAAAAATCTCTAACCTTTCCCATAGAGGGGAGGACTATTGAGTCTGGCAAGCTACCCACCACAACATGTCGCCATTATTATGGATGGTAATGGCAGGTGGGCAAAGAAACGTGGGTTGCCTAGGCTTGCAGGGCATAAGGCTGGAGGTAACAATATTTATCCAACAGTTAAGTTCCTTATCGACTGTGAAGTAAAATACCTTACCCTGTATGCTTTCTCCACTGAAAACTGGAATCGCCCCAAGATAGAGGTTTCCGGATTAATTAATCTTCTGGCACAAAAAATTGAAAGTGAGGTCAAACGCTTTCATCAAGAAAACGTCAGATTATTACACATTGGCAAGGAGAGTAATCTACCTGAGACGTTACAGCAAAAACTATCGGCAGCAGTAGCATTAACCAGAAATAATTCTGTTTTAACCCTTTGCTTCGCCTTCGATTATGGCGGACGCAATGAAATTGTCCAGGCAGCCCAAAGTATTATCGATGCTGGTATTTCCTATGATGCACTGGATGAGGCTGAATTTAGCAAATACCTGTTCACCTCTGATATTCCCGATCCAGATTTAATTATACGCACCGGAGGCGAGATTCGGCTGAGCAATTTCCTCCTGTGGCAATCGGCCTACAGCGAACTATACTTCACCCCGGTATTATGGCCCGATTTCAACCAAAAAGAATTTGAAAAAGCTCTGCTCGAGTATAAACATCGCAAGCGGCGTTTTGGGGCTACCTGATATACCATTCTACACTATTAATCTCCCTGGCAGCCATTAAAGAAATCTTCCGCATCATCTTTAGCTATAAAACGCGGTAATGTATGTTGAGTACCTCTAATAATACTATCCTGCTAATAATATATATACTATAATTTTTCACCACTCTATGAACAATATTCCTAAGAATACTGTTATATAATATTTAGGATTACGAGATGTCTAACACTGGACAAAGGATAGGAACTGCCAATTTACCATTACACTATGGTAAAGCTCCCCGCTGGCTATTTGAGCGAATGGTGAAGCTAGCCAGGGAAATCATCATTGTCACCGTTGAGGAGTTCGGAGCAGAGGAGTTGCTCCACCGTTTTGCTGATCCATTCTGGTTTCAAGCTCTTGGTTGCGTACTGGGATTCGACTGGCATTCCAGCGGAGTTACTACCACCGTCTGTGGCGCTGTTAAAGAAGGGATTAAAGGGATCGAAAAAGAACTAAACTTTTTCGTTGCCGGCGGTAAAGGAAAAACGTCACGTAAAACACCATCAGAAATAGAAGGCTGTGCTCATCTGCTTAAAGTAGATCCTTCACCCCTGGTTTATGCCAGTCGCATGTCAGCTAAAGTGGATAATACTGCTTTGCAGGATGGTTATCAGCTCTACCAGCATACTTTCTTCTTCACTAAAGAAGGCTTGTGGGCAGTTGTTCAACAAGGAATGAACAAGACCAATCGATATGCCCGACGTTACCACTGGGTGAGCGATAAAGTTAGCAACTTCGTCTGCGAGCCAGAATCAGCAATTTGTTCTCAAAGCAAAGCTAACGTGCTAAACCTGGTGGCTTTGGAGAGCGCTGAGGCAAGAAATACTATAACCAGTATCGCCAGCGAAGAAAAGACAGAGAAAATTATTAGCCAGCTCAATAAGTTAAAGACATTGAACTTACCACAGCGCCACTACATAAGTCCGGACGATATCTGTCCTGATAGACTAAAAAAGAATTTCCTTAGTATATATGAACATAAACCAAAGGACTTCGAATCGCTACTAGCATTGAAAAACATCGGGCCAAAGACTCTTCGGGCTTTAAGCCTTATATCAGAATTAATCTACGATATCCCTGTCAGCTTACGTGATCCAGCTAGCTATAGCTTCGCACATGGGGGCAAAGACGGTTTCCCTTATCCTGTCGACCGTAACGTTTACGATTCTAGTACCCAGTTTCTGGTTCAAACGGTAGAGAAAATCAGGATAGGAGATAAAGAGAAACTCAATGCTCTGAGACGCCTTAGCGCATTGAATAAGAGTGGGATACATATTCCAACATGATACTCAGATTACTAACAGTAAATTCCACCTTTCAAAATGAAGATGTTGACCTTACACTGCAAATCAAACTAATATAGTCAACGATACTATGCAAGTTGTTGCTACGCTTTCATGCGCTGCCAGGTCTGGAGATGACTATGGCCACCAAACATCAGTATGCATTGTACTATGAACTGGCTTGATATTGTAATTATAATAACTACCTTTACTCTGGGCATGCTTGGCCTATGGAAAGGGGCAACCAAAGCCATATTCAGCATTGCAGGATTGATTGGAGGCATAATATTAGCGGGTCACTGGTATAAAGCAGTTGCCGGTATACTATCGACTGAAGGTGCTATCTGGTCAAGTATAGCGGCTTATGCCATCATAGTAGTAGCCATATTAATTGTATCTACCATTATCAGCCATCTCATAATACAACTGATCCGTGCTGTGATGCTGGGCTGGCTGGATAGAGTAATCGGTTTTATGTTGGGCGCAGGAATCGGTCTAGCACTATGTATAGCTCTTATAGCCGCTATTAGCAAAATACCAGGTACTGAAGAATTTATCTCACAGTCATCATTGGCAACATTCTTGATTAGTCAATTCCCTATGTTTATATCACCCCAAGAAGCGCAATTGATTTAGCGAAGATAAAAATAACAATTCTTAACATTTCGCTACATGGGAGGGCAAAATCCTTACCCTCCCATGGTTCATGGTAAATCTAATTCTCTAATATATCATCCAGTAGCGTCTTCAGGTCTTTCTTGGACCTCAACCCTATAAGTTGCTTGACAGCTTTTCCATCCTTAAATATTAGCAGGGTAGGAATTGCACTAATTCCATATTTTACAGCCAGAGCATTGTTCTCATCTACATTGACTTTAGCTACTTGAATTTTTCCATCATACTCTTTCTCCAGTTCTGCTAGAACAGGAGCAACTGCTCGACAAGGCCCACACCACTCTGCCCAAAAATCTACCAGTGTAGTCACTACCGCTTCCATTACATCTTTTTTAAAGTTATCCTCACCCACAATTGCAAATGACATTTCTTTTATTCTACCTCCATAATTTTATTAATCCCATGTAAAGAAAAAAGTGTTATCGCGTTTTGAGTCGTCTTTTCAGCAATTATTGTCTGATTAACTCCTCTTATCTGAGTTGCAGCTTTTAAACTCCTCACCGCATCAGCAGGACTAGCCCTGTATCGTGTCTCTCTCCCATATGTCACAGTGCTGTCTGTCTCGAGAA
>Ga0272441_10004615_pt1 | contig 24730 bp, 25 predicted proteins | sample SSMProp6N_FD_193582 | JGI IMG/M metagenome (GOLD analysis project Ga0272441, IMG submission 193582) | Marine sediment archaeal communities from Little Sippewissett salt marsh, Falmouth, MA, United States - SSM-Prop-6N | ecosystem: Environmental > Aquatic > Marine > Wetlands > Sediment ...
TCCCCATACAAGACCAACTTCGGCGCTTTTATTGCAAAGGGAGGGAGAAAAAGTCCCTATGCCGGGTATTATCTGCATATCGAGCCTGAAGCATCATTTGTCGGCGGAGGGGCATATATGCCGGAATCGCACTATCTGAAAGCGATCAGGAACGGGATTTTCGAAAACGCTGAGGAATATAGAACCATCATACAGCGTGAGGATTTTAGAAAATACTTTGGCGGACTGTTCGGTGAAAAGCTCAAGACCGCGCCGAAAGGGTTTCCAAAGGATTTTCCGGATATCGATCTGCTCAAAAACAAGCATTACGCAGTTACGCACAGTGTCGATGATGATTTCTGGACGTCGGAGGGGATGACGGAGAATCTGAAGACGATCTTCAGCACTCTGTATGAATTCAACCGCTTTTTAAACAATGCGATCTGCAATGCGGAAATGAAGTGATCCGGAGAAAACCTTTTTCACTTCCATGTTGTTCTATATTAAAATACTGTTGAAGAATAACGAGGAGGAAAAAGATGAATATCATGCTAGTGCTTCTGTCAGGTTTTTTACTGATGAGTTGCTCTGTGCTGGGAAAACGGACTGCAGACGAACCGGGTTACAGCGTCGTGAAAAAGGATGGAGCATTTGAGATCAGGGAGTATGATTCCATGATTATCGCTGAAACCGTGTTGGACGGCAGTTATCGCTCCTCAAGCGGAAAAGGTTTCAGCAAACTGGCAAAATTTATTTTCGGCAGCAATGTTGAAAGTGAGAAAATTGCGATGACAGCGCCTGTGTTGCAGGAGGCGGAGGGAGAGAAGATTTCGATGACCGCTCCGGTGATTCAGGAGAAAGCTGGAACAAAGTGGAAGATGGGTTTTGTCATGCCGGCGGAGTATACGCTGCAAAACCTGCCGAAACCGGTCGATCCTGATATTCTGATCCGTGAGGTTCCCGCACGGAAAGTGGCAACGGTGCACTATAGCGGGTTACACTCCGAAAAAAATATCGCGAACTGGTCTGCAAAACTGACAGAATGGCTTGAGAAGCAGGGTGTCAAGGCTGTTTCAGTTCCTCGCGCGGCGAGCTACGATCCGCCGTGGACAATACCGTTTCTGCGCCGCAATGAAATTCATATCGATGTTTTATAAGCGTCCAGCATAAAACAGAGGGTGTCTCAAAAGCACTGTGTAACGATTATCAGTCACCGGGAATCACTTGCAGGCAGAGAGTCATGCCGACTTTGATTGGGTGATGGATCCCCGGGTCAAGCCCGGGGATGACTAATAAAAGATAACAGTTACATGATCATGATGATCCTGTTGCAGCTCTACATAAAGGTGTGATAGGTCTGACCGGCAAAGACGATCAAAAACCTGAGAACCAGACCTCCGATGAGTACGAGTACCGGAGCGACCAGGGGAAATTTGATATGAACTCCCACAGCTTCAAGAAACTCCAGAAGCATGGGAAGAACGAGCCCGAGCGCCACAAAGATTCCCCAGAACCAGAGCATGTAGGACATTCCGGCCATCTGATAGTCTCCGCCGATCAGATGCATCATAGCTCCGCTGTTGTTTGATGGGCCGGTAATACCTCCAAGCACAAAGAGTCCGAGAACGACCATTTCTATCCAGAGGGCGTTGACATCGATTTTACTGTAGATCGGCTTTTCATTGTCAGGCGCAAACAGGAGCATGAGCGCTGCTGCACTTGAAATACCTGAAATAAGAAAGAGCATGCCGAGAATCGAGCTTGACCATAACGGGCGCGCGTAGAAGAAGGAGAGCAGAATTCCCGTATAGATTCCTATCCCGATACCGATGTGCGCGTTGAGGAGTGCTACCAGCGTCAGATGGTCTTCAGTCCAGTCGATAAGTTTATTGATGACGCCTATGTTTCTTTCCCGAAGAAATTTCTTGTTGACCAGCATCGCCTGAAGGACAGCCATAGGGAAAAAGGCTATGAGTATCCAGCTTCCTGCCGACATTGGCGAGGTCGGCTGAACAGTCGTATAAAAGGCCCAGACGTAGAATTTGTTGGCAAGGTCGAGGAAGAGGAAAAGCATGCCGACTCCAAGCAGGACAGGGGCGAGCACTGAGCCTATCCTGACAGCAAGGCAGGGACAGCCTTCACCTTCGTCCCGGGGTCCGACGCCGAAATGTCGTTTGATGACAATCATGATTGCGGTTATGATCAGCAATCCTCCTGCGAGTCCTCCAAGAAAGAGATAGAGAGGAATATGCCATTCCCAGATGTGCAGATGCGGCAGCACATTCGGGTTCATCTTGGTCGATATGATTTCTGTCGTTGTTTCCGTCATAATTATTCTCCGGGTTTGTTCCTTGCTGAAATCCAGTAGAGGCTTGGATTGGTGCCGGCATGGTCTTTCTGCCTGTAGACCTCTTTGCCGTTCATCAAGCGCTCCGCCTTGTTTTCAGGATCGTTAAAGTCAACCAGATTCAGGCTTTTTGTCGGACAGACCGAGACGCAGGCAGTGTCGAGGCCCTCGTCCAGCCTGTGCTGGCAGAGTGAGCATTTGTCCGCGAATCCCTGAGGGTGTACATAGCGAGCGTCGTAAGGACAGGCGGCAAGACAAGCCTTACAACCTGTGCAGCGCGAACGGTTGATCTGAACCGTTCCGTTTTCATCATAGTGTGATGCCCTTGTCGGACAGTAGGTGACGCACGGGGCGTTTTCACAGTGCTGGCATCGCTCCGAACGGTTCTCCATGGAGAGCTTCGGAAAACTTCCTTGTGTTTCCTGGACAACCCAGTCGCGGCAATACCCTTCGGGAACCCCGTTTTCAGATTTGCACGCATAGACACACGCGGAGCAGCCAACGCACACACGTGTATCGATTACCATTCCATAATTTTTCTTGTCAGCCACGTGTTATGCCTCCTTGATAAACGTCACAAAGTTATTCTGGTAGCCTACACCGCCCATGACAGGATCGATTTCGGTTCTGGATATCATCTGGTTATGCGATGCCCCGCGTTTGTATGCCCAGCTCAGTTTTTTCAGATAGTGTCCGAAACCATGGACCATGTAGACGGAGTCTCTGCGGATACGTTCGGTGATTTTGACCTTGATCGGGAACTCCGAGACAATGCCGTCCTGGTTTTTCAGGCGTACATACACGGGTTCGTTCTGCCCGTGATCAGCGGTTTCAAGGTGGATATCATGCTTTGCTGCAACGTCCGGATGCATCCAGATTTCGTTTTCCTGTGCTGTGGGAAGTTCTCCGAGGAATCGGTTGTTTGCCGTGCGCCCGAATGTCAGCATCGGTTTTCGGCCTGTCAGCAGGCGATAGAATCCTTCAGCTGGTTCCGGATGACGTAAGTACCTGGGTACACTGTCAAGCCCGGCTGCTTTCATCTGCGCGGATGCCAGCTCTATTTTTCCGCTCGGTGTCTTGAATTTCAGTGCTTCCCCCGGTTTGCGGTAGAGGTCTGTTTCAGGTTTGACCAGGGTGCCTGTTTTCTTGATTTCAGCCAGTGAGCTGCCTATTTTTTGCAGCCTTTTGTCCAGATAAGTTTCCACGTTTTCTTCGAAAACACCATGCAGTCCCCACTTGTCGGCAATCATTTTCGCGATCTCGTTGCCGGGTTTGGAATCATACATGGGCGGGACAGCCGGCTGACGGAGCGCTACAAAAGGTGTTCTGTAGGGCCTTCCGTTGTCAAGATCGTCATATCGTTCAAGGTAGGTGCATTCCGGAAGCACAACGTCGGCGTATCCGGTAACCTCCATCGGAAGCGTATCGACCACGACCATGAAATCCAGCTTGTCGATCGCTTCGAGAGCGGTTTTTCTTCCGAAGGTCACGGTTTCCGGTACGTTCACGCCATAGACCATCCACGCCTTGATATCACCTTCGATCGTCTTTTCCACGATTTCATGGGAGCCCAGCGTGTTGGATGATACGTTTTTAACGAAGAAGGGGAATTTGCTGTAGCACTCCTTTTCAAATGCCGGGTGGGGGTGCGCTTCAGGTTTGGGGAGATCGAATTTGCCGAATTTTACAACACCGCCGGGCATCTTGTAGTTGCCTGCCAGTGCGTTGAGGATCGCGATGGCACGGACCCTCTGCGTGCCGTCAGAATACCAGTTGGTTCTGCGTCCGGGGTGCACCGCCGCGTTGGGGGCGTAGCTCGCGAACTCTCTGGCGATTGTTCTGATATCGTCCGCCGGAATATCGGTTATCTCCGCCGCTTTTTCAGGAGTCATTTCGCTGACTTCCTCCCAGAGTTCATTCAGCCCGACAGTGTGGCGGTCTACGAATTCGCGATCATATCTGTTTTCGCTGATCATGACATGCATGATTGCCTGCATCATGGCGATATCGGTCGCAGGCTTGATCGGAAGCCATTTTTCGGCTTTTCCGGCGATGGTTGAGAATCTCGGGTCGAATACCACGATTTTCATGCCTTTGCGGATACCTTCCGATATTTCCTGTACCGCCGTATTATGCATGTTTTCACCGTAGTGAGTACCGAAGAAGATAAGGTATTTACTGTTTATGATATCGATGCCTTCAGGTGTTCCGGCGGGATGCCCGTAGGTGAGATTGAAGGCTTCACGCCGCGGGCCGCAGCAGAAATCGTAGGAGGGCTTGGCGAACTGGTTGACCCCGATGCCCTTGAACATGCTTTTGAAGAAGGAGACGCCGTAGCCGTGATGAAGCATCGCGATGGAGCTGGGGCCGTATTTCTCTCTGGTCTTGTAGAACCCTTCCGCCACGGTGGTGATTGCTTCGTCCCAGGAGGCTTTTCTGTAGGTGCTCTTGCCTCCTTTTTTCTCCCTGATCAGCGGATGGGCCAGACGGTCAGGGTCATAGATCTGTCCGATGCCACCGGTGCCTCTCGGGCAGAGTCTTCCGTTACTGAGCGGATGATGTTCCGAACCTGTTATTTTATAGATCTTGCCATCTCTCACATGCGCCGCTATGCCGCAGCGCCAGAAACAGTGTTCGCAGAATGAGTAAACGACTTTTTCTCCGTTCTCATCAGCAAATGCGTTGGAACTGCCGGTGAGAGCTTCGCCTACTCCGTATGACGCGGCAGCAGTCCCGGCTAAAAACAGTGAAGAGATCTTTAAGAAATCTCTGCGGTTTACATCCCGGCCATGGTTCATGTTCATGGTTTCCTGATTCTGGTTTTTGTTTTCCGGTAACGTGATTCCCAAGGCCGGAGGGCTCTGCCTGCTGAGGTGAGATCCCGTGCGGCTCATATGAAATACTACTGTAGCGGCAGGTAGTTACTTCATCGGGTGCTTTTGTTCTGCATGCAGTCTTGAGGGATAGTTCTCTGTGTTCTCAATTGTTATATGCATGCAGCGTATCGGATATATTGCAGGAATGAATATAGGATATGAATATTTTTGATGCAAAATTAAAAATATATGTTTTATTTATCTGCTTGCAATAGAATGATATAGGGCTTTGTTGTTTTCTGTTGTTAATAATTATTACTAATAACAATCGTTAGTTTTTCTATATATAGTTATATGCGAATTTGTTGTTTCATTTCTTCCTGTGCGTTATATAATTCCTGTCGCTCTTGTCGTTGATGGTGCTTGATTCCATGTCCCGGAAGTGATGCCTCATGCTGAAATTATTACCTGATATTGGTGGTTTGTATGCATATTCCCTGAGCAAAGAGTATTTTACAGCAACATGTTGATCCCGTAATCCCGGTGCCGGTTATGGATGTAATCCGATTGAAAAAAGGTCACGATCTTGTACTGCAGGGTCAGCCTGAAAAACAACTGGTCAGTTCAGGGCGGACGACCCTTCTGAAAATCAGGCCTGCTGATTTTCGGGGAATCAAGCTGAAACTGATGGTAAAGGAGGGTGACCATGTCAGGACAGGCTCTCCGGTGTTGTACAGCAAAACCCACCCGGATATGTTCTTTACCTCGCCGGGATCGGGCCGGATATCCCGTATTGTATCGGGTGATCGGCGCGTCATCAATGAGATTGTCATTGATCTTGACAAGATCAACTCATTCGAGGCGTTTGACCGCGTCAATGAACAATCCATTGCATCACTTTCTCCTGAAAGGATAAAGGAGCAACTGCTTCGTTCCGGTTTGTGGCCGGTTATCAGACAGCGACCGTTTACAACGGTGGCAAATCCTGACATCGTGCCCAAAGCGGTTTTTGTTTCAGCGATGCCTACCGCGCCGTTAGCCCCCGACACCGATTATCTGCTTGAGCAGGACGACAGGGGGTTTCAGTGTGGCCTGTCTGTTTTAAAAAACCTGACTGGTCGTCCGGTACATCTTGTTATTGGAATGAACGCCGCGCATCCTTTGCTTACCAACGCAAAAGACGTTGTTCTTCACGCTTTCACCGGCCCGCACCCTGCTGGAAATGTCGGTATTCATATTCATCATATTGCTCCGATACGGAACCGGGACGACAGCGTCTGGTATCTTTCCCTTCAGGATGTGTCAAGAATCGGTAAACTATTTTTGACCGGGAAATACCCTGTTGAAAAAATCATTACTGTCGGAGGTTCCTCTGTAGAAAAGAGGCGCTACATGAAAGTCCGTCAGGGAATGATGCTGGATGATATTCTGAGGGATAACCGGTTTGATGAAAACGCACGTCTGATTTCCGGAGATGTACTGACCGGAGAGATACGCATGCCGGAAGAACCTTTAGGGTTTTATCATGAGATACTTTCGGTTATTCCTGAAAACAGTGACCGTCCTTTTATCGGATGGCTCAGGCCGGGACTGCGTAACTATTCCGTTAGCAATCTGTTTCTGTCCCGCCTTCTGAATAACAGGGGCGCTCGTCTCGACACCCGAATGCACGGAAGTCCAAGGGTTATCATTCCCTTCGGGAATATCGAGTCGGTACTTCCCATGGATATTCTTCCGACGTTTCTGATAAAGATGATTATTGCCAGGGATATTGATGAAATGGAGAAACTGGGTATCTACGAATGTGACCCTGAAGATTTCGCGCTCTGCTCTTTTGTTGACGCGTCGAAAATGGAGATTTCTGAAATCATAAGAGAAGGTCTGGAGTATGTTGAAAAGAACGGATAGCATATGGCTTCGCTCGAACAATTGTTTACGATGAGTATATGAGACGTTTAAGAAACATTCTTGACCGTATCGAACCCGATTTCCAGAAGGGGGGACGGTGGAACAGGTTAGCACCTCTCTATGAGATGGTCGATACTCTTTTATACGTTCCTGGAACGGCTACATCCCTTGCCCCGCATGTACGAGACGCTGTCGATATGAAGCGCTCGATGATTACCGTTATCGTCGCGCTTTTGCCGGCCCTTTTCTTTGGCATGTACAACACAGGCTATCAGGCCTCTCCCGAGGCGGGTTTCCTGCAGAATATGCAGACTGGCGTTCTGGCTGTTCTGCCTCTCATTCTCGTATCCTACGTTGCAGGCGGTCTGTGGGAAGTGCTGTTTGCCGTCGTGCGCCGTCATGATATTAACGAAGGATTTCTCGTTACAGGGCTGCTCCTGCCGATGACCCTGCCGCCGGGTATTCCGCTCTGGATGGTTGCGATGGGCATCTCCTTCGGGATCGTTATCGGCAAGGAGGTAACCGGTGGAACCGGATACAACATTTTCAATCCGGCGCTTGTGGCCCGTGCCTTTATCTTTTTTGCCTATCCCGGACAGATGTCGGGTGATCCTGTATGGTCGCTTGCCGATGAGCTGACCGCGGCGACTCCTCTTGCTGCGGCATCCTCTGTTCAGGGGGCTGATGCCGTCGGGCTTGTTTCAGGTGCAGGATACAGTTTGAGCGATATGTTTCTGGGATTTGTTCCGGGTTCTGTCGGAGGCACATCCACTCTTGCCATTCTTGCCGGGGCGGCGTTGCTGCTTTTTACAAGAATCGCCAACTGGAGGATTATGGCCGGAGGTGTGGTCGGAATGGTCGCCACTGCATTGCTTGCTAACATGATTGCCCCGGTTTCACAGAATTCAATGCTCTCGCTTACGCCACTCTATCATCTTGTTATGGGTGGTTTTGCATTCGGCATTGTTTTTATGGCTACCGATCCGGTCAGTGCTTCTCAGACCAATGCCGGGAGGTGGATGTATGGTGTTTTGATCGGGTTTTTTTGCGTGTTGATCCGCGTCCTGAACCAGGCGTTTGTTGAAGGCATCATGCTCTCGGTTCTGCTTGGCAATGCCTTCGCACCGATGATCGACTACTTTGTACTGCAGCAGAATATCGCAAAAAGAAAGAGGGCCTATGCAAAGCAGTAACAGCTATACATATTTTTTCGTGATTACGATGGCCGTTATTTCCGCCCTGTTGCTCTCGTTGTTGAAAATAAACCTGCAGGAGCGGCAGGAGTTCAATAAGGCGCTGGATACAAAAAAAAACGTACTGAAAACTGTCGGTCTGCTTGAGCCGGGTATGCGCGGCAGAGACGTAGAAGAGCTCTACACGACGAAATTCACAAGACAGACAGTAACGGACAGTGACGGAAACGAGCGGGAGTATTATACTTACGGTTCGTTTCAGAACCCTGAAGGCTATGTTCTTCCTGTTTCCGGAAAAGGGGTATGGTCTACCATCAATGGTTTTATCGCGCTTGAACCGGATAAAAATACCGTTAAAGGCATATCGTTTTATGATCACGGAGAAACTCCGGGGCTTGGAGGAGAGATTGAGAAAGATGCATTTGCTAACCGGTTCAGAGGCAAGAAAATATTCAGGGACGGGGAGCTGGTTTCCATCACTATAGCAAAAGGTAAGCTCCAGGAAGAGAGTGAAAACGCGGTTGACGGGATCAGTGGTGCCTCGCTGACCACAGGCGGCATCAACACGTTTTTACGGAAAAACCTTACAGACTATCTCCAGCTGCTGAGATAACAATGTGAAGAGGACAGATCATGTCGATAAAGAAAGCGCTTGATACATTTGCCGGACCACTTGGCAGGAGTAATCCGATTACGACGCAGGTACTGGGTATCTGTTCAGCCCTCGCGGTTACCGTCAAAATGGATACGGCGCTGGTTATGTCCGCCGCGCTTATCTTTGTGCTTGTTGGTTCCAACACCATTGTCTCCGCTTTACGCAACCTGATTCCTTCAAGGGTCAGGATTATTGTCATGCTGACCATTATAGCGACACTGGTTATCTGTATCGATCAGATTCTCAAGGCGTTCCTGTTCGATATCAGCAAGCAGCTGAGTATTTTTGTGGGTTTGATTATCACCAACTGCATCGTTCTGGGAAGGGCGGAGGCCTTCGCGCTCAAGAACACCGTGTGGGAATCAGCTCTCGACGGATTGGGAAACGGCATCGGGTATGGTTTGATCCTTTTGCTGGTGGCGGCGGCAAGGGAGTTGCTTGGAAGCGGAACCATGCTTGGCATGCAGGTTGTTCCCGGCTTTCTCTACGTCGAGCAGGGAGGATGGTATGTGAATAACGGTTTGATGCTGCTTGCTCCTGGGGCGTTTATCATACTCGGGCTGCTTATCTGGGCGCAGAGAACCATAACCGGTTATACGGAGGAGTAGTGGAACAATTCGTGCATTTACTCAGCCTTGCGGTTGAAACCATATTTATCAAGAACATCCTGCTTGCCTACTTTCTCGGGATGTGCTCGTTTCTCGCTATTTCCAAAAAGGTTGAAACCTCGATCGGTCTCGGTCTTGCCGTTGTTTTCGTTAATGGTATCACTGTTCCTGTAAACTGGATGATCGCCAATTACCTGCTCAATAAAGGGGCTCTGCAGTGGACCGGGATCGCGGGAATGGAACTGGTCGATCTCGGTTTTCTGACATTTATTGTCTTCATTGCCACCATTGCGGCAATGGTGCAGCTTGTTGAAATGGTTCTGGACAAGGTGAGTCCGACCTTGTATCAGTCGCTCGGTATTTTTCTGCCGCTGATAGCGGTAAACTGCGCTATTCTCGGGTCATCGCTGTTCATGGTCGAACGGGAGTATGACCTTGTGGAGGCTACCGTATTCGGTGCGAGCGCAGGAATCGGTTTTTTTCTCGCGATCGTCACCCTGGCTACCATGCGCTATAAATTGAAATACTCAAATGTTCCTAAAGGTTTGAGAGGTCTTGGCATCGCGATGCTTTTAACCGGCCTGATCTCCATGGCCTATATGTCGTTCTCAGGAATCAATCTGTAAGGAGCAACTGATAATTTGTACTGTCTCTCGAATACTTTGCCGGCAGTGCCCGATCTCTGCCAGTAGTACTATTTGCGCTTCACGCTAACTGAGTTAATAGAATTCTATCAATGCTTGTCGTTCTCTCTGCTGTTCTGGTTTTTGTGGCGATTGTCCTGTTGCTTGTCGCTCTGCTCAATGCCGCGGCCAGGAAGCTGTTGCCGCAGGGAAAGGTTACGGTGACTATAAACGACGATCCTGATTACGCCCTGTCGGTCAGTCCGGGACGAAGTCTGCTGTCAACGCTTTCCGACGAAAAGATTTTTATTCCGTCGGCTTGCGGGGGCGGAGGGACGTGCGGCATGTGCAAGTGCCGGATCACCGAGGGAGGCGGTCAGGTGCTTCCGACCGAGCTGAACCATGTCTCGCGGGCCGAGATGAAGCAGGATGTACGTCTGTCCTGTCAGGTGAAGGTCAGGGAGGATATGAAGGTGTATGTTCCTGAAGAGATCTTCAATATCCGTCAGTGGGAGTGCAGGGTCCGCTCCAATTCCAATGTCGCTACGTTTATCAAAGAGCTGGTGCTCGAACTTCCGGAAAATGAAAAACTGGAGTTCAGGGCGGGCGGCTATATCCAGATCGATATTCCCGAGTACAGTGAAATCCGGTTTTCAGATTTCACTATCGAACAGGAGTACAGGGATGACTGGGACACATTCACTATGTGGCAGCTTGTCGGTCGGAACAGGGAATCGACCTTCAGGGCCTATTCGATGGCTAATCATCCCGCTGAAGAGGGTGTCATCATACTGAACGTTCGTATCGCTACCCCTCCTCCGGACAAGTGGGAAAAAGTATCTCCCGGCATAGGATCGTCATACATTTTCAATCTGAAGCCCGGCGACAAGGTTCGTATTTCAGGCCCCTATGGGGAGTTTTTCGTAAAAGAATCCGACAGGGAGATGGTCTACATCGGCGGTGGAGCGGGAATGGCTCCCATGCGGTCACACATTTTCCACCTGTTCAAAACGATGAAGACCAGAAGGAAGGTTTCCTTCTGGTATGGAGCGCGTTCGAAAAAAGAGATGTTCTATGATGAAGACTTCAAGGCAATCGCCAGTGAATTTCCCAACTTCAGCTACCATGTAGCGCTTTCTGACCCTCAGCCCGGCGACGACTGGAATGGCCCGACCGGCTTCATTCACAACGTGCTGTATGAGAACTATCTCAAGGAGCATGAAGAGCCGGAGGAGATAGAGTACTATATGTGCGGACCGCCGATAATGATATCGTCAGTGGACAAAATGCTCTACAGTCTTGGCGTCGAGAAAGAGATGATCGCCTACGACGAGTTTTCTTAAGTGCGCTTTTGCATTCCATGACAATCTTCAGGTCAGTAATTGAATAGCTGAAAATGCTTCTGTGAAATTATAAGAATTGTCTTGAAGTCATGCCGGACTTGATCCGGCATCCATAGGGGATTTTAATAATGAGAATGGATTCCCGTGTCAAGCACGGGAATGACAGATGAGTGGCACGGGAGTGTTGGTAGAGTTACAAGGGTTGACGGAAAAGTTACACTTGAATGACAGAAGAGATTCTGTTTCTTTCAGAGTACACGGCTGCTCTGCTGAGTACAGTAGTTGTATTTCGAAGACGCAACTACCCTGAAATACCAGGATCAGCAATAGTTGACAGTGGTGTTTTCTTATTACTTTTTCAGTGCTTTGGGCACAATAACCACGGGGATGCTGGTTTCATTCACCAGACCTGAGCAGACAGAGCCGACAAAAAAATGGTAAAGGTTTTTGTGACCGTGTGAACCGAGAATGATCAGGTCAACCTGTTCTTTTTCAGCCTGTTCGACAATCGCCTGTAAGGCATTACCGTGAACTATGGACACCTTGGATTCAACGCCGTAGCTGTTCAGGTCATCCGAGATGTTCTGCAGGAGTTTGAAGTTCCGGTCATGCAGAATCGGGACGCTTTCACCCTCTTCAGCGGAATCGGGCTGATGGTAGTATTTTTCAGGCGGATGATACTGTGGATCGATAGTCGGGTGGAGATCAATCTCCTGTCCCTCCTCAGGCAGAACGTGAAGCAGGATTACTATTGAAGCGGATGCGTGAGCAATTTTTCGTACGCTGGAGACTACGGTATCAGTCACGTCGGATAAATCAAGTGCGGCAAGTATTCGCATGATCGTTTCTCCTCAGGCTTTTTGTTCACTTCACTCGGTAACGGATAACCTCCAGAGTTAATGCTGACAGGAAAGTTCTCAATGTTTTCTTTTCTTTCCGTTTTCTTCAGATAAAGATCTGGAAGCCTGTATCTGTTCTTCAGGTGTATTGATGTTCTGAAGACGAAGAGGATCCTTTACTGAAAGGTAATGAATGGGGAAATCCTGAAGAAATGATCGCAGAGAATTGTTTTCCGCGCCATGCCGCAGGATAAGCGGAAGTCTGCTTTTGGGTTCGTAGATCGTGCAGAGCGGTTCGGGTGCTTTTGTGTCTTTATGCCTGTAGGATGTCGCGAAGGCGAACGGATCGCGTTGCCGAACAAGTTCATGCAGAAGCGCATGATCGATGAACGGCAGGTCACATGCGCAAACAAGCCAGGATGTTTCAGGAAACTCCCTCTGCGCTGAGAGCAGGCCTCCAAGGGGACCGATATCCAGATAGCTGTCGGTAATCAGTGGAAATCCGAAATCACGGTAGATGTCCTCTTGCTCTGCACGACAGGAGAAGTAGACCTTTTGGCAGTGATGCCCCATCATTTCCGCCGTGTGTATGAGCTGGTTACGCGTATGGTAGGTAAGGAGCGCTTTGTCCGCGCCCATTCGCCGGCTTTTTCCTCCCGCGAGAACCAGTCCGAAAGCAGGTTTGCCGGAAACGATGCCGAGAAAACGGTTGACGATGAAGTCGGCAATCCCGTCAATGTTGTCCCGATGAAAGATCGGGTAACCGTGAAAATCAGGAATGGCGGCAGGCTCAGGAGCGACCAGAGCGACAACATGTGTAACGGCTTTTGAATGGATGAGCTCAAGTATGCTTAGTTTTTTATCGACAACGATTATCTTTGGAAGGGGGAGTTCCTTAAGCCCTTCAACCATGAGCATGTCAACAGCAAGCAGGGAGGTCTGCGTCAGCAGTGGATCAGGGGCAAACGATCCAATCAGGGCGTGCTTTTGAGGGTCAGAGAGCATGACGATGGAGGCCCCTGATTCGCGGACTATAGAGGAGTCCTTGCCTTGCCGGTCGATGTCGAAAGAGTGGCAGCCGTGTTTGTAGTAGCCGATAGTGAAGCGTCTGCTCAGTTGAGAGACAAGACGGGAGATCAACCGGGTTTTCCCCGAGTTGGAGTAGCCGCAGAAGGCTATTTCAAATGGATGAAAGGTATTATCCGATCTGCTGTTCATGTGGGCGATCTTTTTCCGGTTATTCATCAGCTTGTCTGATTCCCATGAATCAACAGGGGAACTCTTCAGTGTCCCCCGCAGTTGCATTCAATGTATCAAGAAGTCTGAAGTGGCCGCATGAAAAGAATTGAAAAAGATAAAGAGATTCTTTTCAGCATGTGTGCTGACTTGAAAAAGCAGCCTTGAGACCTATGTCTGGGGACGACTGCGTTGCGTCTGTCGCTCGATTAAAAGAAATAAAGCCGCAACGACACCGGGTATCCAGAAGAGAAGCGTCAACAGTCCAACAAGCATAATTGTCCCGACTTCTCTGTCAAGAACTGCGGCTGGTGGACAGATGATTGCAAGGATCCATTTGCGAAAGTCTATCATAATTGTCTCCGGATTAAGTGTTCATTTTTCAAAATTTACTATTTCTCGGATCAAGTCGCAATGGTAAATGCGTCATTTTGTATGAAATAGCTTGTGAACGCTGTTGCTTTATTGCAAATTACCGTGAAAAGTATAAATTACTACCCCCCGATCTTGATCAGTGAATGAATGATCACTATGGATCAAATCCGCTGATCCTGTTCAGAAGCAGCGATTCAGGATTGTTAACATAAATATGAAATAGCTTGCAGAATACAGTTCATCCTGACATGGTTTTGGATGATGTTGAGGAGGTGCTCGATGAGCCAAATTTCAATAATCCCAATACCTCCCCCGACCCGCCAAGCCCTTACGCCGATCTTGAAAAGAAGTTCCGAAAGAACAAATTCAACAAGAAAAAAAACTATTACCCCGAGCTTTTCGGCACTCAGGGCGTTGAGCAGTCCGAAGCACAGAAAGTGACGGGCAACAAGGTCAGGAAAAAGAAGGCCGCAAAGACGAAACGAAAGCCGACATCAAAAAACAAGCGGTATTCGCAGAAGAAAGGGCAGAACAGAAATGCCTGAAGTCATTTCAGCGAAACTGATTGTCTCTGTCGGCTGAAAATAATGTGTTAAAACACGAAGGTTACATTTGAAATCTTCTCTCAATACCGTTAGTTTTTCAGAAGAAGTGGATTTACCATTTTAAAAATTACTGCACTATGTTGCTTATCAATCGTTTTATCGGACTTATAGAAGATCATGCTGAATCACTTTCTTTGACATGGGTAGATGAAGTCCGGTCTAATGCGCTTACCAGGGGCTACTCGAAGTTTTCCAAAAAAGAGTTGCATGATATCGTCTACTCCCGTTTCAGACGACTGGGGAAGTGGGTGGCGAAACAGGAAAATATTGACAAGGAGATTGCTCTGAACTTCCGTGAAAAGGGCAAGGAACGCGCTGAAGCCGGTATAAAGTCCAGTGAGATGATCTACTCCCTCATTCTTGAGCGTGATATGCTGTTTGCCTACGTCAAGGAGCATGGAATTGTCACCGAAGGAATTGACCTCAATCGGGCGATACAGTTCAGTGAACAGCTCAATTATTTTTATGACAAGGCTATCTATTTCGCGCTTGTTGGCTATGAGCAGGTCATATGTGTCTGTCCAATCTCGGAAGATGAGAACGAATTCAACAAAACGCTCGAGGGTTTCAAGCACTGGCTCATTCGGGAGTGACTTTTTTTCCGGAAAATACTGTTTCAGGGGCCTGCGGAGCCCCTTTTTTTATGTGTGACAAAACGTTTGAAATACATGCTCATCGCGGTGCCAGGTCGGTGTATCCGGAAAATACTCTTCCCTCATTCCTGAAGGCGGTTGACCTCGGGGCTGATGCTATAGAACTCGACCTCTGTGTTTCCGGAGACAACCGGATCGTGGTGTCACATGACCCCTATATGAAAGCCGGATTGTGTTCAGCCCCTGACGGCAAAGAGCTTGCGAAGCAGGATGAACGGCAGTACCTGCTCTATGCGATGAAATATGCTGATATTCTCCGTTTTGATTGCGGACACGCTTCAGATGAAGTCTCCTGCCGGTTCGAGGTTCGTGCAGTGAAGCCGGTTCTCGAAGAGGTATTTCGGGTTGTCGAGGATCGGTTGGAATCTTCCGGCAGAGCGCGTGGCATCATCTACAATATCGAGGTGAAGTCAGGTGTTGAAGGAGATGGTCGTCTGCACCCGCCACCTGAGGAATATGCGCATCTCGTCGCTGACGTTATTGAACGCTCGGAGGTTGCTTCGCGCGTACGGATACAATCGTTTGATCCCCGGATTCTCAGAGCGGTCAGAGACATTTCCCCGGCGCTTGCCACGGGTCTGTTGATAAAGAGTCGGAAAGACCCATTCGGCCAGCTTGACAGTCTCGGTTTCCAGCCGGAGTACCTGAATCCGTTCTTCCGTCTGGTCAACCGCCCTCTTGTGGAGCGACTGCATCATCGGAATATCCGGATTGTCCCCTGGACTGTCAATTCACCGGACTCGATGCGTGCTCTTGCGGCTATGGGGGTGGATGGTATTATCACCGATTATCCCGGGATGGCGTTGAACGTGTTTAATCGATGAAGTCTATGGGCAAACCTGCAAATACAGCACAAACCTGCCGGATACTGACTGATGCTTACGGGCGTCGTATAGATTATGCCCGGATTTCGGTGACTTCACGGTGTAATCTTCGCTGCGTCTACTGTATGCGTGAAGAACATCAGCGACACCATTCTCCTGCCGGAGAGTTGACGACAGAAGAGATTTTCCGCTGTATCGAAGCGCTTGCGGTATCTGGTTTCCGCAAGGTACGTTTTACCGGCGGGGAACCGCTTATTCGCAGGGACATTGTCGATCTGGTGCGTTACGCGAAAGCTGTGGACGGTATCGAGACCGTTTCACTGACCACAAACGGTATTCTGCTTGATCGCTACTTTGAAGGTCTTATCGATGCCGGCCTCAACGGGATCAACCTGAGTCTTGATACTTTTGAAGCTGATCGGTACAGGATGATTACCCGCAGAAACCTGCTGCACAAGGTATCAGAAAATCTGGATAGATTGCTGCGCTCTGCCGGTTCACTGAAAGTGAAAATCAATGTTCTTCTGCTCAGGGAGATCAACAGCAGTGAGATCGGGCGCTTTACCGAGCTGACCCGTCACTATCCCGTGACGGTCAGGTTCATGGAGTTGATGCCGTTTGACGATAATCAGATTTGGCGTACAGGAAAATTCATGGGTGCTGAAAAAATTCTCGAGGCACTCACGGCGATCTATCCGGAACTGGAGGCAAAAGAGGGAAAGACTACCGAGCATTTCAGTTTTTCTTTGCCTGGATATGAAGGTTCTGTTGCGATTATTCCGGCCTATACCCGTAACTTCTGTAGTACGTGCAACCGGCTGCGGATTACTTCAGACGGAAAGATCATAAGCTGCCTCTATTCCGGAGATGGCGTTGATCTCCTTCCGGCCCTGCGGGGAGGTGCTGAAAGAGAGGTATTGACCTCTCTGCTTCAGAAGGCTGTCAGCAAAAAGCCGGAAGACGGAAGAGAGGCCGGCAGAGGAGCCCGGGGAACCAGTATGTCGGAGATCGGAGGATAGGGGGGGCGTTTTGAGTGCTGAGCGATGAGCAATGAGTGTGGGATGTGGCTGGTTAGCTGGATGGCTGAATAGCTCAATGGCTGGTTAGCAAGATAGTACTGAGTGCTGAGGGGAAATGGCAATTGACTGATGAATAATGAGTGTGGGATGTGGCTGAATAGCAGGATGGCTCAATAACTGGTTAGCTGAGTAGCCGGATAGCTATCTCGCTGTCCAGCCATTTGGCCATTCAGCGAGTTTGTTTTTTACTCGTCACTCGTTACAAGTCACTGCTTCACCTATCTTCACCTTAGTACTGGTCACTGGTCACTGGTCACTGGTCACTGGTCACTGGTCACTGGCTACATGACGTAACTATTTTAAACGAATCAACAGTTTTTTATGGCGGACTTTTCACATCTCGATGAGAACGGGAATGTACGAATGGTGGATATATCGGTGAAGCCGGGAACCATGCGAACTGCATCTGCTTCCGGATGTATAACCATGCAGCCTGAAACCATCCGGCTTTTGCAAACGGGCGATATGCCGAAAGGTAATGTGCTGACAACTGCCAAAGTTGCCGGTATTCAGGCGGCCAAGCAGACGGCGAACCTTATTCCGCTCTGTCATCAGCTCAGCCTTTCCTGGATCGATATCGGGTTTGCTCTGGAAGACGATCGCATTTCGATACGAGCGACGGTAAAAACAAAAGAGGCTACCGGTGTTGAGATGGAGGCGCTTACCGCTGTGACGGTCGCGGCGCTTACGATCTACGACATGTGCAAGGGAGTTGACAAGTCCATGGAAATCCATGAGATCAGGCTGGAGAAGAAGAGCGGGGGGAAAAGCGGGATAGCTTCCGGTTTCAGGCCGCGAACGGCTATTCTTGTCGTTTCAGATTCAATTTCAGCCGGTCGAGCGGTTGACAGTTCAGGTGCGCTGCTGAGAGAAGGATTTGAATCCGCGGGTTGCATTGTGGATATGTTCAGCGTTGTTCCTGATGAGCCAGACCGCATTGCCGATACCGTTGAGCTATGGATTGCCGGAGGAGCCGAGCTTGTGGTGGTTTCCGGCGGAACCGGACTCGGGCCGAGAGACGTTACGGTGGAGACGCTACTTCCGAAATTCACCCGAAGACTGCCGGGTATCGAACAGGCGCTCTTTCAGTGGGGGCAGGGGAAGATCAGAACGGCCATGCTTTCGAGGCTCGCTGCCGGCACTATCGGTTCTTCCGTTGTTCTCTGCCTTCCGGGAAGCGAGGGTGCTGCGAGGGACGCTCTTGACGTGCTTGTGCCCGCGCTGTTTCACGCATTTGACATGATTAACGGTGGAGGTCACTGATGACAGGAGTCAGAGAGGCGCATGAGATCATTGCTGCAGCTATCCGTGAGGTACCGTTTGCAACCATGCCGCTTGAAGCGGTTCAGGGGCAGGTGCTTGCCGAAGAGATCGTTGCCGGTTTTGCCCTTCCGGGATTTGATAATGCAGCAATGGATGGTTTTGCCGTACAGTGGGCGGATATACAGGAAGCGTCAGGGGAAAATCCGGTAACGCTCAGGGTTCTTGAGGAAATTTCAGCGGGAAAAATGCCTCGGGAGACGGTAAGCTCCGGATGCTGTGCACAGATTATGACTGGTGCTCCGATGCCCGAAGGAGCGGATACGGTCGTGATGTTTGAGAATACCAGTGGTTTCGGCGGGAGCGAGGTTGCTGTTTTCAAGGCTCCGGAGTTTCGGGCAAACGTCCGATATGCAGGAGAAGAGGTTCCTGAAGGAGAACTGCTTCTGTCCAGGGGCGTTCGTCTCACTCCTGCGGAAATCGGTGTGCTGGCTGCATTCGGAAGAAAAGAGGTGCAGGTCTATCGCCGCCCGAAGGTTGCTATAGTCACGGTCGGCGATGAACTTCGCTTGCCGGGTGAGCAGCTTGACGGAGCTTCTATCTACAACAGCAACCGCTATTCACTTGCATCCTGCGTTGTTAGTTCGGGCGCGATGATCGTTGGTCTCTGGCAGGTTCCGGACGATCCCTTGGCCATAGGGAAGGCTCTCGATGAGGCTCTCAGCACCTGTGACCTGCTCATTACCGCCGGGGGAATATCGACCGGCGAGTATGATTACATGCAGCGACTGCTTACCGATCTCGGTGTTGAGCAGAAGTTCTGGAAGGTGGCCCAGAAACCGGGAAAGCCTTTCTTTTTCGGCAGGAGTAAAGAGGGATCTGTAGTTTTTGGACTGCCGGGTAACCCTGTGTCCTCTCTGGTTTGTTTTCTCGAATACTGCATGCCGGCGCTTTCAGCCATGCAGAACAGCCGGTATCAGGGGAAAATCGAAGCAGAGCTTTTCGAGCAGTTTCCTGCTGATAAAAAACGCTATCGTTTCCTGTTCGGCCGGATATGGCAGAAAGAGGGCCGGCTCTTCTGTAACGCGACCCGGAAAATCGAATCACACATGATCACCTCGCTGGTAGGCGCGAATTGTCTGATAGAAGCTCCGCCTTCAGGACGGTTTCTGCCTCCCGGTACGGTGGTAACCTGCAACCTTTTACCCTGGAGTTCTCTGCATGAGCCGTCGTAAAACCATAACGGTTACCGTCAAGTGCTTTTCCTCCGTCCGCGAGCTGCTCGCTCGTGACGAGTTTCAAATGGATATTCCGGAAGGAAGTACCATCGAAGTTGTCGAGCAGGAGGTTAGGAAGTTGTCGTCACAGTTAACGAAAATGCCTTTCATGCTGGCTCTGAACATGGAATATCCCGAGGAAGGGACGCTGGTGAAGGAAGGTGATGAACTGGCGATCATTCCGCCGGTAAGCGGAGGTTGATCATGGTATCTGTAGCGATAACCGGAGATCGGATAGACGGCTGGATTTTTGATGTTCCCCGCAATCCGGATGTAGGGGCTGAGCTGGTCTTCACCGGTCTTGTGCGTGACAGTGAGAAGGGAGAGCATATCCGTGCCCTTGTGTACGAACACTATGCGGGTATGGCAGAGAAGGAGCTTGAAAGAATCGGCAGGGAGGTCATCGGGAGGTTCGGCATACACAGCCTTCACTGCATCCATCGGGTAGGGTGCATCCCGGTGGGGGAAGCTGCCATCGTGGTGCTTGTCCGGTCAAAACATCGTGAGGAAGCCTTCAAGGCTATGAGCCTGTTTATGGATGAACTGAAAAAAACTGTTCCTGTCTGGAAGGTCGGGTTTGAGTCTCCGGGCGGATGAGCAATCGTGAAATTTTGTGAGGCTATCGTCGCTCGAATTTTTCCATAACGGCTATACATTCCTGCCGGAGTTTTTCCAGCGCTTCCCCGTCCGATTCTCCCGGTGCGAAATCCAGCCTGTCGAATGTATCGAGAAGAGCAAGCAGCGTTTTCACAAGGGGATCATCTGTGCCCTGTTTCTCCAGCTTTTCCATCAGTTCCCGCCTTGTCATACTCCCCGGATCCATGCCGCAGCGCAGCCTGAGCGTTTTGAGGACGTCCTCCCTGAGTTCAGGCAGCGTATGAGCGTTTTTCCGGTGCTGTTTCCTGCGGGGAGCGTCAGCAGATCGGCCCCCGGATTTCAGCACCTTTCTGATCAGGAGGTAAAGCAGCGTGGCTGACAGTGCCGGCAGAAGGGCGATAAGCAGTCGGGAGAGGTGAAAAGGCTCCCGAATGGCGATCTCGTCTGTCGTTGCCTCTGGCTCATGTTCAGGCCCGGCATGTAAGGCGACTGGGGGCAGTACGGTCAGGGAGAGTTCTCCGGAGGTGAGCATGGTATACTCCTGTTTCTCCGGGTCGAATGCCGTGAAAAGTAAGGGCGAGAAGGTGTATGTTCCCGCTTTTTCAGCCTTCAGTGAATAGGTTCTGGTACGCCTGTCTGCAGCATTGTCGACTTTGTCATCTCCTGCCGTCTCGAGCGTGGAAATGCCTTCAGGAAGTGCAGGAGGAATGTCGGGTAGGGTTCTCAGACTCCCGTTTCCGGAAATAACGCTGGTAAGCAGCACCGTGGAGCCTGAAAAAACGGTATCGGCGTCAATCGAAGCCGTGACGGCATAGGTTCCTACTGCGCCATTGAAGCCTGCCGGTTCCGGTTTTGGTAGCGGCAGCACCTGCAGGGTTATATCGGGAGCTGAGAGCACAAGCGAGTCATCAGGGGCGTTTTCTGTTTCTGAGGAGAGATTTTTCGGAAAGAGGCAGAGCAGTTTGTACCCGCTGACGCTGAGGTTGCCGCTTCTGAGCGGGACCAGTTTCATTCTCTTTACTGCAGCACTCCTGTATGCCTTGCCGTTTACGTCCTCGGGCGTGCTTGGTATATGCTGCCTGGCATCGATCTCTTTAGCCCATAGTCCCTGATGCACAGGTTTGCTTATATCCAGTATTTGCGGAGCGATTTCGTTGAAAAACAGGGTGTAGGTGAGTTCAAGTGCTTCACCGGTAAACGGCCTCGGGTTGCTGACGTGAGCCGAGAGGAACAGTGTGTCGCCCTGGGATGCAATCTGTTCAGCTGCCGTAGACGTTATGGCGGACAGCGTGCCGGGCAGCAGCAGGAACAATCCCAAAAGGTATCCTGGAAGTCTCACTGTCGCGATTATTTCCTGAGTTCAAGAGAGCGTTCGGTAGCGGCTTTGACCGTGTCTATCATCGCCTGACGAACGTTGTGGGAAATCATCTGCTTCAGGCCGGCTTCGGTTGTTCCTCCCGGGGTGGTGACGTCCTTGATGAGATCTTCAGGGCTTTTTTCGCTGTCGAGCACCATTCTGGCCGCGCCCAGCATGGTTTGCGCCGTGAGTGTCAATGCCTCTTTTTCTGAAAGGCCGCAGAGTTTTCCGCCTTCTGCAATTGATGAAATAATGTGGAACATATAGGCGGGCCCGCTTCCGGAAACAGCTGTCGCTGCATCCATACGTGATTCATCAAGCACCCGTACCCTGCCGATCGCGGTGAAAATTTTTTCCGCTGTCGCTATATCAGCCCCGGTCGCGAGCGCTCCTGCAGAGACAGCCGTCATTCCTTCTCCGACAAACGCCGGCGTGTTCGGCATGACCCGGATGACACGCATATCATTCCGGGAGCGCTCCCGGATAAACGCGGAAGTGATTCCTGCCGCGACGCTTATAATCAGGTGAGCAGCGCTGAGATGGTCTCGCAGTTCTGTGAGCACCTCTTCAATCTGATAGGGCTTTACCGCAAGGACGATACTATCAGCTGATTCCGCGAGTACCTGCAATGAGGAGCAGGTCTTGATGCCGTACTCTCTCTTCACCGCTTCAGCCGCTTCAGGATCTTTGTCGAAGCCTGAAATTTCAAAGCTGTCATCTTGAGCAAGTCCTGAAATGAGAGCCCTTGCTATTCGTCCTGTCCCGATAAACCCGATGCGTGTTCTGTTCATGCTTGTGTTCGATTTACTTGAAGCGAAGTTTGAAAATGAGTATGACCGTCAAAAGCAGTAGCGTGACAGCGTTTGCGATTGTCATGGGAAGGCTCTCGTTGGCATAGCCGTAACAGAGCCAGAGAAATATGCCAATAATCATGAATGCGATCCAGAGAAGACTGATATCCCTGGTTTGCTTTGAGCGTATCACCTTGATTGCCTGGGGAAGAAGGGCAAGTGTGGTTACAAACCCCGCAGCGTAGCCGATATATTCAAGTTCTTTCATGATTGTGTGTGATCGAGGTGTTGCTCTGCTCTGCAAGTGAAGATACAAATGGAGCAGGTATTTCACTGCGAAAAATTCTCGCGAGAGCGCTAGATTTCATAACCTGAGTTGAGCGATTGTCGGTCATGCTGTAGACGTGAGGCACAGGGGCACCGCTGTAGTGGACTACCGCAAGATCACTGGAACAAAGAAGATGCAGTATGACCGGCAATCGCGACGGGATGCAATAGATGCAGATTTCTGATCTTTTTCACATCAGATATGTTTCAGCGTGTAATAGAGTAACAAAAAACTCGTATCAGTTTTTAGCCTGAATACTTCATGAGAGTTTGAAACCCCGAATTGTAAAAATATACAGTGAACCGATCATGTACTCGGATTCCCTCCTGAAAACCGGTAAGAAAGCTCAAAACCACAGACAGGTATGCTGCCCCGTGTAATTGTAATAGCAAGAATATTACACGGGGTGATGCGGCATCCATGAGGTTTTACCGGACAAGAATGGATTCCCGTGTCAGGCACGGGAATGACAAGGAGTGGAGAGGAGTCATGCCGCCCTGTGTAATATTCAAGTTATTACACGGGGTGATGCGGCATCCATGAGGTTTTACCGGACAAGAATGGATTCCCGTGTCAAGCACGGGAATGACAGGGAGTGGAGAGAAGTCATGCCGCCCTGTGTAATATTCAAGTTATTACACGGGGTGATGCGGCATCCATGAGGTTTTACAGGACAAGAATGGATTCCTGTGTAAGACCTGTGAAATAGATGCTCGGATTTCACGGGTCAGGCTCGGGAATGACAGCAAAGGGAACGTTTCCCGCCCTTGTATCTCCCTGTTTTTCTTTCTTAAATGAAATTATTCAGGTTAGCATCTGTTGAATCGCTAAACTTAGGCATACGTTACTGCAGCACCCTTTACCATTAGCGGTATGTTGATGAACTCCATACATCGTCATTTTCTCACTATAGCCGTAGGAGCGTCGATCGTTTCCCTTGCTGTTCCGGAAATTTTTTTATGGATTAAGCCATTCATACCGTTTTTGCTTGGAGTCATCATGTTCGGCATGGGCACGACAATTCGCTTTCATGACTTCAGGGATGTCTGGGAAAAAAAGAAAGTGATTTTTCTTGCGGTACTGATTCAGTATACCGTTATGCCGGGTCTTGCCGTTCTCATCAGCTTCGTGATGTCGTTACCTGAGGAAGTCATGATCGGCATGGTGCTCGTCGGGAGCTGTCCCGGAGGAACAGCATCAAATGTGATTGTCTATCTTGCGAGGGGGAATGTCGCTCTTTCGGTGACCATGACCATGTTTTCCACCCTGCTTGCGCCTCTGCTTACTCCGGGAATCATCTATCTGATTCTCAGCAGGTCGATTGAGTTTTCCTATGGCGGATTGTTTCTCTCTGTATTTCAGATCGTTGCCCTTCCTCTTTTTGCCGGGCTTCTTGTAAGGAGGTTCTACAGCAGCACGGTTGACCGTTACAGTGACTATCTGCCGGTCATATCTGTTGTCTCTATTTCCCTGATCATTGCCTGTGTCATGGCCTTGAACGCTGACAGCGTGCTTGCTTTTCCGGCCCTGACAATAGTGGCTGTGATGCTGCATAATCTGTCCGGTCTTGTTTCAGGGTATGGCGTGGCTAAATTGTTCGGGAGCAATCGAGTCGATTGCAGAACGATAGCCATCGAGATCGGTATGCAGAATTCCGGTCTCGGTGTGGCGCTGGCCAATCAGTTCTTTCAGCCTCTTTCCGCGCTTCCCGGCGCGATTTTCAGCCTGTGGCATAATCTTTCGGGAATCGTGCTCGTAAGGTTCTGGGGCGGGGGGAATAAAAAAGCGGACCGGGTTTCATGACGGTCCGCTTAACTACTATGGAAACAAGCGGGAGGGTCAGAGCACCGACTTGACCATATAGGCAACCGCATCACTCACCTGCTGGTCGGTAAGGTCAGCGTTGCCGCCTCGGGCAGGCATGCTGCCGGCAGCCGTATAGCCGTCTATGGATTTTTTGATCATGGTATCCATGCCCTGGGGAAGGCGAGCAGCCCAGTCAGCTTTTACGCCGGTTTTCGGTGCTTTCAAAATACC
>Ga0272441_10004616_pt1 | contig 24730 bp, 21 predicted proteins | sample SSMProp6N_FD_193582 | JGI IMG/M metagenome (GOLD analysis project Ga0272441, IMG submission 193582) | Marine sediment archaeal communities from Little Sippewissett salt marsh, Falmouth, MA, United States - SSM-Prop-6N | ecosystem: Environmental > Aquatic > Marine > Wetlands > Sediment ...
CCCTTCTGCACCTTCCTCCCGCCGGCGCGCAACGCCAGATTCGCGGCGCGCCTGACGAGCGCAGAGTCGGCCACGCTCCAGCGCTGCTCCTGGGCTCCCTCGTGCCTCCGCTGATGGAACTCGACCCCGTAGTGCGCCACCACCGAGCCAGCCTGCACCGCCACTGAAACCCCGATCACCGCCGCCGCCGCCTTCAGCCTCCATCCGCGCTCCGAGAGCAGCCCCTCGACGACCGTGCCCAGCGGCAGGCACGCCAGCGGCAGCGTCGAGACCAGGAACCTCGGCCCCCAAGACCAGTCCCCGTGCCAGAAGTGGTACTTCGAGTACAGCAGCAGCGTCGCCGCGACTCCCCCGGGCACGACCCACCACGCCCGGCCAAGCCGCCCCCGCCACCTCCGCCAGCCCAGCCCCGTCAGCAGCAGCACCGGGTTGTAGAGCAGAACGCTCTTGCCGGGGCTCGCCAGCAGCCCGAAGAACCCCTCCGCGAACGGCGCGTCGAAGGCCGCAGCGCCGTGCTCCCGCCAGAGCCCCGACGCCGAGTACCCCGTCTCGGTCCACGAGCCGAACCTCCACAGGTTCCACCCCGCCAGCAGCGCCGCCGCGGCCACGGCCGCAGCCGCTCCCGAGGCGACGAGGCCCCACGCGCGCCCGCGGCGCCCGCCATCGGCCCCACCGGCGGGGGGCCACGCCTCGGCCGCCACCGCGAGCGCGGCGACGCCGACTACCGCCGCCGCCGGCGCCGCCGACATCCGGAAGACGAGCGCGCCGCCCAGCGCCGCGGCGAAGACGACGACGTCGCGCCTGCGGCCGCTCCCCCTGGCCCACAGGAGCCCGTGCCTCAGCCCCACGAGCAGCAGCAGCCCCACCTGCGTCTCCTCGGCCGGGAACTTCGCGTACTGCCAGACCATCGTCCCGAAGCCGAGCACCGCCGCCGCCCCGACGGCCGCCACCTCCGAGACCCCCAGGTCTTTCTGGACAAGGTAGAAAACCAGGCAGAGCGCCGCCGCCGCAAGCGGCAGCATCACCGTCGATACCAGGAAGCCCCCGGCCCTCTCCGCCAGCGCGGAGCCCGACCCGGCGACCGCCGCCACCCCGCGCCCGGCGATGTAGAACGGGACCATCAGGAACGTCTGTCCGGGGCCGTATACCGGGTAACGCTTCCCGTCCCGGCCGGGGGCGCTAACCCTGGCGAGCCCCTCCCGGCCGGGGCCCGGCGTGAGCGCGGGGTCGCGGCGCTCGACCAGCCCCGCCGCGGAGAGATACCGGCACCGCGCGTCGACGTTGCTCAGCCGCCCGCCGGAGCTCGCCGAGAAGATGAGGAAGGTCCCGACAAAGACCGCGAGCGCCCTTCGGCGGCGCGTCCCTTCGGTATTGTCGGCATGCTGAGTCAAGAGGCGCTTCCCGCCGGGCCGGAGTGCCCGATGTTAGGCGCCCCAGGCGCCGGTGTCAACCCTCTCGACGGTGCGGAAAGAGAGCCGGCCGGGGCCCTGAGGCCCCGGCCGGCCGTGCAGCTTCCTGTTCGCGGCGCTACAGCAGGTTGTTGTCTATGAAGTGCAGGAACTGAATGCGCTTCCTTGTCTGCGCCGCTCCGCCGTAGTGGCTGGGGTCCCAGCCGCGGTAGTCGTACCAACGGTCGTGCTGCCCGAGGGGCGCCTCGCCCTGGCGATAGCGCGGGTCACGCAGCCAGTCGTGCTGGTTGCGGCTGGGGAAGTCGCTGGAGTTGGCGTCCCAGCCCTTCCGGTCCGCCTGCATGCGCCAGCCTTCCATGTTGAGCCTTCTGCGCCAGTAGGCCGGCATGCCGTTGGCGTACCACTCGCCGCAGTCGTACTTGCCCGACTGGGTCTTGAAACCGTCGGCGGCGGAGTATGTGTCGGCCCCGTCATCAGCGGTGCTGGTCATCACGTGGAGCCCATTCGCCCACCCCGCGCCCACGTCTTCGTCCGTGAGGTCCGGCGCAATCTCGAAGAAGCCGGCGATTCGCCTCTCGTAGTAGACGCGGTCGTCGTCGACATTGGTCACATCGGCGGCGCTGGTCTTCGCGCCGATGTCCACGAGCTGCGCCGTGGCCACGAAGCGGAAGTGCGTCGAGGAATTGGAGACCTCGGTGGCGAAGCTGTTGGGCGTGAACTGCTTGCGCCAGTACTGTCTTCGCGTGATGCCGTCCTTGCCCAGCATGACGCTCCTCGGCATCATCCCGGGCGGCTCTTCCTCCTCGCTCCAGTGGAGGGCCGTCCTGGTGGCGCCGTCCGGGTAGTAGTAGGTCGGGTTGCCAAACGAGCCGTAGTTGAAGACGTACATGTTCTTCGGCGGGTAGTAGCACTTCATGCTGTGGCCGTCGCCGTGGCCTCCCGCGGGGCTGGGCACCGACGCCGTATACGTGTTCTTGTAGTGGCCGTATGTCTTGCCGGGGTCGACGTCGCTGCTCTTGTGCGGCGCGTACTGGCCGAACTTCCTGTAGGCGGGGAAGCCGCCGGTGGGGAAGCGTATGAAGGCGGCCGCCCCCTCGGTGTTGTCGGCCCTCCACCCCACGAAGCGCGCGTCCTCGGTGCCCTTGCCGGCCGGATCGACGCCACCAGCACCATTGTCGCTCCACATGTCCTTGAAGCGAGTGTCGAAACACCCGTGGTCCTCGTTATAAGAAAGGCAGGTCAGAGGCTCGTAGGGACCGCTGCCGTCGTAGGCCGTGGCGTCAGTCCCGTGGATGGTGTGGATCCCGGGCCTGAGGGAGTTGTAGATGGCGTCGGCCGTCCACTGGTCGATGTAGCCGTCGGCCACGTCGAAGACGGGCGCGTCGCTGTTCGTATTCGTGATGGTGACCTTGCTGACGGCCGCGGATATGTCGAAGAGCGCCTGCTTGAGACCTGTCGTCCCGGCATCGCCCCAGAACTGCGCCTTCGTCGCCTGGGGCCACCGCGTACTGTCCTCGCGGGTCATGGCGTCGGCGAAATCGCTGCCGTCGACCGAGTTGCCCTTGAGCGCGTACCACGCGGGCTCCCACAGGTAGCGTTCCTGGTAGTCGTACCGCGAGGCGTAGCCGCGGTACCATCCCTGGTACATGGGGTAAGAGAAGGTCGGCCTGCTGTCCGTGCCCTCCGGTGTGCCGTTGTTCCCGGGCGGCCTGTAGCCGGGGTACTGGTTGTCGTTGTCGCGCCATGCGGCCGAGTTCTCATTGATGCGGAAGTCCCACCACGAGCCGACGAGCAGGCGGCAGACGGCCTCCTGATACCGGTAGGCAAGCTGCCAGGCCATCCGCTCCACGAGCTCCTGACGGGCCTCGCAGTAGAGCTTGAGGTCCTCCTCGTCCGTGCTGGTCGCTGGCGTCCCGGTAGTAAGGTCCCCGTCGGGATCATCCCAGGCACCTGCGATCTCCGGGTTCTTGGTCATGAAGTCCTCGAGGAGGGCGTCGGAGATCAGCACCCTCGCGTCCCCCGCCGCCGTGCCATTGCCGGTCGTGGCATCGTAGGTCCCGTCGGCCTCCCGACCCGAGTCGGCGGGATTCACGATGAGAAGCTGCCAGAGGGCCTCGACGGGGACGAGCGCCTCGGCGACATTCATGGCCGTGTTGTTCTCGGTGTTGTAGTAGCCGGAGTCGTCCCAGTACTCCCAGACCTCCACGTCGACGCACCGCCCGCAGGTGTTGAGGTTGATCGGGGAGAGGCCCGTGTCGGGGTCGTTGTAGTTCAGCCGCTCGGTCCGCGGAGCAAGGGAGACGAGGCTGGTGTGGTTCGAGGTGTCGATCCCGTCGGCATAGGGGGACGGGTTCCACGTCCAGTCGCCCCTCCTCTCGGGATAGCCGTTCCCCTGGTTGAAGTAGCGCAGCATCTCAAGGACGCCCCACGGATGCTTCTCCTCGAGATTAGTGTGCCACTCCCAGAGGACGTGCGTCCCCTCCATCGGAGGATAGCACTGGTTCGATATGACGTGGGCACAGGAGGACTCGTCGCCTTCCAGGTCCTCGTAGATGTCGTCGTTGCCGAGCTTACGGGCCCTCCGGGCCCCCAGCGCCGCGATCCAGCCCTCGACGGGCTTGAGCCGGGCCCGCCTGAACTGCGCGTACTCGGAGCCCTGGACCGGCCAGTTCAGCTTCTTCCAGCCGTCATACTTGATATAGAGAACCTCGCGCGTGGGCGTGCCGTGCATGCACATGTAGTCGCGCTCGAAGAAGCACGGGGGCACCAGATTCGTCACCATGTTGGCCATCTGGGCGCCCGTTGGCGCGCTGTCGTAGAGCCAGTCGTTAATGTTGACGAAGGCGTTCTCGTCCATCATGTGGAACTCGATGCGGACCTGCGACTCGGCCCGCTGGTCCTCATTAGGGAAGTACATCCACAGCGATTCGCGATCGGGCGCGACGGCGGGCCAGTAGTCGCCCGCCCAGCCGCTGTCGCCGCCGCCGCCGCCGCCGAAGCGGTAGTCGTTGGGGTCGGTGGGCTCGTAGTGGATGCGCGTCATATACTCGCGGTACCACCAGTCCTTCCGGCTCGCGATGTAGCAGGCCTCGTTGGGACTGTCGCCGTTGACCGAGCCGGTGCCGTCGAAGGCCGGGGTCCGCCCGCCGTTCGTGTCGTTGCAGATGGTGGCGATGAGGTAGTCCACCGCCCCCCACGCGGCGCACTCCGTTCTGGCCGCGTCGGAGACGTGGATGACGAACTCGGCCTCGAGCCGCGTGAGCGACAGGAAGCTGACCGTCAGCATGACCAGCGTGGTCATTATCCCCAGCACGACGATGAGGATGAACCCGCGGTCAGAGACTACGCCCCTCGCGAGACGCCGGCCCTTCGAGGACTTCATGACCTTCCTCCTCTATACCGAAGCCGTCCGCATGCGCCAAGCGGAGGCCTACCACGACGATGGCGGGTTACTGGTGGTCCCATAAAGGTCCCAGTCGTTTATCAGATTCCAGTTGGTCCCACCGCCATAATCGGTGGAGACGTCGCCGACGATCTGCTTGTACCTGTTGAAATACCCCGAACGCGCGGTGTTGCTGGTGGCGATGGCCCAGTCGTCGTCCGAGGTGTTGTAGGTGTAGCCCGTCGGGTCCGGGGCCCACCCCTGGTCCACCACCACCGAGCCAAGGAGACGGAAATGGCCGGGCCCCTTCGAGGGCTGGTTGGCGACGCCGTTGACCGTCTGCAGCCCGCCTACCCCGGAGGGCAGCCACATGATGCGGCTGAAGGTCTCGTACGCGCGCCCCTCGAAGTCCCATATGGTGAGGCTCACCTTGATGGCCCGCGGCATGGGAGCGAGGGCTATCATGGTGTAGTCCGGCGGATCGACGAAGCGGTTCATCCCGTCATGCCAGAAGGATACGTTGAAGTCCATGGTGGGCAGATCGCCGCGGGGGCGCTCCCTGGCCCGCCACTTGAGGTAGTCTTGGCCCGGCCCGGTGTATTCCCGCCCGGGGCGCATCTCGAACTCCTCCCACTGGCGGAACCTGTAGGTATAGTCGAAGGGATCGGGCAAGCCGGTCTTGGTCCCGCTGTAGGAGGCCGCCGGGTAAGCCCCATAGCTCCTGATCATCATGCGCTGTGGGTTGGCGAGTTGCTCCGCGTGGTCCGAGGGACCCTTGAAAAGCGCGCTGTGGCCGTAGTACTCCAGCTTCAGCCCCCCCTGGTAGGGCGTCAGGCCCACGTAGGGCAGGTTCCCGGTGCTCTCGCCCCCCCACGCCGTGCTCTGGTAGAAGGCGAGGCAGTCGCACTCGCGCCGGCTGTAGAAATACTTGCCCTTGTCCAGGGTGTTGGAGGCCGAAACGGCGCTCTCTTCGGGGAATATCTCGCCGCCCAGCATGCCATCGGGGTCCAGCGGAGTCGTGTTGTCAACGTTCGGATTGGCGTCGTCGGTATCCTGCCAGGCAACAGACTTGATGATGAAGCACTCGCCCCTCTCCGAAATAGCGGACGGCTTCAGGGCCATCGCCAAGTCCTGCAGCGTCCCGCGCGCGGCCTCGTAGATATCGAGCTTCCGCTGCACCGTCTTGATGGTGGACGAAGCGACCTGGAAGGCCATGGTAACGATGCCCACCAGCAGCACGCTCAGGCTGACGGCCACGAGCAGCTCGACCATCGTGAAGCCGCCCTCGCCGCTCCCTCTCCTGGGCCTACCCTTCATGTCTCCGCCTCCCCAAGTACCGCTCCCGGCCCTGCGGGCCGCGGGGCGAATCAGTCGTACGATGTCATGTAAGTCTGGTACATGAAGCCCTTCGAGGTCCCCCTCTTCCGCACATGCACCGTCACCAGGTAGAGCCCTATCGGGCTCGTGTCGCCGCCGCTGACGGTCCCGCCGAGCTTCGGCACGTAGTACCCGTTCGCGTTGCCCCCCGAGTCGGTGACGGCAGTCTGGTAGACGGCCCTGTGTTGCTCTTCGACGACGCGCCACTCGTATTCGTCGATGTCGGCGAAGTGCTCGTAGTCGTCCTTGGGCTTGTGCGGGAAGTCGTGCCAGGCGTAGAAGTTGCCCGGGCACGCCGTCTGGCACGACTCGTTCTCGAAAGTGGCCCCGTCGCCGAGGACAACGTGAAGCGCGTTGTAGCGGTTCCTGCAGAAGAGGTGATACGATGTCAGGCCGTTCTCGCCCGGGTTGATCCTGTCGCGACGGAACTCCGCGAACTTGGACTGCGTCAGCGTCACGGCGTTGTCCTGCACGATGACGTTCTGAGCGGTGTCGACGCCTACCGGCACCGTCGCCATGACGCCGATGACCCCGACCGAGATGACGAAGATGGCCACCAGAACCTCTATGAGGGTGAGGCCCGCCTCGCCATCGAGCCGGCGTCCGGGCGCCACCGATACCTTCGTACCGTTCACCATCACCTCCCTTGGCTCGCCCGCAGCGGGCGCCGCCACGCTACTGGCCCGTGAATATCTCGCCGTGACCGAACGGGTAAACCTTGGCGGCGACGAGCGGCCAGATCTCCGCCGGATCGGAGATGACCGTGCCGTCCACCGACTTGATGGTCCAGTCCTCCTTGATCCTCGGGCGGGCCGCCGTCGTGATGCCCGACGCTATCTTCAGGAAGAGGTGCTCACCCGACCCCTCCTCGATCACCATGTAGTAGGGGTAGACCATTGCCTGGCTGGCCCAGTGGACCTTGCTGCCGTCCTGGCCAAAGGCCACCCAGTGCGCCTTGATCCGCCCGATCTCCGAGTCGCACATGTGGGGCCAGTAGACGTCGCCGGTACCCTCGTCGTACCAGCACGCGACGGCCCTCACTCCATCCGGCATGCGAGTGGCCCGGTTGTCGAGCAGATGGATGGTCCAGTAGCCGATCGACTCGCAGCCGCCGGAGCTCATCGAGCCGATCTCGGGATCGGTGTAGCCCTTGCTCTTGAAGGACCACATTTCGATCATGCCGTCCTCTGGGTAATCGAAGTAGAGGGCCACCTTCTTGCGCGATGTCAGCGCGGCGAGCTGGCAACGGGACATAGCGCCCCTCAGCGTCTCGGCCCCCTGTCGCACCTTCGATGTTTTGAAGAAACCGCTCATCGACGGCAGGCCGATCGTGGCGATGACCAGCATGATGGCCACGACCACCATCAGCTCGAAGAGCGTGAAGCCTTTCTCCCGCCTGCTGCTCATATCTGATCCCTCCAGTCGCCAACGCCCGCCTGCCGGCGGACGAGGCAAAGCCTACTCAGTACCCACCCAGTTGGCGATATCGTCGTCATCTCCGAGGTCGTCCTGACCGTCCACCCCGTGGCTCCACAGGTTGTAGGAGTGCACGTTGATCGAGGACTGGGGAAAGTCCGCAGGTTCCGGCTTGTGATCATACCGCCACACGTTGCCATACGGGTCGATGATCGAATCGTACGTGTCCCCGGCCCCATCCGCGGCGTCGTCCTTTATGTGAGCCTTGTCGAACTCCAGGAACGGCCCCGCATCCATGGAGGGCTTCGTCGAGGTGCCGGGCATGTTCTCGCCGAGCTTGAAGGCGGTCCTCAGGTAATAGACGATGCACTCGGAGCCACTGACGTCCTCGAGATCGGTGCCGGCAGCGTGCGAGTCGGGCGGATAACGGTGGAAGTACATGTAGTACTGGGACATGGCCGCATCGATCGCCTCGAGCTGGGCGACCGTCTTGCTCTTCAGGGCGCGCTTCCTCACACCGGTGAAGGCGACCACGAGCGTGCCCATCAGGAACGTGATGATCGTGATGGTGATTATCATCTCGATCAGCGTGAAGCCCCGCTTCAGAGCCAGATCGCGTCTATCTGCCAGTCCCTGTTCCATCAACTGCTCCCGCCTCATGGCTTGAAGTTGGCAACGTAGTCACGCGCCCTCGCCCCGTTGGTGATCCCGCGGCTCCAGACGTCGTAGGAGTTTACGTTCCTGGGCTTCCCGTCCGCCCGGGGGTCGGATCCGAAGCCCTCGCCGCCAGCGTCCGTGAAGCCATCAGGGTCAACGCTGTCATCGCGGATATTGTCATACTGGAAAGGCTGCTGCCAGTAATCGACGAACTCCTGGTTGTCGTCGCCGTCAGTGCTCATCAGATACTCGTGCTTGAACTCGAAGTACGGCCCGCCGTTCTTCGTCGCTTTGACGTGGCTCGACTTCGTGGGCATCTTTCTGAAGGGCGTCCCTAGGTAAAAGACCAAGCACTCAGCCGAGAGATCGTAGTTCGTGTCGGTCCCCGGATCGGGCGGGTACCGGCCGAAGTCGAAATCGTACTGCCTGAGAGCCACCTCGATGTTCTTGAGGGCGGCGGAGGTGGCCGCAACCCTGCCCTTCTGCCTCATCGTCCCCAGCACCGGCAGGAGCACTCCGGCCAAGATGCCGATGACGGCGATCACAACCAGCAGTTCGATCATCGAGAATCCGCTACGAACGTTCCTCATATCCACCTCCACAATGGGCCCTGACTCAGCGGCTCATTGTAAACCCGTGCGCCAGCGGCGTCAAACCCCGACGCCCCGGGCCTCCTCCTGGCCCAATCGCATCCTCCGTAAATATAGTAGCACGAGAGAGGAAAAATCCGACATTTCCATGGAAGAATTTTTTCGCCCCGATATGCGGCTGTAGCATGAGCCGGGATACCCCCCTGCCTCGCCGCCATCGGCCTCCATACCCGAAAGGGATGCCGCCCAAACCGGCCCATGGGGGCCTTCAGAGCCATGCATTCGCAGAATTGCGCCCTTGGCGTGTGGCGTCGAGGCAGACCTGCCTCACTCGTTGGTGGGTCAGGTCGGGCATGCGGTCGGCCCACGCCGCTGGAATATCTCTCGAGATTCCCTGCCGCCCAGGAACTGGACGAAGCCAATCGCCAACTCGGGTCGTGCCGGTCCCTTCAAGGCGAGGGCAGAGACCGACAACTCGGGACAGAGCGACTCGGGGAGTTCCCCGACCACAATGACCCCGGGCAGTGGCACCCGCTTCCCGTCGAACAGGCTCTCCAGATAGCAGAACTCCTCCAGAGCGATGGCGCAATCGACCTTCCCTTCCACCAGGGACGTGAGCGGAGGGGTTCGGCCCTTGGCCTTTGCCGCCTTGAGCACACCCGTCTTCTCGAGCGCCCGGCGGGTGAATACGCCCACGGACAGGATCGGGGTAACGCAGAGCCCGGCCTTGCGGACCTCGGGCTTCGCCACATCCTTCAGCTCCTTCACCACGTCCTTCATGGCGGGCGAGCAGGCCAGGATTATGTGCTGCTTCATGATCTCGCTCTCGCCGCCGTCCCGTATAAGGCGGTCGCCGCGCAACGTGTCAGTTTCCACCGGCCCCATGGCGATTAACACATCAGGCACATCGCCCTGTCGGGCACGTTTGATCAGGGTCCCCGGAGTCCCGACCTCGAGCTCGAACCGAACGCCCGGATGCGCGATCTGGTACCTCTCGAATACCCGCCGCATGCGCAGCTCAAAGGGCCAGGGGGTGAAGACCCGAAGCGGGGCCGTCTTCCCCGCATCCTCCCCGTCGCCACCGCAGCCTGCCGCGACGATCGCTCCGAGAGAAAGCCCCAGCACGAGCACGCGGATGGTCCATGCCCTTGCCCCCCACCCCATGCGGATGTTCAGACCCCGCCGCAGTGCCCTGGTCATTCAGCCGCCCTCCCTCCGGTCCCGCACGCAAGCGTCCCCCTCTGCGAGCCGGCTCGCAGAGAAACACGGCAGGACGCCGGCCGCCAGCATACTGCCGCGCGGCGGAGCGATCAAGCCCCTTGGGCCCTATCCGGAGGCGGGAGATGCAGCAACCGTCCATGGGAGACATGGTCCCCCCGGCGCCCGCGCGCCCACGCCGACGGGCTTACCGCTCCCCCACCGGCACGAGGTCGTCGCCCGCCTCGCGGTCGTCGACGCCGTCCGGCCCGGCGCTCCAGAGCTCGAACGAGAAGGGATTCACCCTCCGGCCCCCGAAGTCGGAGCTCTTCGGCGCCTCATCGTAGAGGAGATCGCGCCCCCACCCGTCGACGAAGGATCGCTCGCCGTTTCCATCGATGTCCGCGAGCGCCCCTGACGGGAACTGTATCGGCACGTAGCGGCTCCGGACGACGACCATGCGCGCCGCGCGCGCCGGGCTTCTGGCCTGTACCTCGGCGATGTCCTCCGGCGTGCCGAACTCGGTCGTGAGATGCCACGCCAGCGACTCCCCCGCAGTCATCGCGCCCCGGGCATCAAGCGGATACCGGTGGAAGCTGTTGTAGTAGTTCGCGATGGCGGTGTCGATGGCGGCAAGCAGGGCCACCGTCTTCTTGCCCCTGACGTCATCACCGATCCGGGGCAGCGCCACCGCGATGGCCCCGGCCAGGAAGGTGACGATCGCGATCACCACGACCATCTCCAGGAGAGTAAAACCGGCCGGCTCCGAGCCGCTCCGCTCACGGCAACTTGAAGTTACTGATGACATCTTTGATCCTCCCACCCGGAGGGCCCAGACAGAAAAGGTCGTACCACTGCTTGTTCCGCGCAATGCCTTTGCGCGGATCTGGCCCAGATGTGGCACAGTCGGTGTAACCGGCAACGTCGTCGCGGATGTTGTCGTACTCAAACGGCCGGCCCCACGGGGCGACGTACTCCATGAGCCCGTCGCCGTCCGAGTCTACGAGCTCGCCGGAGTCGAACTGCATGTAGGGGCCGCCGTTGCGGGTGGCCTTGACCTCGCCCTTGGCGGCGACGGGAGACCTGCGGAATGCGGTGCTCAGGAAGTAGACGATGCACTCGGCGGAAAGGTCCAGGTCCGGATTGATGGCGACCGCCGCCGAGGCGTCCGGCGGATACCGGCCAAACTGGTAGTCGTACTGGCTGAGCGCCGTCCGGAGGCCCTGGAGCTGGAGCCGGGCCGCGTGCTTCTTCGCCCTCCCCAGAGCCAGCATGACGGTCGAGGTGATCAGGCCTGCCAGGATGCAGATGATGGAGATGACGACCAGAATCTCGACGAGCGTGAAGCCCTTCTCTCTCCTGTTCATGACGGCCCCTCCGCAACGCGGTCCCAACTGCCCTGACTATCCCGCGGAGGGACCTCTTCCCCAGTTGCCTCCTCCATGAATGTAGTAGCGCGACGGAGAGAAAACCCGACATCTCTGACAGGGGCGGTGACGCGGGGCGCTTCAGTCGCCGGCCTTCGCCTGGAGGTTGCCCACCGTGACAGCCTCGGCGAGCGCGCCCTTCACTCTCGGCACCAGCCGCGGCGCGACGCTGAGCGAGTCGACGCCCAGCTTCGCGAGCCTGACGGCGAACTCCTGGCTCGAGGCCATCTCGCCGCAGACGCCGACCGGCTTGCCCGCGCTCTTTGCCGCGGCGATGACCATCTCGATGAGCCGCCAGACCGCCGGATCGGCCTCGTCGAAGTCCTCGTTGACCAGCTCGTTGTCGCGGTCGACGGCGAGCGTGTACTGTGTGAGGTCGTTGGTGCCGATCGAGCCGAAGTCAACCATCTCGTAGAGCTCGTCGGCATTGAGGCAGGCGCCCGGGACCTCGAACATGACCCCCTCGCGGACGCCCGCCGAGGCGAACCCGCCGGAGCCGAGTATCTCCTCGACCGCCTCCTTCAGCCTCCTCACCTGGCCGAGGCCGGTTACCATCGGGTACATGACGCCTATGTCGTGGCCCTCCGCCACCGAGGCGATGGCCTCCACCTGAGAGGCGAAGACCTCGCGCATCCCCAGCAGCAGCCGCGAGCCGCGGTAACCGAGGTGGGGGTTCTCCTCGACCGGGAGATCGAGGTAGGGGACCGTCTTGTCGCCGCCGATGTCGAGTATCCTCATCGTGGCCGGGCGGCCGTCCAGCTCGGAGAAGACCCTACCGTACTCGGCGGCCTGCGACGCCGCGTCCGGCATCGATTCGACCCGCATGAAGACGTATTCGGTCCGGAAGAGCCCCACGCCGTCGGCGCCCATCTCGACGGCGGCGCGCGCGTCGTCGGGTCCGTTGATGTTGGCCTCCACCTTCACGGGCAACTCCGGCAGCTCAATGTCGATCTTGGCCGCCACGGCGGCGTGCGCCCGCGAGTCTCCGGTGATCCTCTCGACCGTCTCGCGGGAGGGGTCGACGATGACGAGCCCTCTCGTGCCGTCGACCACTACGGGCGAACCGCACGAGACGAGGTCGTGGATGCCCTCGATCCCCGAGACCGCGGGTATTCCGAGAGAGCGGGCGAGAATCGCCGCGTGCGAGGCCCGGCCGCCGTGCTCGGTGACGAAGGCCTTGATGTCGTCGGTGTCGAGATCGGCCGAGAGCATCGGTATGAGCTCGCGCGTGACGACGATGCGCCCCTTGCCCTTCTGGCAGTGGGGGGCGCTGGTGCAGCGGAAGCTGGGCGTCAGCGAGCCGAGCGAGTTGAGCAGCCTGCGTCTGACCTCGTCGAGGTCGCCGCCGCGCTCCGACATGTACTCGTCGTCGAACTCGGCGAAGGTGGTCATGAGCTCGTCGAAGACGGAGACGACTGCCATCTCGGCGTTAACGTGCTCGTCAGCAATCTTGTCGAGCATCCGGTCGACGAGGGTCCTGTCCTCCAGCACGGCGCGCTGGGCTGTGAATATCTGGGCCTCTGCGGGGCCGAGCTTGAGCGCCGTCCGCTCGGCGGCCGTCTTCAGCGCCGCGTCGGCGACGCCGATCGCTGACCCGAGCCGGCCCTTCTCACGGTCGATCTCGGGCTCCGAGGCCACACGGTAACGGGGGTAGGCGAGGTGGCGGCCCAGGTCGAAGAGGCAGACCTTGCCTATCGCCATCCCCTCGCTCAGTCCCAGCCCGTGGTATATTCGCTCGGCCACAGAACCTCCCCGTCAAGCCAGTCGCCGATGGCGGCGAAGTCTGACAGGAGAAACCGGCCGCCCGGGAATCCCCGGCGCCGGGTCACCGGCGGCAAGGATACCACGGCCGCGGCGGCCGCGTCAACTCAGGGCTTGAAATCGACAATGGGCGCGATGGGCGAGTTCTTCCCCGGAGGGCCCTGGCTCCAGAGATCGTAGGAGCGGCTGTTCCTCCCCTTGCCTCCGCGCGGGTCGGGGCCGAACTTGGGGTGCGAGCAGTCGGTGAAGCCGTTCGGGTCGTCGCGCAGGTTGTCGTACATATAAGGCCGGCCCCAGTAGTCGACGAACTCCTTGAGCCCGTCGCCATCGGTGTCCTTCAGAAACTCGCGCTTCCATTCGAAGTAGGGCCCGCCGTTCTTGCTGGCAAGGACGGTCCCCGTCTTGCCGGGCTCCTTCCTGAAGGCGGTGCCGAGGTAGTAGACGAGGCACTCGGAGGGCAGGTCGAAGCGCGGGTCCATGGCAGCATCGGGCGGATACTCGCCGAAGTCGAAGTCGTACTGCCTGAGGGCGACTTCCAGGTTCTTGACGGTCCATACCGTCGCGCTTGGCGGTTCGCCATGCCTGGCCAACCCGACCACCCATATCATGACCAAGATGAAAAGCCCCGCGCAGGCCGCTGCCGTGAAGAGCCCACCGAGCGTCACTCTGGGTCGCTCCTCGCCCATCGCTTACTCCTTCCGACACCTCACATGCAGAAAGTAGGCAACGATCTTGGTGTCCGCGACGTCCGGGCACCTCGCCGCCGTCTCGTCATCCGCCCGGGGCTCCTGAACGCGCTCGATGCGGAAGCCCGAGTCGACGACCGTGTTCAGCCACCACTCGAGCGTGTGGAAGAAGCGCGGCACGCGGAACTTCTCCAGCCCCTCGCGCGCCTCGGGCGGCGCCGCTCCGAATGTCCACTCCTCGACGCGCCCCTGCTCGGGATCGAAGTAGTCGCCGCAGACGACGCCGACGCGCTCGCCGTCGTCGTCGGTGACCCAGCTCCACCTGGGCGTCATGAAGCACGGGTGGCATATCGAGAACTGGAGGAAGCCGCCGGGCCGGAGCACACGATGCGCCTCGGCGAGCGCGTCGTCCTGCTCCGGCACGTCCATCAGGCTCATCGTCGCCATGCAGAAGTCGAACGATTCGTCCGGGAACGGCAGCTCCACCGCGCTCGCGGTGAGGTATCGGATGCCGAGGGGCCGGGCCGCCTCGGCCTCGCGCGCATGAGATATGAAGCGCGCCGAGACGTCGACCGCCGTCATGCTCGCGCCGCGCCCGGCGACGAGCCGGGTGTTATGCCCCTCGCCGCATCCGATGTCGAGGCCCGCGAGGCCGGAGACCTCGGGCAGCATCGCGAGGAACGCGGGGGCGTTCAGGTGGTCGCGGTAGACGTCGAAGCCTGCGCGCGCGAGCTTCGTCCACGCGTCTGCGTTCGAGTCCCAGATGCGTCCGACTTCCTGGTGGTCCATGGGCCCTCCCGGGGACATGCTAACGCAGGAGGCCCTACCTGCGAAAGGGAAATCGCTGCCCTACCGGTCGCCGGACACGTCCGGGCAGAGCTGAAATCCGGAATAGGTTCGGCGGCGGTAGTACCGGCAGTCGCACCACTCCAAGGACACCGGGTCGCCGCACCTCGGAGGCAGCCCGACAGGGAGGGGCGCGAGCCCCGTGTCGGGGTCGGCCCAGCCGAGCCGCTCGTCGCGGAGCCTCTGCAGGAAAGCATGCAACCGCCAGCGGAGGTGCTCGACCGGCCCCGGCTCGTGCCAGCCCAGGGGCTGCGGCCCCGAGTAGTCCATGTAGTGGAGCCACAGCGACTCGTAGCCACGCCACGGCGGCTCGGGGGCGCAGTCGCATTCGTGTGCGCGCCGGTCTTCCGACAATCGGGTCGCTTCCGGCGGCTCAGCCGCGACACAAACGGCGAGCGCCGCCGCCGACGCCGTGACGAAGACGGCCTCCGTCAGGTATCCATGCAGAAGAGCAAAGGCCCGCCCGATCATCGCGCCACCTCCACATATGTAGTAGCGCGGGATGGGCCGAATCCGACACGGGCGAAAAGAGAAGCCCCGGGGAACACGCCCCGGGGCTCTACTCTCGCGCGCCTCGCCGCGTCAGTTGGCGGCGTATATCTTCTTCACATCGTCGAGCGTCATCGGCTCGTAGTCACCCGCGTGGCCGGCGGTCGAGAAGTCGCGCATCTTGCCGGCGACGACCTCCTTCAGCGCCTCGCGCGCCGGGCCGAGGTACTGGCGCGGGTCGAACTTCTCGGGCGTCTCGGTGAAGACCTTGCGGATGGCGCCGGTGACGGCGATGCGGCCGTCGGTGTCGACGTTGATCTTCTGCACGCCCAGGCCGATCGCCTTCTGGATCGCCGGGATCGGCACGCCCATGGCGTTGGGCATGTCGCCGCCGTACTTGTTGACGACGTCGACGAGCTCCCTCGGCACCGAGCTCGAACCGTGCATCACGAGCGGGAAGCCCGGGAGCTTGGCGCGGACCTGCTCGATCACATCGAAGGCCAGCTTCGGCTCGGTCTTGAACTTGTAGGCACCGTGCGAGGTGCCGATGGCGATGGCCAGCGAGTCGACGCCGCTCTTCTCGACGAAGCCGATCGCCTCCTCCGGCTTGGTGAGGTGCACCTCGCCCGAGCCGACGCCGTCCTCGATGCCGCCGAGCGTTCCGAGCTCGCCCTCGACCGAGACGCCCAGCGAGTGAGCGTAGTCGACGACATCCCTGGTGCGCTTGACGTTGCCCTCGTAGGTCTCGACGGTCTTGCCGTCCTCCTTGAGCGACCCGTCGATCATCACCGAGGTGAAGCCGAGCGCGATGGCCTCCTTGCACGTCTCGAGCGAGTTGCCGTGGTCGAGGTGCAGGCAGACGGGGATGCCGGGATTCTCCTCGACGGCCGCGTCCATGAGGTGCTTGAGATACGTGAAGTTGGAGTACTTGAGCGCTCCGCGGCTCGCCTGGATGATGACGGGCGACTGCGTCTCGGCGGCCGCCGCCATGATCGCCTGGATCTGCTCCATGTTGTTGACGTTGTAGGCGCCCACGCCGTAGCCGCCCTTCACCGCCTCGTCGAGTACCTGCTTGCCCGGAACTAGCGGCATCCTGGTGCCTCCTCTCCGAAACCGGACACTCGTGGATAAAAAGGGCCGCGAGCGGCCCCGACCGGAGCATTATATGCCACGCCCGCGCCCCGGCAAGGGCATTTCGGACGCCCGGGAAAATCCACGGAAAAGGGGTCACGACGCGCCCGGGCGTTCGTCATAGTATGAGTTGCTGCACCTCGGGGCGCGGGAGGCCGGGGCGGGGCTCAGCCACGGGAGGACGGGACGATGAAGGTGAGATTCTGCGCGATACTGGCAGTACTGGCGGCGTTCACGGGGGCCTCGCTGGCGGGCGAGAGGCGCGAGGAGGCGGAGCCCCGCCGCGAGGCCGTCCACGAAAAGGCCGATCGCCTCGCGGGCGCGGAGGCCGACGAGCCCCGGTGGAAGAGAGACATCCGCGCCAAGCTCCAGCGCAAGGTCTCCTTCGAGTTCGTCGACACGCCGCTCGAGGAGGCCATCGCCTTCCTCCAGACGCTCACCAAGATCAACATGATTCTCGATCCGAATGCATTGAAGGGGGCCGGAGGGGCGAGAACGGCCATCACCCTGAAAGTGAGCGACATGACGCTGGAGCTGGCGCTGAAGTGGATACTGAGACTGGCCGAGCTCGACTACACTATCAAGAACCGGGCCGTCTTCATCTCAAAACCGGACAGGCTGCCCGGCGACCTGGAGATCAGGATATACGACGTCCGTGACCTCGTTGCCGACGTCCAGGACCACCCAGCTCCGGAGATACTCCCGACCGGCCGCCTCGTCGAGCCGAAGCTGAAGGGGGATGCCATCCTTATGCCGGAAGCGGCGACGGGCCTCACGACGGGTCACCTCGCGGAGATGATGGCGACCCGGGTGAAGCCGGACCTGTGGGCGGCCGAGCTCGGCACGGCCATCGAGGAGCGCGAAGGCAGGCTTGTCGTGAGGCAGACGCCCGACGTGCATGCGAGGGTCGCCGCGGTGCTCGACACGTGCAGGAGCTCGCGCAGCCCCCAGGTCCGCACCGAGTGCCGCTTCGTGGCCGTCGCCGAGGCCCTCCTCGCCAGGCTCCGCGCTCAGGAGAGGCCCGGCCGCGGCCTCGTCTACCTCAAGGCCCCGCAGCTGAGGCTCCTGGAGCACGCAATCAGAGAAACCGAGCATGCCAGGCTCGTCGAGGCCGCCGAGGTCACTGCCTACAGCGCCCAGCGCTCGCACGTAATGTCGGGCACCAGCTTCGAGGAGCGCACCGACGACGGCGGGCTCGACGGAACCTACTTCCGCGGTACCGTCCTCGATGTCCGCTCAACCGTCAGCTTTGACCGGCGCTACGTGACGATGGGTCTGCGCATCACCCGCGTTGCCAAGGGCGCCGACGACGGGCAGCCGGGCTTCTTCCGCGTCCGCACGACTGTCACCTGCCTCGAGACCGACACCGTCATGATCACCGGCGCCACGGTGCCCGGCAAGCCGGACTTCAGGATGGTCGCCCTCGTGACGCCCTCGATACTCCGCCTCGAGCCCGGTGCAGCCGCGCCGCTCAAGTCGATCGTCAGACCCGGGGCCGCCGCCCCGCCCCGTCCTCAGCCGAAGGCCCCCGCACGTCCGAATCCACCCGCACGGGCCAAACGCCGCGGCGATGCCGGCGCCGGTGTGGGCGCAGCGAAACCCGAGGAGAAGGAGGTCTTCTGACGCCGCCGGCGAGAGGCGCCGGGCCGCGTCACTCACTGCCGGCGGCCCTGTTCTCCTCGATGCAGTCGATCAGGTCGATACGCAGCTTGTCGGCGATGTCGCGGGCCTGGCGCTCGATGACGCTCCGGCCCGAGTGGCAGACGACGCAGAGGCGCTCCGGTCCCCCCGCCCCGCCGGCGCCGTCGTCGTCGAAGACCAGGTTCAGCTCGTACTTCTCCCAAGAGCCGTCCCCGTGCGTCCGGCCCGCATAGCAGGTCTGCACGGCGCGGAGCGACTTCATCGGGATGGTACGGCGGCCCAGCCTGATGCCGCTGGTGCGGACCTCCTCGCGCATGGTGTCGAAGACCACCCTCGCCCCTATGAGGCGCATGACGAAGAACATGATAAGCGGCCCGGTCCCGGCGAAGATCGGGAAGAGCCACGCGCCGACCTTGAGGCCGGAGGGAATGTCGAGATCCCTCGTCAGGTACCAGGCCACGGGCGCCAGCAGCAGGAAGAAGATGCCGAAGTAGAGCGGGCCCCGCGTGCCGGGGACGAGCTCGAGCCCGTCCATCCTCTCGACCAACCTGTGGGTCGCGTGCGAGGTCGAGAAGCCGATGTCAACCGGCTCGCGGGGGATGTCGAGCCCTCCGGCCTCATCGCGCACGGCCGCTTCCCCTCAGCCGAGGTCCTCGAGATCGACCCTCGCGGCCACGCCCACGAAGATCGAGCGGCCGAGGATCGCACCCCCCCAGACGGCTATCAACACCGCTCCCCAGAAGTACCAGGAGCGCCACCGCCCGGAGCCTGCGACCAGGCATAACCCGCCGACACCACCATCGAAGCGGCGGTAGAGCGAGCCCGCCTCCGCCTGCAGTCTCACGACGCGCCCGCTCGCGGTCACCTGTCCTTCGGCCGGCGCCTCGACCTCCGGGCCGAAATACACGGCTATGACCGGCCCCATCGAGAAGCCCGGAACGAGCGCCTTGTCGCGCATCAGGCCGTAGTGCCCGCCGCCGATAGCCTCCTTCACGTCGAACAGGTCGCCCGAGACGACCAGGTAGCGCCCCTCGCTCCGCTTCGAGATCCCCACCCGCGGCTCGTTCCTCGCCACCTGCGAGGGCAGGACCTTCCAGGCGCCCTCGTAAGAGATGATGACGTTCGCGGCGAAGGCGATGCCTATGACGGCCGTCACGACTCCCCGCCAGTTGACGCGCCGAGGCGCGGGGCCGCTTGGCCCGACGGTGACCGGAACCCTCAGCCTGCCCGCTGCAGCCTCTGCCGCGAGCAGCTCCTCGAGTTCCCCGGGCGGGATCTCCTCCTCGACCTCGTCGGCCGGGACGTCCTGCGCAGCATCGATCGAGTCATCCTCCGGCACCGAGCAGCTCCTCCACCTTGACCATCAGATCAGGAATGGGCAGCTTCTGCGGGCACTTGCTGACGCACCGCCCGCACGCGGTGCAGAGAGACGCGTTCTTGTCGAGCTTGGAGTACCTGCGGCGCGCATGCTCGTGGGCGCCGTAGAGCTCGGAGGTGTAAAGCAGGTCCAGCACCTTCGGGATGTCGATCCCCTCGGGACAGCCCTCGCAGTATTTGCACCAGGTACAGAGCCCCTGCTTCAGGTAGTCGAACGACCCCAGGGCCGCGGCGACGAGCCTGCGCTCGTGCTCGCTCATGGGCGGGCGGTCAGCAACCGCCACGTCCTCGTCAACCTCCGCCACCGAGGCGAAGCCGGGGATCGCCGTCGTCACGTTGGTGTCAGAGACGAGCCACCTGAGCGCCCCCTGGGCCGTCGTCTCGCCGGGCAGGCGCCCAAGAAAGCTCCGGAAGCGCTCGTTCTTCCCCGTGAGGAAGCCGCCCTTCAGCGGGCCCATGCAGACGACGCCGACGTCGAGCTCCTTGGCGCGCGCGGCGATCTCCGCGGGAGCGCGGTCCGACGCGTTGTAGTAGATCGTCACCGACTCGAACTCGCCCGTCTCGATGTACTCGATCATCTCGTGGTTCTTGGAGTGGCCGGTGATGCCGATGTGGTCGAGGAGCCCCTCGTCGCGCGCCTTCTTGGCCTCTTCGAGAGCGCCGCCCGGCGCCATGAGCGCACGGAAGTTGTCCATGTCGTTGACGAACCACATCTGGAAGAAGTCGAGCTTCTCGACCTGCAGCCGTTCGAGCGACTCCTCGAGCTCGCGCCGGCACTCCGGGCCGTCGCGCTTCGAGTTCTTCGTCGAGAGATACACCTTGTCGCGGTAGCCGTCCTTGAGGGCCTCGCCGATCTTCACCTCCGAGTCGTCGTAGTGCCGCGAGGTCTCGATGTGGTTGATGCCGGAGTCTATGGCGTGCCGGACGACCTTCACCGCGTCGTCGGTCGTGAGGCCCGGCAGGCGCATGCCTCCGAGGCCCAGAACGGTGAACTCGAGCCCGGACCTGCCGAGCCTTCTCTTCTCGATGGCCATCTTCAGTGCCTCCTGCTAATCCGTGCCCGCCGTGCTGGCCGCCGCTCTGGCGGCGTCGCGCTCCCGCTCGAGCGCCGATCTGTTCATGCCGCCGGCGATGTGATCCCACGGCATCACCTCGTCGTCGCGGCGCGCGCGGGCGTAGTCGCCGGGGGCCACGCCCGCACGGCCGAAGGCCTCGTCCCAGAGCTCCGGGCGGAAGTGCTCGCTCCAGGCGTCGAAGCGGCATCCGAGCCGATGCGCCTCGAGCACTGCCGCCCCGAGGGCGCGGTCGCCGCGCGCGAACACCGCCTCCAGGCGCGACAGCAGCGGGTCGGTGAAGTGGACCCGGACCGTCCTCGAGCGGAGAGCGCCGACTATCAGGCGGTTCCGCGACCGGAGCTCCTCGGGCTCCACCGCCTCCTCCCACTGGAAGGGCGTGTGGGGCTTCGGCACGAAGGGCGAGACGGTGACGCTCACCTTCGCCGGGCCCTTCGCGATGCGCTTGCGCCTGTAGGCCACCTCGTTGCAGAGGTCGGCTATGCGGCCGAGGTCCTCCTCCGTCTCGCCCGGCAGTCCGATCATGAAGTAGAGCTTCACCCTGTCGTAGCCCGCCTCGTATGCCGCGTCGACGCCGGCGAAGAGCTCGTCGTTGGATATCCGCTTGTTGACGATCCGCCGCAGCCGCTCGGAGCCGGCCTCCGGCGCGATGGTGAGACCGGTCTTGCGGACCACGCTCGTCGCCTCCGGGAGCCCCACGAGCGAAGAGCCCACCCGCAGCGACGGCACCGAGACGGAGACGCCGAGAGGGGCGAACTCGGCGTTGAGAGCGCCCATGAGCTCCTTCAGATGCGGGTAATCGCCGATGGAGAGGCTGCACAGCCCCACCTCGTCCCAGCCCGTCGCCTCGTACCCTTCGCGCGCCAGCTGCACGATCCGCTCCACCGAGCGGTGCCGCACCGGCCTGTAGCAGCACCCGGCCTGGCAGAAGCGGCAGCCGCTCCCGCAGCCGCGGGTGACCTCCACGGTGAGGCGGTCGTGAACGGTCTCGACGAAGGGGACGACCTGCCGCACGGGGAAGTGCGCGCCCTCCAGGTCCTTGACGACCCGACGCTCAATACGCTCCGGCACTCCGCCCGACTTCGGGCGGGCCCCGCCTTCGCCCGTCTCGTAAAGCGATGGCACGTAAGTGCCGGAGACCTCGCGGGCGGCGCGGCGGAGGACCTCGCCGCGCGGCTCTCCCTTCATCCGGGCGACGAGCTCGGAGAACTCGACCACCCACTCCTCGCCCTCGCCCACGCAGAACAGATCGAAGAAGTCTGACGCGGGCTCCGGGTTGAGGGCGACCGGCCCGCCGCCCACGATGAGAGGGTCGTCGTCGCTTCGCTCGGCCGCGAGCAGCGGCACCCCCGCGAGTTCCAGGCACTCCAGGACGTTCGTCAGGCAGAGCTCGTACTGCAGCGAGAAGCCGACGACGTCGAACTCCCTCACCGGCCGGCGCGACTCGATCGAGAAGAGAGGCACCCCCGCTTCGCGCATCGCGGCCGCCATGTCAGGCCACGGCGCGAAGCCGCGCTCGGCGGCGAAGCGGTCGCGCCCGTTGAGGATGCCGTAGAGTATGCGCAGGCCCAGGTGGCTCGTTCCGATCGCGTAGGTGTCGGGGAAGACGAGGCACCACGAGACGTCGACGTCGCCGGGCGCCTTGCGGACGGAGTTGACCTCGCCGCCCGCGTACTGCGCCGGGGTCTGGACCCACGGCAGCAGCTTCTCGATGCGATCGCTCAGAGCCGGCATCCGGTGTCCACCCCGTCCAAAAAGACGGACGGACCCCGCCGGCCCGTCCAGTTGCCCTTGAAGTCGATTCTAACAGCGGCCCGGCACCGAGTCAAGGCGGCCCGGTTTTCGTCGACGCGGAGGGGCCTTTTCAGTTAACATAAGGGCGAGCATTCGAGAGGAGGCCCCCGAAAATGCCGGAAATGCCGAAGACCGACAGGCCCAATATCCTCTTCATCATGGCCGACCAGTTCCGCCACGATCACGTATCGTGCACGGGTGCGTCGTGGATGAGGACGCCGAACATCGATCGCATCGCGTCGAGCGGCGTGCGCTTCACTCAGTGCACGACGAACTCGCCCGTCTGCGCCCCGGCGCGGATCGGCCTCGCCGCCGGGATGCAGCCGAGCAGGCTGGGCTCCGTGGGCAACGACAGCTTCCTGCCGCTCAGCGCCCCCATCTACTACCGGCGCCTCCGCGACTCGGGCTACCGGGTGGGCTGCGTCGGCAAGCTCGACCTGGCCAAACCCGACCCCTACAACGGGCGCCACGGCGACCGCCCCGTCACCTACGCCTGGGGCTTCACCCATCCCGAGGAGTGCGAGGGCAAGATGCACGCCGGCGTCTCGCCCACCCCGAACGGCCCCTACAACTTCTGGCTGCAGGAGCGCGGCCTCTTCGAGAAGTTCCACGCCGACTACACCGCGCGCCGCGCCAACTGGATCGCCAACTGCCACGACTCGGTTCTGCCGACCGACGCCTTCGAGGACTGCTACATCGGGCGGCGCGCAGCCGAGTGGATCGCCCGGGCGCCCGACGACTTCCCGTGGCACTACTTCGTGAGCTTCGTCGGGCCGCACGACCCGTTCGATCCGCCGGCCGAATACGCCGAGCGCTACCGCGACGCCGAGATGCCCCCGCCCGTGCCCGTCAGCGACAAGGGCAAGCCCGGGTGGGTCACGGGCCGCGCGAAGGAGTTCGACCCCGAGTTCGTCGCCGTCACGCGGCGGCAGTACTCGGCGGCCATCGAGTGCATCGACGACCAGATCGGGCTGATCATGCGGGCGCTCGAGGAAAGGGGGCAGCTCGAGAACACGTACGTCATCTTCGCCGCCGACCACGGCGAGATGCTCGGCGACCACGGCCTCTACACCAAGAGCGTCCCCTACGAGGCAGCGCTCCGGGTGCCGCTGGTCGTCGCGGGGCCCGGCATCGAGGGGGGACGGGTCTCCGACGCCGTCGTCGAGCTGATCGACGTGAACCCCACGATATGCGACTTCGCGGGCGTCGGAGCGGCCGAGAACATCGACGCGAGATCGCTCGCGCCGATCATGGCGGGCGACACGGAGACGCACCGCGAGGACGCCGTCAGCGCCATCCGCCGGTTTCGTCTGATTCGCACCGCCAGCCACAAGTACGTCGAGAGCTACAACGACGAGCACGAGCTCTATGACCTCGCCGCCGATCCCGACGAGCAGAGGAACATCATCGCCGACGAGCCCGAACTCGCGCGCGAGCTCCGCGGCCGCCTGGCCGCGCGCTACATGGAGGGTGAGTGCCGGAGGTGAGCCCGGCGGCCGCCGGGCTCATTTCCCCGTCGCCGGGGAATCCCGGCACCGCCCCGGACGGCTCCAGCGCCTTGACTCGACCTCCCGGGGGCATAGAATGCCCGCGGAACCCGACGCCCGGAAGGGGGATCTCATGAGAAAGCTGATGGTGGCACTGCTGCTCGTACCGGTGCTCGCGTGCTGCGCCCGGGCCGAGGAGGAGAGGAAGGAGGATCGCGACGATCGGGAGGAGCGCGAGGACCGAGAGGAGCGCGACGCCTGGGAGCAGCTCGACAAGCGCGTCAGCGTCGACTTCAAGGAGACGGCCCTCACCGACGCCGTCGCCTTCTTCGGCTCGCTCGGGAAGATCAATATCGTCCTCCACCGCAAGGTGCGCGAGAAGCTGGGCAAGTCGCCGGTGACGATGAAGCTCACGAGCGTTCCGCTTGGCCACGCCGTCCGCGTCCTGGCCGCCGCCGAGGGCCTCGAGTGCGCCATGATGGGCGAGGGCATTCTGCTGCTCCGGTTCCAGGACGACGGGGCCGAGCCGGCGGGCAAGCTGTCGCTGAAGATGGGCTCCCTGACGCTCGAGCTCAACATCAAGCAGGGGGATCTGCCGCCCGAGATGCGGCGCGAGCTGATCCACCGCGCGATGCGGCAGATGGAGTTCGAGGCCGAGATGCGCGAGCAGAAGATGGAGAAGTGGCGCCGCGGGATGGAGCTCTGGGAGGAGAAGAAGGGCAAGAAGGACTGGGGGGACAAGCACGATCTGGAGGAAGTCGACCCCGGCGACGGAAAGAAGCCCGAGCAGTTCTGAGCCGCGAGGACCCGGGACCGGATGCCCGGCCCAGCCCCCGCCGGCCGCGCCGCACCGGCGGGGGTGTTTGTGGGGGGCGTGGTGAGGGATGGAAGGGCGCCGGAGAAGGCGGCCCCATAGGAGGCAATGGTTCATGAAGAAAGCACTGCCAGCTATCATCTTGGTGGCCGTGGTCGCCGGGTTCCTTGCCTTCC
>Ga0272441_10004617_pt1 | contig 24726 bp, 21 predicted proteins | sample SSMProp6N_FD_193582 | JGI IMG/M metagenome (GOLD analysis project Ga0272441, IMG submission 193582) | Marine sediment archaeal communities from Little Sippewissett salt marsh, Falmouth, MA, United States - SSM-Prop-6N | ecosystem: Environmental > Aquatic > Marine > Wetlands > Sediment ...
GGTCCCTGGATAAGCATCAGTTTTCCGTTCTTCCGCTTGGCAGCCAATACATGTAAATGACCGGCAATAACGGTATGAGGAATCACCTCTAAAAGTTGCTCGATGGTTTTCCACTGCTTACCCAGCTCGCTTTTTAAAATCCACATCGGCTGGTGCATGAACAAGAACAGATGTTCGTATGATTGGTTTTGAATCTGGTCTCTTATAAAACTCATCTGCCGGCTTCCCAGTCCTGCTTCGCCTGTACCATGAAATTCTTCTGTGTTGATCACCACAAATCGGCATCCCTGATAGGAGAAACTGTAATATGTATCTCCTATCTCTTCTTTCCAAATGTTATAACTGACCCTGTCATATATATCATGATTGCCCGGCACCAGAAAGAGCGGCATCTTCAATGAATCCAAATGTGAAAACACCTCTTTCCACTCAGATTGAAGGCTCATGGATTGCCGACTGCCTTCAATGGCATCACCAATCATGACTGCAAAATCAGGCTGCATGCGATTCATCTCTGTAATGGCACGGTCTAAAATTTTCCAGCTGTCAGGCCCAGCACCGGTCCGGTCGCCAATAATAGCAAAATTAAATTTTTTATATGATTCGGGAAGCTGACTGGGATCATTCACTCTTGTCGCGCCGAATATCACCCCCGCCGGGCTGCCTATCAGCCAAGTACAAGCCAATATCTTTACATATTTGAAAACAAATTTCATCATTTTCAATGTAATGATAAATGAAAAACCAGTCAAGGGAAACATGCCATTGCAAATAAAATGAAAACCGACTTCCATTCATTCATGCCACACAGTCTCACCAAATTTATCCAATCCCATTTCAGCGGTCTCAAAAACCAGTATGGACAGCACAACTGCCCGATCCATTTCTATGATGGGAGTTCTCATTTTATTATTTTTACCAGTCCGAAATTGTTTTATTGATAATATCTTCAGCTATCTTTTGAACGGCCTCTTCAATAGCATCTTCCCGCATGGTTTCAATATTATCATAGGTTCCGAAATCTGAAAATGTGCTTTCCCAGCGTATCTCGCGCTTATGTGTATCTTCAAAGGAAGCCTGAATGGTCAAATTGACTCTGAAATCAGCAGCACTCTCATTGGCATCATATTGTCCGATCGGTTCACGAATATTGGTAATAATACCATGCAGCAGAGCGTCGGAATTTCCTGGATCTGCAATTTTCATAGTATTATCTTCACGTATCGCTTCAATAATTATATCTGTGATTTGGCGATCAATGCCGAACTCTGCAGTTCGATCTTCAAACAGAGGGACACCGACCGTTTTAATATGAGGAGGGAGTGTTGAACCTTTAAATGAATAGATGCCGCATTGCGTAATGGCAAGCGAAGCCGAAACAAGGATGAGTGCAATGAATTTATTCAAGACCGTACTCCTTTAGTTTACGATACAAAGTGCGTTCTCCAATACCCAGAGCTTTGGCAGCCTTACGTCGGTTATGACGAAATCGACGTAAAGCCTTCTCGATCTGATGTTTTTCAAGCTCCTGAATGGTTAAAATAGGTGTATCATGATCGTCCTCTTCGGGAATGATTTGTTTCCCTGGAGGCATCCATTCGGATTGGCCAATAGACCGCTCATGATAAGTAACCATTAAACGCCGAAGATCTTCAAGCGCCACCCGAATATCAAGAAGCGCCCGATATATCAGTTCACGTTCCGCCTGATCCGCGCTTTTATTCACAACCATCGGTAATTGCTGTGCCATGGTTCCGGCCTGCGTCAGATGGCGCTGCACGATGAGGCTGTCAATCGCCTGACCTTTTTCAAAAATAATCAGACGCTCCACAACATTCCTTAACTCACGGACATTGCCAGGCCAATGATATTCCATAAGCTGATTCATGGCGTCTTCATTAAAAACGGGGCACTGAATCCGATTCTTAGCACAGATCTCTTCTGCGAACCAACGCACCAACAGGGGAATATCTTCCCGTCGTTTTCGCAGCGGCGGAGCAGTCAAATGAACGGCATTTAATCGATAAAACAGGTCTTTGCGAAACTCGCCTCGATTGACAGCCTCTTCAAGATTTTTATTGGTCGCAGCGAGAACACGAGCATCGATTTCAATCGCTCTGGAGCCTCCAACCCGCATGAATGATTGTGATTCCAGAACCCTGAGCAGTTTGACTTGAGTGGGCAGCGGCATTTCTCCGATCTCATCCAGAAAAATGGTGCCTTCGTGGGCCAGTTCAAAGTAACCTTTTCGTGATTCTGAAGCGCCTGTAAATGCGCCCTTGACGTGACCGAACAACTCACTCTCTAAGATTCCTTCCGGAATAGCTCCGCAATTGACTGTAATCAGAGGCCGATCTTTTCTCGGACTCAAACGATGAATCGCCCGGGCGATCATCTCTTTGCCGGTTCCGCTTTCTCCTGTAATCAGCACAGTGATCTGTGTGGGTGCAACCTGACGAATGCTTTCAATCAGTTGAAGAAAAGCCGGAGATTGTCCGATAAAATCCGGTATTTCCGATATAGCAGGATGTACCATATTTAGACCTCAATTATATCTCCATCATTAACAGCGCGGATATTTACATTGTCTGATTTGATAGTATGAATAGATGTTTCCAATTCAGGCGGAATATGTGTAAATGCAATCCGCTTGATATCATTGTCCTTCGCAAAACAAATAACATCATCCGGAGCAACATGTGTGCACTCGGAGAGCAAAAAGCGGGTATCGCCTGCAGCAGGCAGAAGATATTCGAGGTCATCAATATCCGCGGTATAGATCATTTTTTTTGATGCCTTCTCAGTAATCACAAAACTGAATGATTCTGCCCGAATACCGTGTTGAGAGGCATAAGGCGCATAATGCGACACATGCCCGTTTTTTATTGCCTCTATCTGAATGCCGTGTCCCTGATAAAACAATCCATTGACAATGGGTTTTAATTCAAATGAAAACGGCCACCTCTCGATGAATATATTAAAATATGGAAAGATGCTTTGAAAACCCGGCAGTAAACCACCGGGAACATAAATCAGCAGGGATTTGCTTCGTCTGGAGATGTACATACGCTGAAGCAGAAGAAGCAATCCGCCTGCATGATCAGGATGTGTATGGCTGATGACCACCATATCAATAAGACAAGGATCAATATGATACCGGACAATCTGTTGAGCAACTCCGTCTCCGGCATCCATTAAAATCCGGAATCCATTGGATTCCATGAGATATGCAGCAGCACTTCGATGCGGCACCGGCTCTCCGGAAGCTGTTCCAAGAACCCGGATTTTCATGCAAGGCTTCCCTTGAAAAATGCAACTGTTTCTTTTAGACCATCTGCCAATGACATCTGTGGTTCCCAGTCCATCTTTTCTTTGGCTTTCTGGTAACTGATTACACTTCGCCTCTGCTCACCACCTTTAGCGGGTCCGTGATGCTCAAGGACCTTTCCTCCGGTTAACCGGTTCAGTTGATTAAAAATTTCATTGACATTGGTTTCAACAGAGGTACCGATGTTGAAAATATCATTGTTATAATAACTCAGAGCACACAGGTTGGCTCTTGCCACATCTCCCACATACACATAATCCCTCGTCTGTTTTCCGTCCCCATTAATCGTGGGTTGATCTCCGGAAAGAAGCTTTTTAGCAAATATAGCGACGACACCTGCCTCTCCATGCGGATTCTGTCTGGGACCGTAGACATTGGCATAACGAAGTATGAGATGATCCAATCCAAATTCTTTTGAGAAGTAATAAAGATATTTTTCAACGCTCAGTTTGGTGATGCCATAAGGTGATACGGGTCGTGTGGGATGGTTCTCATCACAGGGATGCACATCCTGATCACCATAGATTGCACCGCCTGTCGAAGCGAATATCACTTTTTTAACCTGATGGTGAACGCAATTCTGAAGTATATTCAAAGTGCCTTTCACATTGACATCTGCATCAAACATGGGATCTTCCACTGATTTACGCACATCCATCTGCGCCGCCTGGTGGCAGACCACATCGATTTTTTCGAGCGCAAAGATTTTATTCAATGTCTCGGATCGAATATCCATTAAATAAAATTTTGCCCTGGAATTGACATTTTCCATACGGCCCATCAGCAAATTGTCCACAATAACGACTTCATGTCCGTCATTGATAAATGCATCTGTGAGATGAGATCCGATAAATCCCGCTCCTCCTGTAACCAAAATTTTCAACTGGTGTCTCCTATTCTGTTTGAATCAGTATCGATATTATTATTACCGGACCACTGTATTCTTCAGTGTTCCCAATCCTGTAATTGTAATTTCGATTACATCACCATCCTGAATTGAACCCACACCTGCCGGTGTGCCTGTCGCAATAATATCACCCGGATTTAAAGTCATAAATTTGGAAATCTCGGCAATAATTTCAGGAACTTTAAACATCATCAATTTTGTATTTGCTTTTTGTTTCATCTGCCCGTTAATCATCAGCTTTATATCCAGCTGTTGGGGATCGTCCAGCGCATCTACTGGCACCAGATAAGGGCCGACAGGACAAAATGTATCCATGCTTTTCGATCGAAACCAGGGATTTTGCTTTTCCAGATCTTTCTTCTGCATGGACCGGGCGGTGACGTCATTCACAATGGTATATCCGGCAAGATACATCAATGCATCTTCAGCAGGGACACGATAAGCCGTTTTGCCAATAATAAGTCCCAGCTCCGCTTCATAGTCCACCTGACCGTCATACCAGTCAGGAATCACAATATCGGCTTCATGGGGGATCACAGCCGTCGGCGCTTTACAGAAAAAGCAGAGTTCGTCCGGCATATCATGTTTCAATTCTTTCACATGTTCCGCATAATTCCTTCCGATCGCAATAATTTTAGAAGGACGCGAAATTGGCACATCAAATTGAATCGTCTCAGGCAACCGCAGTCTTTCTATTTTTGAACGCACCCATTGATCTTTAAAAATTTGTTCGACAGTTTGAGCCGATGCATATCCCATTTCAACAAGCACTTGAAGAAAACCAAATGAGATAGGCTGAGAAACATGTTTCATATGCTGATAGATCTCAAATGCTTCCGTTAAATTATAATTTCCATCTTGGGTTTCAGCACCGATATTCCTTTGATTGTCCTCTGTAACAAATGAAAATAGCTTCAAATCAACCCCCTTTTTGGGATTTATCCCTTGATAGGATAGTTTAATCATTCTACAGAATTTATGCAAGCAATAAACGCCATTTTGGCATTATATTGACTTTAAAAAGAATATTCATTGTCAAACTGGCGGTAAAAACATTTATTTTTGAACACAAACGGATGTTTCAATCAACTACCACCGCCATACAGACTGTGTGAAAATATAGTTATTTTGTCATTTCGAATCCCGATTTATAGGGATGAGGAATTTTTTAATCTCTTTTAAAATAGAAGGTTAATAAAATTTCTCTCGGATTTTATCCTGAGTTTGGCGAAGAACCTAATCAATTGTTGACAAAGTGATGAATGATACTATATTAATCAGTATGCGGACAGACTGCCACCAATCAGTTGAAAAGGATTTTTCATGAATGACTTTTTAAATCGTATACGCGTGGGTCCTGCCGGATGGAATTATAAAGACTGGTATGGCATTGTTTATCCTGACCATCCCGGTAAAGGATTCAAAGAGCTGGATTACATTTCAAGTTTTTTCGATATGGTTGAAATCAATTCGACTTTTTACCGTCCGGCCAATCCATATATGGCATATGCCTGGGTGAAAAAAGTTGCCCATAATCCGAATTTTAAATTCACAGCAAAATTGTGGCGCCGGTTCACTCATGACCGTAGTCCGTATTCACAAAAGGATGTGGACCAGGTCCGGCAGGGTATGGATCCCCTTGCTGAAGCCAGTCTGTTGGGTGCTGTACTGATTCAATTCCCCTGGAGTTATAAAAACAACGAGGAAAATCGTGAATGGCTGTCAGGATTGATCGACACATTCCAGGAATATCCTCTTGTCACTGAAATCCGCCATCAGAGCTGGGACGTACCGGCATTTTATGATATGCTTGAAAAGCAGAATGCAGGATTTGCAGCCATTGATCAGCCGGTCATCGGAAAATCAATTGAATTTAAACCCGTCCGTACAGGGACGATCGGTTATGTGCGAATGCACGGAAGAAATTATGAAAACTGGTTTCCGAAAAAAGACGAAAAACAATCCGGATTCGCAAGATATGATTATCTGTACAGCGAGGAAGAAATAAAAATCATATCCAGGACTGTGAAAAATATTGCAGAAGGCGCAAAAGAAACCTATGTGGTCCAGAACAATCATCCCAGAGGTCAGGCCGTGGCCAATGCCGCCCAGATCCGGGCCGATCTTGGAGAAGCAGTGATTCAATTGCCGGAAACCCTGATTGTCCGTTATCCGCAGCTGAAAGGGATCCCGAAACCTGAAGAGCATGACCATTAAAATAATCCTGGTGTAGTATCAAAAGTCAAGCAAGAAAAAACCCTGTCAGGATTCGGAACCCTGACAGGGTTGATTCGGATACCTGAAAAATCAACATTGCCTATTCAATCTGAGAAATTAGCATTTCGACATTTTCCTTCAGATACAAATACACTTACCCCTCCTCTGCAACATCACGATTGTTGACCCGACTCCCCTATCGCAACATCATGGATGTTGCACTCCATATTTTTTTTGTAGTGAAATATCCGTGATATTTCATTCTTGGTGTGCAAGAACCGTGTTTGTGCAAAATCTTTTATTCCAATCCGAGATATTTTCTGATATGCTTTTCCAAGATATTGTCTATTTCTGTATGACGTGGCACTGGCTGTTTTTGACCGGTTTTCGTATTCTGTTAAATATCATGTCTTGAGCCTGATCTGAAAAGAATACATCCGTCTTTTTTGAGTTGACGAATGAACTCCCTCCGTTTCATAAAGCCACTTCTTTTAATTGATATTCATCGGGCACATCGTCCATGGCCATTTGCAAATATGCGTCACGGATATTTTCTTCCAGTTCTTCCAGAGTGACGCCCTGGGACATGATTTCAGGATGATCCAGCAGCTTTCCAAGCCAGAATTTTTCACCTTTCCAATAGATCATCTTCATTTTCGTTTTCATGCTCAACTCTCAAAAAAGACAAATAATGATGTCGATCACCTGATCGACTCAACAATATAATTTACAAATTAATCAAATCGAAAACAAACAGAAACTCATCCTTGATAAATGTAATTGGTCAAGGAAGCAATATCCCGGATGTTGCACTCCATATATTTTTTTGGAGTAAAATATCCGTGATATTTTTCTTTTTATCTTAGAGTAAAACATCCGCTATATTTCACAAACTGCGCATTCATTATTTGAGGGCTGATAATCTCGTATGTTTAAATACTGTATGCTTAACCCGGCCCGGGCTTACCGGTGGATTATATGGATAAGGAATTATATGAAAATCAAAGAGGTCACAAATCACCGGACAATCAATCGCTTGTACCAGATATTCATACTTTCGATTTTTCCTGAAATATTGGTATTGTTGATCAGAGTGCCTGAAAAACGATATCCGTTCTTGGCGAACGTGATATTCATGCCGGCTGAAAGCGCCCGTGCGATGGTGAAAAGCGTAAAAATTCCACGGTCTTTCATGTCCTGCTCCATCACCTGCAAAAGCGCCGATGAAATGCTTTTTCCCCGGTATTTGGGCAGCGTGGCAAAATCAGTCATTTCCGCGTTCTTTTCCTTCAAGTCCATTTCAGCAGAGGAGGCAGCCACCAGTTTGTTTTGATCATATACGCCAAAATAAATCACACGGCTTTTCATGGTTTTCAGGATATATTTGGGATCATGAATCGGAAACGGATAGGATTGAAAAACCTGCCTGTAAATATCCGCCAGATTTTCGCGATCATCCGGATTGCATACGCGCATGGCCAATCCCGGTTTAATGGTTGCCTTTGACGGAGATAGATTCCGTCGAAACAGCGCTTTTTTTAAATCATCGATAACAGAAAAAGCATGTGATTCAGGAATCACAGCTCGCTGCGGATCCATAAATTTGGACATGAAAAAAAGATCCCCTTCTCCATGATAAAAAGCGGGAATAAATGCCTCCTGAACATATCCGCGATTTCTCAGACCGGCATATGCCCATGCCGGCACTTTTGTAAATATTTTTGTGTATCCCCGGGATTGAACGAGTGTTTCTATTTCTTCCATAATATCAGGATAATCGGAATGGGCCAGTTTGATCAGGTAGACCCGCTTATTGAGCGGACCGTGCTGAATCCAGGATTTTCCTATTTTTTCCATCTGATCAACCATATCTCGCCTGCCTTTCGTACCGGATCCATGAAACAGGAAAAAAGATCAGTGCAGACAGTCCAATGCCGAAAATACTTGCGTCCAAATTCATGGGTAAAGATACATTTGCAAAAATCAAGACAAGGGTCAATCCCCCGCCGGCAAACATGGACATCAGTGCGGCTGCGGAATCGCTTTTCTTCCAAAAATAAGCGCCAAGCGTCGGAACCACCAGGCCGGACACCATAAACGCATACGCGTGTAAAATAATTTCAAGCACTGTATTAAAAGAAGCAGCAATCCATACAGCAATGACGCCAATAATCAGGGTGATAAATTGAGACCAGCGCATCAGAGACCTGTCGGATCGATCCCGGAGTATATAACGTTCAAGCAGATCATTGACCCAGTTTCCCGATGACGCGATCAGGCAGCTGTCTGCCGTAGACATAATAGCGGAAAAATAGGCGGCAATGACAATACCTCGAATACCCATGGGCAGCACTTTAGCCAGCAGCATAGGCATACCCATCTCAGCCTCCGTTTCCGGGAAGAAGATACGGGCAGCCATACCTAAAAAAACTCCGAGAAAGGCCATCAACGGATATTCCAATAAACCCGCAAGATAAAAGGCTTTCTGCGCATTTCTTGTATTCTTGGACGCATAAATACGTTGATAGAGGGTCATGGCCACAAACCAGACCGGCACAATGGTGACAAACCAGTTGATCCACTGAACAGGAGAAATATTTGTCAATTTAAAAAAGGCAGCCGGCAGCTGGGAGGTTAAAGCAGACCATCCCTGTGAGAAATATTCAAAGGACAAATCAGAAACGGCCCCGGACCATCCTCCTAATTTAATGAATGTGAAAGGAATGCCAAATAAAAACAAGCCGCTTAAAAGGACAAACCACTGCACCGTATCTGTATAAATAACGGCTTTTAATCCGCCCATGACAGTATACAAAAGAATAACACCGGCCATCAGATAAAGAGAAAGAGTGATCGGATCCATAACTGTCACATCAGAAAAAACTGTCCCGGCTGCCAATTTGGCGCCTGCCAATATTTGAGCCCCGGTAAATCCGAGATAGCCAAGTCCGGAAATAACTGATGCTGTAATCGCGACTTTTGCGCTGAATCGGTGAAGCAAAAAATCAGGATATGTTAAAAATCCATGTTTTTCATCCAGTTTTTTAATCTTGGGAATAATAAGGATTGCCACCATCCATGCTCCCGCCAGGCCGCTGAAAAGCAGCCAGCTACCGGATATTCCCATAAGAAAACCCAATCCACCTAATCCAATAGAAAATCCGCCCCCCACATCTGTCGCTACCAGAGAAAATCCGATATGTCCCCAGGAAATCTGTCTCCCCCCGACAAAATAATCTTCGCGTGTTTTATTTTTAAAATAGAAAAAGGCACCGATTGCCAGTACTGTCAGAAAATAAGTTCCGAAAATCAGATAATCAATCAGGTTCATACAGCATCCTTGAATTGATCTAATTCCTCGGTTCTTCTTTCAATACGCTCAGTATTTTCAGGAATGAGAGAAATGGCATCATCCGCATCTGAAAGAAGTTCTGCAATACCCGTAGACAGATATTCATCTGCTTCTTCCAGTTTCAGCTGCAAGTCGCAATGATCACAGTCCCGGTCGCAAAACACAGGTTCATAGGAATCGGGTTCTTTATAGGTTGTGATTACCCCTTCATAATTTCTGAGAACCACTTTGTTGGTGGACCAGGAGATCAGATAGTTCGGCATCACCGGTATTTTACCACCGCCTCCCGGTGCATCGATGACATAAGTCGGAACGGCAAATCCACTCGTATGACCGATCAGATTTTCAATAATCTCGATCCCTTTTCCAACGGGCGTACGAAAATGAGAAAGCCCTTCTGATAAATCGCATTGATAAAGATAATAGGGTCGAACCCGATTTTGAACAAGCTTATGAACCAACCTTTTCATAATTCTTGGGCAATCATTGATACCGGATAGAAGTACGGTTTGGTTCCCCAATGGAAATCCAGCATCTGCGAGTTTATTAAGTGCCCGTTTTGATGAGGCAGTAATTTCTCTGGGATGATTAAAATGCGTATTGATCCAGAGCGGGTGATGCTTTTGTAATACGTTGACCAGTTCATCTGTTATTCTGAAAGGAAGCACGACGGGAGTTCTCGTTCCAATTCGAATCACTTCCACATGCGGAATTTCCTGAAGTTCAGTCAGAATCCAGTCCAGGTAATCATCGGACAGCATGAATGGATCCCCTCCTGAAAGCAAAACGTCCCGAATATTACGATGATTCCGGATATAGGCAATTCCTTTTTGCAGACTCCGCCGGTTTGGAATATTGTCGACATCCCCCACTTTCCTTTTACGAGTACAGTGCCGACAGTACATGGCGCATACATTGCTTACATGAAACAAAACCCGATCCGGATACCGATGTGTGATATGTGGCACAGGGCTGTCCTTATCCTCTGCCAGCGGATCGTTCATATCGCACTCCTCCATAATCAATTCGGAAGGTGATGGAAATGACTGCTTAAAAATAGGATCATTTTGATAATCTTCCTTGTCAATTAAAGATAAATAATAAGGAGTGATCGATAACGGGAATTTATCAATGGTTTTGGATAAAGCAGAACGTTCCTTTATATCGAATTGAATGCTCAGCAGTTTTTCAAACTGGTCGATGGTTCGAACGACATGTTCCGCCTGCCATTTCCAGTCTTTCCATTTACTGATAACAGTTCCTGCTTCGATTGACTGGGCAATTAATTTTTCATTTTTACTGTAATGACTCATGCTTCAACCTTTCTGTGCCGAATCAAATCAATCGTCACCTGATTTTTCGGCTATGATTTTTTCATTTTATCCTGAATTGAACATATTTCCCGCGCTATCAGCTTCTTTTCCCCCACTTTTTCAAATTTTACAATAATGATACTTAAATCTCCTGGGGCAGGGAATATCTTAATCACTTTACCCTTATCCTTAAAAACCGGATGGTAAATCCACTGTCCTACTTTATAATAGCCACTGCTTTGATAAACGGATTCCTGATTTAATTTTTTGTCATTTTTTACCAATTTTTTCTGCTCCCTGAATTTTTATTGATGCCATTATTGTATCATCATCTGTGAATCTGAAGATGACAAAATATGCAGTAATGCATTCAAATGATCATGTGTATTCAGCCAGTGATTTGCGCCGGCCATTAAAATCTGATGCTTTAATGTCCCCGGATTTTCGCTGACCACTGTAATCGATGTTTTCGGATGAACATCACGAATATATAAAACCAATTCAATGGCATCATAATCAGGCAAATCGGTATGAAGAATAATATGATTGAAATAACGATATCGAATATGATTTAAAAGATCAATTCCCCGATCTGCGGTGATCACATGATCACCACGATGTTCCAGTTGATAAATAATTTGATCCCGATATTGCCCTTTCGGCATCGCCACACATATTGACATGACCATCGTTCGTGATCTCCATCAATTGTTATATACACAATTTGTTATACGCAAAGGCTGTTCCAAAAGGGTTTAATTTGCAATGAATATCAAAATTACTATTCATTTAAATACATTATATTTAATATATTAGAGAAATTTTATTGAGGATTGGAATGGATGCACATTTCATTAATTGTATTGTGGATATCAAAAATATAAAAACAAAATGGGCATTTTATGCTCATACTGTCAATTAAATTTGTAATCATGTGAACATTATTCACAAAACGATCGACTCGAGTTTTTCAAGTGTGCATTATATTTACACCTTACTCTTTACAAAATCAATTCCCAAAGTAAATTATTGATTCAGAATTAAAGTTTCTTAGATATGGATATTATGCTGTTTACTGATGATGACATCATAACCGATTGAGTTTGTTATAAAGAGCGCGCCTGCTTATCCCAAGTATTTCAGCCGCTTTTTTTCGATTCCCATTTGTAAACTCTAATGTTCTTTGAATCAACAGCCGCTCAGTGTCACGAAGAGATGAACCAATGGGGACAATAACAGAATGTGTTTTACTTTCGCATTTCCAAATACGAGGCGGCAGATCATCAAGACAGATCCGGTTATTTCTGCAGATAAGAACTGCCCGCTGAATAACATTCTTTAACTCACGGATATTTCCGGGCCATGAATAAGCCTGTAAAGCATCGATTACATTGGATTCAAAGGTTCGAACGGACTTATTGAATTTCAGATTGGCCTGATTCAGCAATTCCTCTGAAAGCAGAAGAATATCCTCTCCGCGTTCCTGTAATGGCGGTAAAGAAATCGTAAATACACTCAGACGATGAAATACATCTTGTCGAATAATGGCATCTTTTGAATGATCATTATGAAATAATTTTTTATTGCTGGCCGAAATAATACGAACGTCTACCGGTATAAAACTACGCCCTCCTATGCGTTGAATTTTTCTTGTTTCCAGTATGCGCAACAGACTGACCTGAGTGGCTTCATCCATTGTACTGATTTCATCTAAAAAAAGAGTGCCGTGATTGGCTTGTTCAAATTTTCCCGGTTTTGTTTCAGTCGCCCCAGTAAAAGCCCCCTTTTGATGACCAAACAGCTCACTGCCGACGAGATTTCTTGATATGGCACCTGTATTCACAGGAATAAACGGCTCATTTGCGCGAATGCTTCGACGATGAATAGAGTGTGCAACCAGTTCTTTTCCTGTTCCGCTTTCTCCTAAAATAAGGACCGTAACATCCGTTGCCGCAGCATCACAAATCCGTTGGAATACGGTTTGCATTCGGGGACTTCGGCCAGTCAAATCATCAAATTTTGGAATTTTCTTCAGTTTATTCATGGCAATAGAAGTGGTCCAAATCACATTTTCATTGAATGAAAGTTCACAATGCTGCTTAAAAATTCTGAATGCAATGATATCTTATATTTATCGATGCGTTTCCGGAATCCCGATAAAACAAGGCCATCCGGTCTTTTTTATCTTATCCAAATCAAAAAGATTGGGATGATAGTATCCTCGTGTAAACAAAGAGACCTGGTCCTGATAATGCACATCATTCATCTGACCGGATTGTCCGGTGGAAAGGATGGAAAGGGTATTATCCAATTCATTCAGATCCACAATCATCCGAGCCACTGTTCCTCCAGAACAGCGCTTTATTCCCTGATGAATACAATTGTCGGCCATAGAAGCATAACATCCATCAATAGAATAGGATCCTAAAACCAGCGGCTGTTGAACACCCAATGAACGGCTAAGTGCAAAGGCTTCCATATCTGCAAGCAAATGCTTAAATGTTAAAGCATGCGCTTTTCCCCATGACCATTTCAACACATCTTTTCCTTGATCTCTCTCAATCTCGTGAATTGCATCCTGAAATGAGAGTAAAATCTTTTGCTCAAATGAATCAAACAAAGGCGTATTTAATAGATGATCCCGGTTATTTGAATATTCATACAGAAGGATGATCAATGCAGATTGCCACATTCCAGGTAAAGACATGAATGATTTCAAAACAATAGGATTGCATTTTTTTAAGAATATATTTTCCACAATTTTCTGGGTCCACACTTCAAAAACCAGTGCCTCGGGATCCCCGATGCGCATATTTTTATCCCACTTCTTGAACCGGTTTATCCATTCCTGACATTCAGCATTCTCAGGCAGAAAGTGTAAAAGTAATGGTAACAAATGTTCCGCCAAAACAGATCGATTATCGATCTGAATTTGCTGACAGTCAATCATCGATACTGGAGAATATTCTGCCATAAGCATATCGGTACGCTGATCCATCCAGTGCGAAATACTATTGAAATGAATCACTTTTGATGGGTGACTGTTGTCCACCACGTTTCCAAAAGTATCCACACACACCCATGAAAATCCTGTTATCTTCAGCGTTTCCAGAATTGAATTTCCCTCTATTGCATTTTCTGCCTGTAATATCTGAAAAAGTGCATCACCCGGATCACTCAAACTGCTGGAATTGAATACATTAAAAAATGAAAAATCGGAATCCTTATTAGTGTATGCAGTGGCAAATGGATTCTCAATCCAAAGATCATATTCGCCACCCCAGGCCAGGCTCGAATTGTATCCGTAAAGAAGTGCAGGAAATCCCGGAAGAGAAAATCCAGAAGCGTTCTTTAAAGGAGAATAAAGATGAATTTCATAGTAAATAACCGGCAAATCATACATACCTGGCAAATTCATCGCGAATAAAGGTTTTCGGGTTGTGGTGAGGGTTTCAGGAACCACCCAGGCATGCGCCCCTGTTAAAAGATTCGGTAAATATCCTTCTGTCTGTGCTTCATTCCATTGTTTTAAAAAGACGATTGTTTTTATTCTGTCTTTCACTTGTGGTGCAGAGTCAAGCGTATGAGATAATAATTTTTGAATCGGTTTTAAATTTGCCTGAGTTTTAAATAGGGGAATGATGAGTGATTCACGCCCGCCAAATTCCATAAAAAACAGATACCCTAAGAAAACTGCCAGGCAATCTTCTACTTTCCACGGAGCTGGTTCATGATGTAAAAGCTGATATTCCAGAGGGAGCCTGTTATGATATTGTTTCAAATATGCATTCACACCATTGGTATATGCTGAATAGATTTTCTGATTATCTGAAGATAGTCTTGACAGCAGGGTATCCGCAACCTTTTCTATCTGGATACTGGACATCAGGAGGTCTGTCTTCTCACAACCTTCTTGTAGCATATTTGAAAGACTTCCCTGAGACAGATGACGCCAGTAGTCCATTTGAAAAAAACGATCCTGAGCTGTTATATATCCCTGTATAAACCAAAGATCCTCATCATTTCTTGCTAAAATATGCGGAATTTGGTAACCATCCCGATAGACCATAACAGAATCGGCCAAGCCCTGAATAGTGACCTTATCATCGACATGCGGTAGTGATTGATTCATCCAATGGTATCCCAAAATAGCTAAAATAAAAAAAATGAGAAGTAATGAAAAGAGCACAGTAAAAATTATTTTCACAATTCGAGCCATTAGAAATGAATCCTTATTCTGGAAATCTTGAATGGATAAAATATATTTCTTTTTAAATATTTGCCCTGATTTGAGTTATATTACGCTGTTGGCAAAATTGACATTATGTTTTCTGCAGAAGCCACTGAATACTATGATAAGGATTTCAGTCTTAGGATTTTAAATATTAATCAAAGATTGGAAAAAAATCAAGGTTAATTTAGTTGCCTTCATATTGATTTCTTTTTATATTCGATTGATTTCATGGAAAGGAGATCAGATGAGAAAGATATCGGATTACCGATATATTGTTGGCGATGCAGTGATAGGCGAATTATATCAAAAAGCAAAATCACTTTACGGGAAACGAATTCTGCATATTAATTCAACATTTATTGGTGGCGGTGTCGCCGAAATCCTGAATAACTTAATCCCATTGATGAATAATTTAGGGCTCGACGTCGATTGGCGCGTCTTGCATGCCAGTCCGGATTTGTATCTATTAACAAAAAAAATGCATAATGGATTACAGGGCGAATCCATTTCTCTTTCAGAAAGAGAAAAAAAACTGTACATACAAGCCAGTGAAAACTTCGCAGTGTATGCAAAAATAAATGATAATGATCTCGTCATCGTTCACGATCCGCAACCACTGCCTCTTATCGATTTTTATAAAAAAAGGCAACCATGGGTCTGGAGATGTCACATAGATCTCTCCCATCCTGATTTAAAATTATGGGATTACTTAAAAGGGATGATCATAAGATATGATTTGGCCATCGTATCAAAACAGGAATATTCGAAAAAGGATCTGGCAGTCCGGCAACGTATCATTCCTCCGGTTATTGATCCGCTGATCCCAAAAAATATGCCGCTTTCAGGGCAACAAATTGTAGAATATTTAAAAGAATTCAATATCCCGCGGGACAAACCGCTTGTTACTCAAATATCACGATTTGACAAATGGAAAGATCCTATGGGTGTCATTGAAGTGATAAAAAAAGTTAAACAAAAAACCGATTGTCGTCTGGTTCTATGCGGAAGTATGGCCATGGATGATCCGGAAGGCGTGGAAATATATGAACTGGTAAAACAAGCGGGTAAAGATTTAATTAAAAGCGGCGATTTAATTTTATTGACTTTTGAAAATACCTTATTGGTCAATCTTTTACAACGCGCCAGCCATGTTATTGTTCAAAAATCCATTCGTGAAGGATTTGGATTAACCGTTACTGAAGCAATGTACAAAGAGAAACCTGTTGTTGCTTCTAATGTCGGAGGAATTCCGCTTCAAATTACTGATGGAGTGGACGGATTACTTGTTGAACCGAAAGATTATCAGGGAGCGGCTGATAGGATAATAGAATTACTGTCTAACCCGAAACTTGGGCAGGAACTCGGACAAAAAGCCAAAGAAAAGGTTCAGGAAAATTTTTTAATTACACGATTGCTTCGAGATTATCTGGATATCAGTTACCACGAAATCATACAAAGATAAGATACGGAGATAATAATGAATGATTCAATATCAATTCTTGTGGTCGAAGATGATATCATTATTTGTGAAGATATACGTAACAGTTTAGAAAAAATGGGATACACACTATTGGATGCCGTGTCAACCGGAGAAGCCGCTATAAAAAAAATCAGACAAAAGAAACCGAATTTTATCATGATGGATATCGTACTCAGCGGCCGGTTAAATGGCATTGAGACGGCAAAAATCATTAATAAAAAATTTAATATTCCCATTATATTTATCTCTGCCTATTCCTATCCAATTACAATAAAACGCGCCGAAAGTACTCATCCATACGGTTATCTTGCAAAACCGTTTCATGCTGATGAATTAAAAAATATTATGGAAAAAGCGATTTTAAAAAAGCAGAAGGAGATTGAATCAATAAACCGGGGAAAAACGCGGAACGATGTCCACCCGGAAAAAAGGTGACCTGTTTATGAATTCCGCTTTATAGGATCTGAACATTGTTGATATTCCGGAATGACTTGATTTATTTTTTCAATCATGGATTTAAAATTAAATTGATGTGCATCTTTTATAATTTCAAAAGACAGTTTTTTAAAATCAGATATTAATTTGCCGTTTTGTACTACTTTAAAAATTTTTGGATTTTCCGTTTGCTCCCGAACTTCCGAATCATACCATAGTTTCTCGCCCAGCTTTTCACCGGGCCTCAGATCACTAAAAATAATGGGAATGTCACTCTCCGGTTCAAGACCTGAAAGTAAAATCATCTGTTTTGCCAATTTTAATATTTGAATTGGTTCTCCCATATTCAGTAAAAATGTACATCCTCCCTTTCCCAGTGAAGCGGCTTCTAAAACCAGAGAGCAGGCTTCAACAATGGACATAAAATAGCGTTCCATTTTAGGATGTGTAACAGTAATCGGCTGACGCAACTGGATTTGCTTCTCAAATATTGTGAATACACTGCCCTGACTTCCTATTACATTTCCAAATCGAACAGTAATAAACCCAGTTCTGCCTAATTCCGTAAAATGCTTGATATAGAGCTCACATAAACGTTTGGACACACCCATCATATTAATCGGGTTTACTGCTTTGTCAGTCGAAATCAGAATAAATTTTTCAATATTGAATTCAGCGGCCATATTTATCAGTTTGACTGTGGGTTCAAAATTATTCAATATCGCTTCATCCGGATACCATTCCATACAGGGTACGTGCTTATAAGCAGCAGCATGAAAAATGATTTCTGGTTTACATGTTTTAAAAATATACTGAAGTTTATCTTTATTCTGCAGTTGCATCACAACCGGATGAAAATGACAGATATGCTGCATTTCATTATATAAATAAAAAAGTCTGTTTTCATCTTTATCGATTGCAATAATGGTTTTTGGATTGAAACGCTGTATCTGACGGCATAACTCTGAACCGATTGAACCGGCAGCTCCTGTTACCATGATCCTTTTTCCTGATAACAGCCGGTGTAATTTTTCATGATCAATCGCATATGGTTCCCGCCCAAGTAAATCTTCTATTCTCACTTGACGAATATCCCGATAGCTTAACTCTCCCTGAATAAGTTCATGCACACCCGGTGTGGTTTTAAAAGGGACCTTCACTTTTTCACAATAATTGACAATACTCTGCATCTGTTTTGAAGTGGCAGACGGAATCGCAATGATGATTTCATCTATTTCCTTATCCTTCACAACAGAGGGGAGTTTCCCGATGCTTCCAAAAACCTTCAAACCATGAATTGTTCGATTTATTTTTCTAGGGTCATCATCCAGAAAACCCATAACCCGCGAATGGAAATCAGGATGGTTTAAAATTTGCCGTGCCAGCATTTCTCCTGATTCTCCTGCGCCCACAATCAACATTCGCCTTCGATGATTTTCAGAACTGGAGGGTACCAGCATAATCACACGAGCGGCCAAACGAAAACTGGATAGAAATCCCACGGCAAGCACCCAGTAAAGTACATAGATCGAACGCGGCAATTCATAAAGATGAAACATTGTATTGGATAAAAAAACGAGTCCAACAATCCCTGAATGTATATAAATAAGCCGCTTCAGATCTCTGAAGCTCCAGTAAACCCACATTTCTGAGTAAGCACCAAAAATCTGAAAAGAAAGCAAAGACAACACGAGTGTTTGAGCAATAAATAATAAAAGACTCTGAATGTACTCCGCGTGAATCACCCATTCAAATCGAAGCCAAAAAGCCAATATACAGGAAATCGGTATGATAAAAATATCAATGATGATTTTTACAAATTTTCTGAATCGAACCGGAATTTGAAAGATTAAGAATTTCAGCATCTGGGGTGGATATCGCATGGATCATTTCCTCATAAGGCGGATAGTCAATAGTAAAAATCAGCTGCCTATATTGCTGTTTAAACAAATGTAAAGTAGCAAAAAATTTTCCAAAATTCAATGGAATAATCCTTTCAATATTGCATAATTATTTTAATTATAATTACTTATAATAATATTATAATTGGCAGATGAATATCCATTCTCAAATAAAGACTGTGATTATTACTCTCTTGATGACCGGTTTTAATCCATTGCGCTGCATAACCAGCCGCAATATCAAAATTCGACCGAAATGCCCAAAGCACATGGAAGCATAACTTTTTACTGGCTATCGTGTGACCGCTTGGAAAGGGAACCGAAATAAATTCTGTATAGGGAATATACATAAGATCGTTCAGATTATTTTCTCCGGTTTCCCGATAGCTGTATTCAGACTTAAACCGGATACGGCAGGGAAATATCCACCGGATACCACTGGTCCATTGAAAAAAATCAGATCCCTGCGGCATGGCCAATGGTAATTCTCTGCTGGCAAAACAAGTGAATGGTTTCTCATGACGGTATGTATAGGTGCCGACAGCATCATAACGTCCAAAAAGCGTCAATGCAGACTCTGTTCCCATCCAGGATTTCGCCAGACGGACCTGATAAGCCATGGCATCCGGTCTTCCCTGATTGCGGTCCGTTCGATCCAATTGAAATTCATCAAACACGATACTCCCTGAAAACCGGAGTTGATACGGAAATAAGAAATCCATCGCAGCAAACCAGATGGCATTTGACTGATTTTCATTGATAATATTCTCACGCTGGTTTTGTTCATTTTCGATATGAGGAATCAAGGGATTCATGAATCCCCAATCCATGCTTCTGTTTTCACCGTAATAAACAGATGTTTCTCCCACAACGATAAATCCATGACGACAGGGGCGGTACTGAAGTGCCCGACCAGTAATAAAACGAGTCTGCTGTCTTCCCTGCGAATCTTTTATGGCTTCTAAGAAACCATGAAAATAGGAAAATGACCATCGTTTATAATACAATCTCAAAGACAAATGGTCATAACTGGCACTGCTAGAAGAAAGGATGAGATTATTCGATAGATTCGGTCCCCAGATCTGCCGGCCGCGTCCGAATGAGAGTTGCACCCATGAATTTATATACCCTAAAAGCGCCTGATCAATCTCACCGGCATGCATGCCCGCCCGGCTGATTTGCCGGCTATGGGGTGTAAAATTTGAAAAGGCATCGTCGCTGTTCGAAGCTCTCACATAAATATTGGCATACCAGTTTCTGAATTCCAGCATACTGAAAAGGGTAACAGCACGAAAATCAGAACCTTCGATTTCCGCTTCGCCCTGTTTCCATTGAGAAATAAAACCTGGCCAGATCATAAACCGGGGGGCTTGAAGATTGTGCCATTGCTTTCCGAACTGGCGACAATCCCGTTCAATCCACAATGATGCAGTCCGATAACTGTCAATCCCTGTTACTGATCTGAGATTGTACGGCTTCAACAGGGTATTTGCCTCCCAATTCAGACCCAAATCGAATCCTTCACTGGTATTTCGAACCGGCCAAAGCTCGGAGGGCATTGGCTGTCCATGAGCATATCCGATCCAGCTGGCGATTAATAAGAGGTAATAACCGATTTTTATATTCATATTGATAATCCCTCTCCCTTGTGGTGGATATTCTGTTTCTTTTGTCCAAAAATACCGAGCGTCATCAATATAATCTTCATATCGGACCAGAGTGATGCAGATTTCATATATTCGAGATCCATTTCTATTTTCTTAGGCAATATTTGTTTTATATAAACGGATTCCCAGAGTGCCGCCGGTATCATTATTTCCTCATCCCTGAAAAGATGACTGGCCGGACTGGTGATTCCAGGTTTGTATTTCAGAATGTCTTTTTGATCATGATTGTACTGTCGGACGATGTCAGGATCTTCAGGGCGAGGCCCGACAAAACTCATCTCTCCTTTCAATACATTGATCAACTGAGGGAGTTCATCCAGTTTGGTTTTCCTTAAAAACCGGCCGCTTCGTGTGATACGCGTATCATTACACGTCGTAATGGGAGGCCCTGATTGACAAGCATCACAGACCATGGTTCTAAATTTCAATATCTGAAAGATTGAATGATTCTGTCCAGATCGTTCCCCTCGAAAGAAAACAGGCCCGTAAGAATCCAGTTTAATCCAGATGGTCAGTATTAAGAAAAGCGGACTTATGACAACCAATCCGGACAATGCAAAAATAAAATCCATCCATCGATTCATTTGATATTTTCCCAATCAGATTTTTTGCAAATCGTTTTACCATTCCGGTTTGTTTACTTATGACCAATCGGTTCTTTGCCTGTTACATTTGTTTAGGAAGCTTGCTCATTTTTCGCTTCAGTCGCTTCAGACGATACATCAATGCTTCTCTATCTTGTGTAAACTGAATTTCAGGATTCAATTGAGAGAGCATGTCCACCCGTTTTATTGCATGATCAACCCAATCAATCGCATGTTTATAATCGCGTTTATGGTGTTCGTAATATTTGGCAAGCTCTTCAAACGGATGCACCTGAAATAAACGGGATTGCGTCTGCTGCTCCCATTGCTGAATGGCCTCATTCCAATATCCGAATCGTTTGTAGATTAATCCAAGGCGAAATCTGATTTCCTGCTCCATTTCGGAATCATTGGACAATTGCAATGCGGTTTTGTAATACACTGCAGCCTGTCTCATTAAATTGAAGGACTCAAAAATCCGTCCAAGACTCAGCCAGTCCTGCCCATGTTCAAGAACAGTAAACGGATCATGATAAACGATCCCGGTGTGTCTTGTCAATGCGGCCAGGGTAAGAATGTCCCACCGGTTGTGATCAAATATTGAGACCAGACGGTGACATTGACGTGTACGAAGATATTCAAAATAAATACCTGGAATCAAATAACCGGGAACATCGTCCTGACGTTCAAATCCCAAAATATATTTTTCAATATTTCCCAAAGAGCAATCAGACAGGCGACGTTTGTATAAGCGCCGCATGGTATACAGCAGATCCAGATGCGGTAAACGGTTTATTGAATGATCCATTCTGTTCAGGATCGTTCGGGATTCAAGTATATTGATATCATAGGATTTTCCATTGTATGTCACCAGAGACTCAAACTCGCCCAGTCGTTCAATAAATGCACTGAGAACCGCTCGTTCTTCCGGATAATCCCGCATAAAAAACTGCTCGACTGTAAATCCTTCGTCTGTATAATATCCGGCGCCAATCATGAAGGGTAAAGTACCGGTGCCTCCGGCAAGGCCGGTCGTTTCTGTATCGACATAGAGTGCTTTCATGGGATGAAACGCCTGCAGTCCATCATCTTTACCAATCCGGCTGTAAACTGATCCTGGTAAATCGGGAATCATCTGGATTGAATGGACTCCGTGATGGTAATCGGACGGAAAAGACATTCGAACCCAAAAATACCTCCCATAATGATTCTCCATCTCGCTTCCCTGAATCCAATGTCCGATATCGGATATGGGAGTATGGGGTTTCTGAGCATCAACCGGTTTACTGAACGGCTCATAATATTTTAATTTTTCTTTCAGATCCATTTTTCAGAGCATTATCCGTTACCCGAACACCATTTGTATTATTATTCTTCTTTTGTTTATTAATGTCGGAAAATGCTGATAAATAATCAAATAAAAAATCCCCGGCAAATACCGGGGATCACTCTATCAATCACATTCATATTTTAAAATAAACGGACAAAGGCTATCGAATCAGATGCATTTTCTTTGTCATGGTACGGATTTGATTCGCATAATCAGTGAACTCCATATAACACAGATAGACACCTGCCGGAACCTCTTTTTCATTTAAATCATGACCGTTCCATGTAAAGCAATATTCACCTGAACAATGAAATCCTTCAGAAAGCACACGTATCATACAGCCGGTCACATCATAAATAATTAGTTTAAGGTTGCCGTCTCTGTTTAAATTCACTTTCATCTGTGTGGATGGATTAAATGGATTGGGATAATTCTGACTCAATTCGAAGGTGGTAAACTGTCTTTTAGTAGCTGTCTTTACACCGGTCAGATTTTCCAGATCGTCTCCGTCCAAAGTGCCGATCATCGTTCCATCGGGCGTATAGGCTCTCAGCTCAATGCGTGATGTATTTTCAGGAATCGAAACGATTTCTGAATATGCAAAATTCTCCAGAGGTGTCACAACGTTTTCCAAGCCCTCTCCAGCTATGATCCCGGCATCATTTATAAATACAGCCTTTACTGTTCCCACATGAAAAATACCATAATTCCCGGTCAAGGTTTCCCCTGACAATTTCAGGAATTGATTCACAGCACCCACATTATTGACATTCAAAATAGGACCATTGACCTTGGCAGCCCACCAGTCAATAATAAATTCAATTTGACCACCATCTGTGGAAATTGTCTCCACCGGTCCCATAACCTCCACTTCTACATAATCGACACCCATATAGACAGCGATTCGTGCCCCTTCATCCGGGTAGGAACTTCCCTCAAATACCGGAAATGTTTTGGCGTAAGCCACACCGTCCCTCTCATCCACATGGCATATCCATCCCTTGTCTGGATCTGCAAACAGTTTCTGTGCATTCGGAACAAACTGTGTGCCGTAAATACCCGTTGCCACTTCACCCACCCAAGCGGGAGAAGGTTTATCCGTCCTGACACCATCTGATCCAAATTCACTTTGCGGATTGATCGGGAAATACGTCCAAAAATATTCATAATCTGTTTCGCCAGTATGCTTCACAATCGACTGCGTATTATCCCAAATACCTTGAGTTTGTTCACTGCTGCCATGATTGACTAAAATCTGTTTCATCTTCACACGGCTGCTGTTTTTATAGAGTGTCATTTCCCGTACAAACTGAAGATCGGGAGTTCTGTATTGTTCAATCTGACTCGCCAATCGAATCAAAACTGAATCATCCGAGCTCTCTTTCGGATCGAATGTATATTCACCGTAATCCAGAGTCGGGGGCGGCGGCCAGCCCCATCCCTCCTGTCCCCATTGAGGTGAGGGCCAGTTTTTAAATCCGCCAAAATTATCATAATTGTTTTTTATTCTGGGAGTAAAGGTATCACCATCCAGACTGTGATTATGATAAATGGATTGATGCGTTCCCAGATCGTACTGCATCACGCGCGCACCGATTGCAGGTACAGTGGCAGTCGCAATCAATTCATTTTCAACCAGAACCGCTTCCCATCCATACCAATCGGAATCAGTAGTGATCGACGTGTTATAGGGCTGCGCTGATAAAACCGGAACGATCAGCATCATGACAAACAGACTTGAATGTTTCATGGATTATCCTCCGTATAATGATCGCTGTGCTTAAGAAATACACCCTGTGCCAAACAGGGATTCAGTTATTTTTGACAAATCAGTCAGAATAAACATTAATATACAAAATTGATAGCGGATTATCGAGATGTTTTTAGAAATCAGACAAAATATGACATAGTATATAACAAATGGATCTCATTCGAGTGTAAATACACTTGCCTTCGCTTCAAACTGATCCTGCCAAAT
>Ga0272441_10004618_pt1 | contig 24723 bp, 22 predicted proteins | sample SSMProp6N_FD_193582 | JGI IMG/M metagenome (GOLD analysis project Ga0272441, IMG submission 193582) | Marine sediment archaeal communities from Little Sippewissett salt marsh, Falmouth, MA, United States - SSM-Prop-6N | ecosystem: Environmental > Aquatic > Marine > Wetlands > Sediment ...
CGGGGTGATGGCGCGGAAGGTCTCCGGGGGCACGTCGTAGACGCGGCCCGCTTCCTCGTGAGAGCCGGCGTAGATCCAGAGCATCTTGAAGCCGTTGTGATTGCCTGCCGACCAGCAGTGGGAGTAGCCCATCGGCACGAAGACGCCGCAGCCGGGGTCGGCGCGCCACCACTTGTCATCGAAGTAAACGAAGCCCGGCCCCTCGGAGCTGGCATCGACGATAATCAGCTCCCAGGTGTGATGGTGGTGGGGGGCCAGGTACCAGCCGGGGACGAAGTCGATGGTGCCGAAGCTGACCTGGCCCGGCTCGTTAATGAAGCTCTTGAGGATGACATTGGCCAGTTCGGGTTCGGTCGTGACTTTAGCGGTGTCGGGGTAGATGATATAGACTTTGTCGGACATGGCAGACCTCCTCGCTTGACGCTTTTAGCGGTGCCTTTTCAGGGTGCGGTCCATCTCCCTCTTGACCTCGCGGAGGGTAATCGCCTCGCGCTTGTCGTGCAGTTTCTTGCCCCGCCCTATCGCAATCTCGACCTTGGCCAGGCTGCCCTTGAGGTAGAGGCGGGTTGGTATCAGGGTGAGTCCCTTCTCGTTCACCTGGGCGGCGAGTTCGTCGATTTCCCGGCGGTGCAGCAGGAGCTTGCGGGGGCGGGTGGGATTGTGGCTCATGTAGCTGCCCGCCTCGTAGCGGGCGATGTGGGCATTGAGCAGCCACAGTTCACCGTTCTCCGGCCGGACGTAGGCGTCGGACAGGCTGACCCGTCCGGCGCGGATAGATTTTATCTCGGTGCCGGTCAGGGCAATCCCCGCTTCGACGCTGTCCGTAAGGTGATAGTTGTGATATGCTTTGCGGTTGGTGGCGATGGTTTTAATGGTCATGGCCTTGATTATAGCACACGCCCCGGCCCGCTCGGAAAAAGGCGTCCCCTGGCCCGATTTACTCCTTGACCAGGATGATGTGCCGCTGCCAGTCGTCGCTTGGGGTCGGAAAATCAGAGCGGAAGTGGGCCCCCCGGCTCTCTTCCCGGATGAGTGCCGCCTCGCTTACCAGCCGTCCCGTTAGTATCAGGTTGGCCAGTTCGTGGCTGGGGCGGTCAAGGGGTGGGGGCAGGCACTGCTGCCAGCCGGCCAGGGTGGCAGCAGCCTCTTCGAGGTCGGCCCCGCTGCGCAGGATGCCGACCTTGTCCCAGAGCAACTCCTGAAGCCGGGCCCGGCTGGGTGACGCGCCCGCGCGGCGGCGCTCCGGCTCCGGTAACGACCGGCGCAGATCGCGGCGGCGGGTGGTGGCTGGGCTGACGGGTGCTTGGGACAGGGCGGTTCGTTCTACGATGCGCTGGCCGAAAACGACAGCTTCGAGCAGCGAGTTTGAGGCCAGGCGGTTAGCGCCATGAACGCCGGTGCAGGCGACCTCCCCAACGGCAAACAGCCCGGCGATGTTAGTTTCCCCCCAGGTGTTGGTCTTGATGCCGCCCATGATGTAGTGGGCGGCGGGGGCGACCGGTATCTGAGTGCGGGTGATGTCCAGGTTATGCTCGATGCAGAAGCGGTATATCTGGGGGAAACGGGTGGTGATGACATAGGGCGGCAGGTGAGTGGCGTCGATGTAGACCCGGTTCTCCCCGGTCTTCCGCATCTCGTAGAGGATGCTGCGTGCCACTACGTCGCGGGGGGCGAGTTCCGCGTCCGGGGTATAGTCCGGCATGAAGCGGTAGCCGTCCCGGTTGCGCAGGATACCCCCCTCCCCCCGCACTGCCTCCGAGATCAGGAAGGGAGTCACCCCCGGCAGGCTGAGGGCGGTGGGGTGGAACTGGAAGAACTCCATATCGACGATTTCGGCGCCGGCCTCGTAGGCCAGCTTCATGCCGTCCCCGGTGGCGATATCGGGATTGGTGGTCAGTTTATAGAGCTGACCGGCGCCGCCGGTGGCCAGTATCAGGAAGCGGCAGTCGAAGCTCTGGGTAAAGCCGGTGCGGATGTCCAGGGCCTTGACCCCGGTTACCTTACCGTCGGTAACTATGATTTCGGTCGCCAGACAGTCTTCGAGGACGCGTATCTTGGAGTCACGCGCCCGGCGGCTGAGGGTCAGTTCGATGTACTTGCCGGTGGCGTCGCCCCCGGCGTGCAGGATGCGGAACTCGCTGTGGGCCGCTTCCTTGGTGAGGGCGATTTCCCCGTTGACGGTATCGAAGATGACCCCGAAGTTGACCAGGTCGGCGATGCGCGCCGGGGCCTCGTCGGCCAGGATACGCACCGCCTCGGCGTCGCAGAGGCCGTCGCCGGCGTTCAGCGTATCCTGGAGGTGGAGTTCGGCGGAGTCGTGCTTGCCGATGGCGGCGGCGATGCCGCCCTGGGCCATGCGGGTGTTACAATCGTCAATGCTGCCCTTGGTGATGATCAGGACGCTACCCTGTCGCTTGGCCAGCATGGCGGTGTACAGCCCGGCGATGCCGCTGCCGATAATAATATAGTCGTATTTCATGATTCAGAATTATAGTATGAATCCAGAACGGTGGCCAACCCCGGGCCACCGTTCTGGTATTCGTGCTGGCTCTCTAAACCGCGGTTAACGGTCAGATTAGGTGGTGGGGGCGGGTGGTATCAAGCCCGATTTCATCAGTAGCTCGGTGGCCTCGTGGGCCTCATTAATCAGTTTCTCCGCCCGCTTGGTCAGCTCCTCACGGCTCGTCTTCTCCCGGGCTACGCCCTGCTCGATAGCCTTCATGCCGACGGCAACTGCCTCGCAAACGAAGACCTCACGCTCGTCCATGGTGGGGCAGATGTTCTCGTCATTCATCCCTCGGGCCTCGGCGAAGCGGGCCAGCTCGTGAGCGGCAGCGAGGCACATCTCGTCGGTAATGGTCTTGGCCTTAACGTCGAGGGCCCCGCGGAAGATGGCCGGGAAGCCGGTGGAATTGTTGACCTGGTTGGGGAAGTCGGAACGGCCGGTAGCCACGATGCGGGCCCCGGCTTCCTTGGCCTCCCAGGGCCAGATTTCAGGGACGGGGTTGGCACAGGCAAAGACAATAGAGTCTTTGCCCATCCCGGAAATCCACTCCGGCTTGATGACGTCCGGACCGGATTTTGAAAGTGAAATACAGACGTCGGCCCCCTTGAGGGCCTCGGCGATGCCACCCTCGCGCTTATCGGGATTGGTCTTGAGGCAGAGGTCCCACTTGTAGGGATTCTCCTCCTTCTTCGCCTCAAGGTCGCTGCGCCCACGGTGCAGGGTGGCCTTGCTGTCCACTATGATGGTGTTCTCCGCCTTGAAGCCGTCGGCGAAGAGCAGCCGGGTGATGGCGACATTGGCCGCCCCCACCCCGATGACGGCGATGGAGGCTGATTCCTTGCTCTTGCCGACAATCTTGAGGGCGTTAATCAGTCCTGCCAGGGTGACGGTGGCCGTGCCCTGCTGGTCGTCGTGCCAGACGGGAATCTGCATTTCTTTTCGCAGCGTATCCAGGATGCGGAAGCACTTGGGATTAGAAATATCCTCCAGATTGATGCCGCCGAATGATGGCTGGAGCCACTTGACGGCCTGAATTATCTCGTCAGGGTCTTTGGTGTCGAGGCAGATGGGTACCGCATCGACGCCGCCGAGGTACTTGAAGATGAGGGCTTTGCCCTCCATCACCGGCATCCCGGCTTCGGGCCCGATGTCACCCAGCCCCAGCACCCGGGTGCCGTCGGAGACGACGGCGACGGTGTTCCACTTGCTGGTGTATTCGTAGACCTTGTCCTTATCCTTTTCAATCGCCCGGCACGGCGCGGCCACCCCGGGGGTGTACCAGATGGAAAAGTCGTTGATGTCGCGGATAACGCAGCGTGGCATGGTCTGCATCTTGCCCCGGTAGAAAGGATGCAGTTTCATGGCATCCTCGGCGGGCTTGTGCGCTTTGGCCAGCAGTTCTTCTTTGGTGATTCGTTCAGACATATTTCCCTTCCTCCTTATTTCCCCGCTTCCTTCCCCATTTTGGTCGCATGAGGTCTTAAACGGTGACAAAACTCGGGATTTTGAATTGCCCTCGCTAATATTACAATATTATGGTTTTCCTGACTAGCTGAGTCCTATCAAATCTGGATTATTTCCTCGTAGTCATTCTGGATTAATTAAGTTATGGGCCGTTGCGCCGGTTGCCTAATCTTTAAATCGTAATGCCACTGGGCTATAATAAAAAACGGCCGTTAGGGCCGCGAAGTCAGAAAAAGTTGGCGGGTGTTCTATGGTAACCGAGGAATTGAGAAGGCAGGTCGGGGATGTTATTGTGGCCCAACGCCACCGTCTCATCGAGCTCAGTCTAAAGCTGCATGCCCACCCGGAAATCGGCTTCGAGGAGACCCAGGCCGCCGGTTGGCTGACCGATTACCTAGCGGGTGAAGGCTTTACGGTCACGCGCGGCATCTGCGATTTGCCGACGGCCTTCCGCGCGGTTTATGGTAATGGCAAACCGATGGTCGCCATCCTCGCCGAGTATGATGCCCTGCCCGATCTGGGCCATGCCTGCGGGCATAATATTATCGCTGCCAGCGCCGTCGGCGGGGCAGTCGCTGCCCGGGTGGCGGTTGACTGCCTGGGGGGCCGCGTGGTCGTTATCGGCACCCCAGCGGAAGAGCTTTCCGGGGGCAAGATAATCATGGCGGCGCGGGACGCCTTCGACGGTCTCGATGCAGCGATGATGGTGCACCCCGGCACCCACGACGTGGCTACCATCACTGCCCTCGCCTGTCAGAACCTTAAGATTGAGTTCTTCGGGCGCGCCGCCCACGCCGCGGCGCAGCCGGAGATGGGTATCAATGCCCTCGAGGCGCTGGTGCTCTCGTTCAACGCCCTGAATTCGCTGCGGCAGCACGTCCCGGAGCGGACCCGGATTCACGGCATCATCACCGCCGGCGGCGAGGCGCCCAACATCGTGCCCGCCTACAGCGCTGCCAGGTTCATCATCCGCGCTGCCAGCGGCACTGCCCTGGAAGCCCTCAAGCCGCGGGTCGTTGACTGCTTTGCCGGGGCGGCTCAAGCCACCGGGGCGGAACTGAAATACCACTGGGAAGAACTGCAATACGGAGCGATGCGCAACAACCTGACCCTGGCGCGGCTCTTTATGGATAACATGGCCATAGCCGGCCGGGAATATACCCTGAGCGACCCGGCCGAGGGTTTCGGCAGCACCGATATGGGTAACGTCAGCCAGTTGCTGCCGGCCATCCATCCGGTAGTGGCGATTGCCCCGCCGGGGGTCGCCACCCACTCGCCGGAGTTTGCCGCTGCCGCCGTCAGCGAAGCCGGGCAGCGGGCCGTGGTTGATGCTGCTCAAGCACTGGCGCTGACGGTCGCCGATTTCCTGGCTGATGACGCAACCCGTGCCGCGGTAGCCGCTGAGTTCTGTGCAGGTAAGGAGTGATTTGATGGCCGATAAACCGCAGACCTATGACGTGATTATCATCGGCGGCGGGCCGGCTGGTCTCAGCGCTGCCATCTACACCGCCCGCGCCCGCCTCAGCAGCCTTCTCATCGAGATGGGGTTGGTGGGGGGCCAGGCGATGAATGCCGAGCGGCTGGATAACTACCCCGGCTTCCCCGATGGTATCAGCGGGATGGAGCTTACCGATCGGATGCGCCAGCAGGCGGAGAAGTACGGTCTGGAAACCGTCACCGCCGAGGTTACCGGGACCAAACTGGCGGGCAAGACCAAGGCGGTGAGCACCACCGAGGGCGATTTTAAGGCGCGGACGGTGATTATCGCCGGGGGCTGCCGCCGCCAGAAGCTTGGCGTGGCCGGCGAGGCGGAGTTCGCCGGGCGGGGTGTCTCCTACTGCGCCACCTGCGACGGGGCCTTCTTCCGCGACGTGCCGATAGCGGTGGTTGGGGGAGGTAATTCGGCGGTGACCGAGGCGCTGCACCTGACCAAATTCGCCTCTAAGGTAAGCGTGATTCACCGCCGCGATAAGCTGCGGGCCTCGGCCGTAGTCCAGGAGCGGGCCTTCGCCGATCCCAAGATTGAGTTCGTCTGGAACAGCGTCGTCGAGCAAATTGAGGGGGAAGATGCCGTCAAGCGCCTTAAGCTGCGCAACGTCAAAACCGATGCCAAATCCGAATTGGAGGTAGCCGGGGTTTTTGTCTCCACTGGCCTCAGCCCCAACACCGATTACCTGAAGGGGCTTGTTCCGCTGGATGAGAAAACCGGGGCCGTCATCGTTAACGCCGATATGGAGACCGAGGTGGCCGGGGTTTACGCCGCCGGAGATATCCGACAGCACTCGCCGCGGCAGGTCATCATCGCCGCTGGCGACGGGGCAGTGGCGGGGGTGGCGGTCACCCGTTACCTCACCGAATATCCCTGGTAGCGCCCCGTTTTCAGTGATGGCGGGATTGTGATAAGGTATATTATCATAAACAGAAAGGTTACGATTTATGAAGGTTATTTTCGTCAAGGATGTCACCAAGGTCGCCCAGGCGGGCGAGACCAAAGAGGTGGCCAACGGTTATGCTCGTAATTACCTGATCCCGCAGGGGATCGCCGTCGCTGCTAATGCCCAGGCGGCCGAGTACGTCAAGGCGCAGATTCGCGCCCGCGCCCGCCAGCAGGCGGAGACCGAGGCCGAGATGCAGGCCTTGGGCGAGCAACTTGAGGGCAAGGAGTTGACCCTGGAGGCCAGGGTTGGCGCTCAGGAGCAACTCTACGGCTCGATTACCAACGCCGACATTGCCGCTGGGCTGGAGAGCAAGTTCGGACTGGCGGTGGACAAGCGCAAGATTGAGCTCGACGAGCCGATTCGCCAGCTTGGCAGCCACGAGATAGCTATCAAGCTGACCAAGGACGTTACCCCGACAATCAGGGTCAACGTCACCGGCAAGACGGAGGAGGAGGCCGGTTAAGGTGACCGAACAGCGCCTGCCGCCCCATGATATTGACGCCGAAGAGGCCGTTATCGGCTCGCTGCTCATCGACGGCAGCGCCATCTATCAGGTGGCGACGCTGATTGAGCCGGTCAGCTTCTACAGCGAACGCAACGGCCAGATTTATAGTTCCTGCCTGGAACTCTACCGGCGTAACGAGGCCATCAACCAAATTACGCTGGCCCAGGAGCTCGACCGGCAGGGCAAGCTGGAGAGTTGCGGCGGTGCCGCCTATCTCAGCCACCTGATATCCATCGTGCCCACCTCGCTTGATATCGAGCACTACGCCATAATTGTCTACCGCCTGGCGGTGATGCGCAACCTGATCATGGCCGGGCGTAAGATTACCGAGATCGGCTTTGCCGCCGACCCCAGCGTCGATTCCAGCCTGGGACAGGCCGAGGATATCCTCTTCCGGCTGCGCCGCGGGCAGTTCGGGCAGGACCTGATGCCCATCCGCCAGGTACTGGATAAGTACTTTGAGGATACCGCCCTGGTGGCGCCGGGTGAGGCCGGACATCCCGAGGGTCTGGCCCAGGTGATGAGCGGTTTTGGCGGCGTCGATGACTTTCTGGGCGGGTTCCAGAAGTCCGATTTGATTATCGCCGCTGGGCGCCCCAGCATGGGTAAGACCAGCTTCGCGCTTAATATCGCCCGCAACGCGGCGGTGAACTACGGGGCCAAGGTGGCTATTTTCAGCCTGGAAATGTCGCGGGAGGCGCTGGTGATGCGGCTCCTTTCCAGTGAGGCCCGCGTTAATTTGAAGCGGGTGCGCTTCGGCCAGCAGCAGGAGCCGGATGAGGAGCGCCGCATCATGGAGGCGACCGGTATCCTCTCCGAAGCGCCGATATTCATCGACGATTCGCCGCAGCTCAAGATTGTCGAGATGCGCTCTAAGGCGCGGCGGCTCTACCATGAGCACGGCCTCGATTTGATAGTGGTCGATTACCTCCAGCTAATGCAGGGCGACGGCAGACCGGAGAACCGGGTGCAGGAGATAAGCTATATCTCCCGCTCGCTGAAGGCGATTGCCCGTGACCTCAACGTGCCGGTTATCGCCGTCTCCCAGCTCAGCCGCGCCGTCGAGTGGCGGGCCTCACACAAGCCCCAGCTATCCGACCTCCGGGAAAGCGGCAGCATCGAGCAGGATGCCGACGTCGTTATGTTCATCTACCGGGAGGAGGTCTACTTCGATAACCAGCAGGCCTGGGAGGAGGCCCACCCCGGTGCCAGCTACCCCCCGCCGGCCGAGGTCATCATCGCCAAGCATCGTAACGGCCCCATCGGCAGCGTCAATCTGCGCTTTATCTCCAAGCTGGCCAAGTTCGAGAATATCGCCAACGCCGAGCCCAGCCGGCTCTAGATACGACGGATTACTGACCGGGAGGTATAAAACCAGCGCCGATGACCGACTTCACCGGCTTTCCGGAGCGGATGCAGTACACCTCGCTGCCCAGTGCCTTTTTCAGCGAGCTGTTGCCGCAGATAGATGACGTCGCCGAGCTCAAGACGACGCTGTATCTGGTGGCGGCGCTCTGCCGCCAGCGGGGCTATCCCCGCTTCGTGGCTCTGAGCCAGCTACAGGCTGATGTCAGCCTGATGAGGGCCCTGAAAAACAGCGGCACCGAGCCGGTGACGGCGCTCGAAGAGGCGCTGGCGGCTGCGGTAGCGCGGGGAACCGTCCTCCACCTCAAGATAACGCGGGCCGGTAAGCCGGATGACATCTATCTTTTGAATACCGCCACCGACCGGGAGGCGCTGGCCAGGCTGACGAGTGGTGAGTTAAGCCTGCCGGAGGTGGAGATTGTGGCCCCGGAACCGGCAGCGGCTGAGACACCGCCGGATATCTTTGTGCTTTATGAGCAGAACATCGGCATGCTCACCCCGATGATTGCCGAAGAGCTCAAGGCAGCCGAGGCGACCTACCCGCCGGAGTGGATTGCGGATGCCGTCCGGGAGGCGGTTAGTCATAATAAACGCAAGTGGAGCTACATCGCCGCCATACTGGAACGCTGGCAGCGGGAAGGAAGAGGCCGTGGAACCGATCGGCGAGATTCTAAAGAAGACCCCGATAAATACATCCGGGGAAAATACGGACACATGGTCCGTCGCTCCTGAGCCGGAGCCGGTCGTGGAGTGTGAGATTTGCCAGGGCGCGGGCTATGTCCACCCGCTGCTCCCCGATGGCAAGCCCGATTACAGCCGGGTGGTTCCCTGCCGCTGCACCGGCGGCAGCCGCGATGCCCGGCATCACCGCCACCTGCTGCGCTACAGTAATCTGGGGGCGCTCGTTCGCTATACCTTCGATAACCTGAACCCGCAGGGCAAGAGCGGCAAGGCGGCTAACCAGAGGCTCTTCGCTGCGGCCTGTGAGGCCGCCCGCGCCTTCGCCGCCGCCCCGGAGGGCTGGCTAGTGTTCAGCGGGCCAGCCGGTTCGGGGAAGACGCACCTCGCGGCGGCCATCGCCAACGCCCGGATAAAGATGGGCGAGCCGGTGTTCTTCATATCTACCCCTGATCTCCTCGACCGCCTGCGGGCCTCCTTCAGCCCCGATAGCGAGCTCCCCTACGATGAGTTCTTTGACCAGGTGCGTAATGCCCCGCTGCTCATCCTCGACGACCTGGGGGTACAGTCGAGCACCACCTGGGCCAAGGAGAAGCTCGACCAGTTGCTTAACTACCGCTTTAACAGCGAACTGCCCACTGTTATCGTCACCATCACCGCCCTCGACCGCCTTGACGAGCGGCTGAAGAGCCGTCTTACGAATCCCGTGCTGTCCCGGGTCTACCGTATCGAGGAAGCGGAGGACGCCGCCATCTACAGCTGGGGACCGGAGTTCGAGCTGCAGAAGGCAATGACCTTCAAGAGTTTTGGTCGGCGCCCCAATCTGACAGCCGAGCAGCAGCAGAACCTGGAAGCAGCCTCCACTCTGGCCCTGAATTTCGCCAAATCACCGGAGGGCTGGCTGGTTTTAATGGGCACAACCGGCTGTGGCAAGACCCACCTGGCGGCGGCCATCGTCAATCACCAGTATCAGGGCGGCAAACCGGCCCTCTTCGTGGTCGTCGCCGATTTCCTGGACCACCTGCGGGCTGCCTTTAATCCGGAGAGCCATGTCTCTTACGACCGCCTCTTCGAGGGGGTGAAAACAGCGCCGCTGCTGGTGCTGGACGACTTCGGGGAGCAGACGACGACCCCTTGGGCGCGGGAGAAGCTCTATCAGGTTATAAATTACCGCTACAACGCCCGGTTGGCGACGGTTATCACCACCCGCTACTCCCTTGATGATTTAGAAGGGGTTGAGGTTGCTATCAGTTCACGGCTGGTGGACCATAAGATCAGCACCCCGTTCAACATTAGTGCCCCCGATTACCGCGGGAATGTACCCTCGGGCCGCAGCCGTAACCCCCGCCCGCGCCGCAAAGCCGACTGGGCTTAGCCCCTGTCCTGATTAACGGCGGTTCCCCTGATGCCTTGAGCCAACGAGGCGATTCCTTTGATTTGTGGTGGTTTGAGCTACAGGCCGAAACCTTTGAGAGTGTTCATACGCTTGAGCCAACGAGGTGACTTCATTGGCCTGTGGGGGCTCGAACTAAAGGGTAAGACCTTTGAGGGTAGTAGACGCTTGAGGCAATGATGGCATTCCATTGGTATGTGATGGTTTGAACTAAGGGACGAAAAGGGAGTAGAATGGGGTAAATTCACCTTTGACCTGGCAGCGACGGGTGCCGCCCGGGGGCGGGCAGCCTGGAGATAGAGGTAAGCTTTGATTGACCTGCCGGTTCTGGTACTTAATCAGAATTACGAGCCGCTGAACATCAGCCGGGCGCGGCGGGCAATCGTTTTGGTCTATCAGGGGAAGGCAGAGATGCTGGAAGACGGTAATGGCTTCGTGCATTCCGTATGTGACGCCTTCGCCCTGCCCTCGGTAATCCGGCTCCACGGGATGGTCAAGCGCCCCCGTGTCCAGCGCCGCCTCACCCGCCAGGAGGTCTTCAACCGCGACCACTATACCTGCCAGTATTGCGGTAAAGAGAGCCGTCACCTCACCCTGGACCACGTTGTGCCCCGCTATCGCGGTGGGGAGCATACCTGGGAGAACGTCGTCAGCGCTTGCGCGCACTGCAACCGCCATAAAGCCGGCCGGACGCCGGAGCAGGCGGGGATGAAGCTGGCCACCGTGCCGGCCCCGCCCCGGGATAACCTGCCGTTCTACATTCCGAGGCACCTGCGGACACAGTCACACTGGCAGAAGTACCTGCCGTCTTGCGGTATTGGTTAACGTCGGAGTTTAACGGTTCTTGCGGCGGCGGCGAGGCTGTGATGGCTCCGCTCCCAACTCATCGAGTGGCATTTCCACGGTAGCGCCGCTTTCCAGCTCGACGGTGACCGTTTCCTTGAGGTAGTTGCTGCTAACCACAGTGGCCGGGCCCATCGCTGTCGGTACCGTCTTCCCCTTCTTGGGCATCTTGTCCCGCATCGTGTGGTAGACGTCGAACTCATAGCCCAGGCAGCACATCAGGCGTCCGCAGATACCCGATATCTTCATCGGGTTAAGGGGCAGGTCCTGCTCCTTGGCCATTCTGATGGAGACCGGGTCGAAGCCCTCCAGGAAACTGGCGCAGCAGAGCTGCCGTCCACAGCGCCCGAAACCGCCAACCAGCTTGGCCTGGTCGCGCGGCCCCACCTGGCGTAATTCCACCCTTACCTTGAGCTTGTTGGTCAGCTTCTTGACCAGATCGCGGAAATCAACCCTCTCGGCGGCACTGAAGAAGAGGGTAAGGTGCGAGCCGCTGAGGTTGTAATCCCCGGAGAGCATCTTCATCGGCAGCTTGAGCTGCTCGACTAGGGCCTTGCACTCCTTGATCGCTTCCTGGGCCTTCGTTTCCAGTTCGGCGGCGTGTTCCATATCCTCGGGGCTGGCCTTGCGCAGCACCGGCTTCAACGGCTCCTCGATCTCGCTGTCCTGAACCTGCTCGGGGGCAACCGTCACGATTGCCAGCTCCGGGCCGCGATTGGTCTTGACCACTACCCAGTCGTCCACCTTGAGTTCGATACCCGACGGGTCGAAGTAATAGACACGCCCGCCGCGCTTAAATCGTATGCCGATAACATCAGCCATTTCTTATCTGTCTCCCCTGTGGTATATCCAGCATCAGTACCTCCAGTACCAATTGCGGATTGGCATTTTGCTTGAGCTCCGTCTCAGCTCGCTGCAAATGATTTATGAAATCCCTTATCTCTCCCGGCCGGTAGGCGGTGGCACACTCACCGAGGCTTGCGGCAAGGTCGCGGTTGGTGATGAGTTCCCCGCAGCCGGCGCTTAGCAGCAGCAGGTCGCGCCAGAAATCGAGCCAGACGGCCAGCGCCTCGTAAACCGTTTCCCGGTTCTGCCCGAACTGGCTGGCCAGTTGGGCGGCGTATTCGAAACGGGTTTCAAGGTCCCCGGTAAGCAGTTGCATAATCTTCTCCAGGCGGTCTGACCTCTCCTGGAGCAGCTTCTCATCCTGGGTGGCGGTAATGGCCCAGCCCAGCCGCCCGTGGGCGAGATGGGCGAGCAGCTCCGCCCGGTCGGTAGCGATGTCCCGCCGCGCCAGCTCGGTCTCGGTTTCCGCGAGACTGAGAGGGATAAGCTCCACCCGCTGACAGCGGGAGATGATGGTGGCCGGGACGGCCCGCTCGCGGGCGCTCAGCAGGATGAAAACGACCTTGGCCACTGGCTCTTCCAGGGTCTTCAGCAGGCAGTTAGCGGCCTCGTGGGACATGAACTCGGCGCCGTCGATGATGAATACCTTGCAGTTACCCTCGAACGGCGGCAGGCTGGCGGCGTGCTGCAGTTCCCGGATGCTGTCGATGCTGATTTCGGTTTGGGCCCTGGCGCGCGTTTCATCCGGGCCGCTTCCCAACTCGATAATCTGGATGTCGCTGTGCTTGCCGGCCTCGATCTTACGGCAGGACGGGCATTCCCCGCAGGGGGCTGCCGCAGCCTCGCAGTTCAGGGCTTTAGCCAGGTCGCGGGCCAGGGTCATCTTGCCGACCTGGGACGGGCCGGTCAGGAGGTAGGCGTGAGCCAAACTCTGCCTCTCCAGACCGCGCTGGAGCAGGGCGACGGCTTTTTCCTGTCCCACTGTCTGCCACATTTAAGCCCCCTAAGCCACGTCGCAGCGGGTGAGGTCGGCGAAGGTCTCGCGGCGGCGGATGAGCCGGATTTCCCCCTCCCGCACCATCACCACTGCCGGCCGTAATGACGCGTTGTAGTTACTGGACATCGCCAGGCAGTAGGCGCCGCTGCCGGGCAGGGCGATGATATCCCCCGGGGCCGGGGTGGGCAGGGTAATATCTTTTATCAGGATATCGCCCGACTCGCAGAACTTGCCGGCGATGGTCACTTTCGTGCTTGGTTCTTCGGTTACCCGGTTGGCCAGGACTGCCTCGTAGCTGGCCTCGTAGAGGGCGGGCCGGATGTTATCGCCCATGCCGCCGTCGACCGAGGCGTAGCAGCGCACGTCCGGGATTTCTTTAATCGCCCCGATTTCGTAGATGGCGACCCCTGCCCGGCCCACAATCGAGCGGCCCGGCTCCACGATGAGCCGTGGCGCCAGCATCCCCAGCTCGCGGGCCTTTTGGGTAATCCGCCCCCCGATGACCTCGGCGTAGGTGGCGATCGGCGGTGCGGGCAGGTCCCGCGTGTACTGGATGGCGAAGCCGCCGCCGGTATTAAGCTCCTTGAGGACGAAATTGTGCTTCTGCTGCATTTCGGCGGCGAATTCGAGTACTTTGTCGATGGCCAGGACGTAGGGTTCCGTCTCGTGGATGAGCGAGCCGATGTGAAAGTGCAGCCCCAGCAGGTTAAGCTGCGGCGCCGCGCTCGCCTGGGCGACGGCCTCTTCCCAGTCGCTCAGGGTGAAGCCGAACTTGCTGTCGATGATGCCGGTCGAGATGTACTTGTGGGTGTGCGGGTCAACCGCCGGGGAGAGCCGCAGCAGGATGTCGGGGCGGGCGCCCTCGGCGGCGGCGATTTGCTTGAGCATGTCCATCTCGTGGAAGTTATCGACCACGATGCGGCCCACCTGCCACTTGAGGGCCAGCTTGAGCTCCTCGACCGACTTGTTATTGCCGTGGAAAAAGGCCCGGTGCAGCGGGAACCCGGCCTCGCGGGCGATGCTGATTTCACCGGCGGAAACGCAGTCCAGCCCCAGCCCCTCGTCCTTGAGGATGCGCACCAGCGCCGGGTTGAGGAAGGCCTTGGCGGCGTAGATGACCTCGCTGTCGGGGTAGTGACGGGCGAACTCGGTGCGGAACTCGGTGCACTGTTGGCGCAGCGTAGTCTCGTCGTAGATGTAAAGCGGCGTCCCGAAGTTGACCGCCAGCTCGATAACGTCACTCCCCCCGATAACCAGGTGGTCCATGTCGTTTATCTCACTGCTTACCGGGAAAGAAGATAGAATATCGCTCATTTCACCTCAATGTTACCAGCGCCCCGTCACGAAGTCAATTTGGCCTTTTCGTAAGTTGGGTGTCATGAGCCGAAGGGGGATTAGATGCTATCTGAGGTGGGGGGTGGGCGAATGGAATTTGGCTAGTAGGGGAAGGTACATGCTAATTAACTGGCTAGAGGCGAATCTTCTTTTCCTCCGTAGTTAAACCACCCCTTGCTATTCTTACTTTATATTTAATTAGGGCTTGGGCTATTCTAGCTTGAGCTAAGTCTACGGATGGCAACCGCATTTCCTCTTCTTTTGTGGGCTTACTTTCGGTAGCGGTAGACATTAAAAACCTCCCCTAAAATGGCAAATCCTTAATAGCTTTATTGAACTCATCTGTCTGTCTGACACGTCTCGTTTCATATATTTTCTCTAATGCTTTTATCTCTTCATCTGAGAGATAGCGGTGGCTGCCATCTCGAATAATGGCCATGTCTGTATCAGAACCAACCCCAGGTGCATTTTCGCCGCTTCTCTTTGCCTCATAAGTGAAATATACGGCGTGTTTTACATCTATTGACGGCAGACAACCATTCGCAATTAGGCTCGAAACAGCATGCATCGCCCCGATTCCAATAGCGTGATAGCCTAGTGAATCGTAACAATCCGTTTCACCAGGATTCCTAATTCCGTATATATGGGCCTCATCAGGGTCAGCCCCTGCAATTAATAGTCCTAAACCATAATCGTAATTTGCAATTTGATGGTCTAAGGTTACAACTATGTCAGGGGGTAGCACCCTAACATATTCCCCATAGAATCTATCTATTGTCCAGCCCCTTGGCTCTAAAAGTCTTTGTTCAATCGTCTGTAATCTATGTTGAACATAGCTCTTCGTACTTCTTCGGTAATTTTTGAAGTACTTGGGCGACTGAGCCCACCTATTTTAGACCTGACATTTCTGCATAAATCGGCGTGTGCTAATGCATCGCCTGCTGTTAACACAATACAAGATGGGCTAATCACTTCGACTTTGGGTAAACCATGCTCAAATTCAACAGGTGGATAGGTCGCCGTTATCATTCTATCGGATGCGACAACGACTTGCTTTGCGTTTTCGCATAGTACGCCGATACAAACAGTCACTATTAGCCCCTAGCAGTCTTTGCACACAATAAATACCACAGCTAATACCCCAAAGTCAATCACCTACAAGCCGCATTTTCTCGAATTGAACCACCACCCTAACTTCCCCCAAGTTGACAAACCAAAAACGTTGTGCTAGCGTTGTAGTAATCGAATATTGGTAAAGGCTGTGAACAAGAGTAGTAGCCTTCCAGCGAGGCCCAGAGAGTCGGGTAAGGTGTGAGCCGATGCTGGCGCAGAAGGTGAATGGACTTGGGAGCCGCCGGCTGAAAGCCCTTCCGGGCAAGTAGGCCAGGCCGCAGCGGGAAGCGTTATCAGATCCCAGGGTATCGGGGTTTTGTTTACGAAACCTCCGTACCTGAAAAGAGATGGCCGGTTCCTCTCTCACCCCACCGGCTAAGAAGGGTGGCACCGCGAAAGTGAAACTCTCGCCCCTTTAAGGGACGAGGGTTTTTTGCTTTTAGGAGACTGAGATGTATCCGACACTGGAAGAAGTTAAGAAGCTGGCCGAACAGGGCAACCTGATACCGGTCTATCAGGAGATTGTGGCCGATATGGAAACGCCGGTCTCGGCCTATCTCAAGGTGGCTCGCGGGCGTTACTCGTTTCTCCTCGAAAGCGTCGAGGGCGGCGAGCAACTGGCCCGCTACAGCTTCATCGGCACCGAGCCGGCCTCGATAATCAAGACCGGCGACGGTAACCGGGTTGACCCGCTGCTCGCCATCGAAAAGGAGTTTGGCCGCTTCCGGCCGGTCACGGTGGCCGGGCTGCCCCACCTCCACGGCGGCATGGTCGGTTACCTCAGCTACGAGGTCGCCCGCTATTTTGAGGAGTTACCCACCCCCGACCCCGACCCCCTGGGGCTGCCGGAGTCGGTGATGATGCTGGTTGATAACCTGCTTGTCTTTGACCACCTAACCCACAAGATTAAGGTCGTCTCCCACGTCCACACCGACGGTGACACCGAGGCCGCCTACCGGGCCGCCACCGAGAAGATTGCCGTCCTGGTGGAACGTCTAGAAGGGCCGGTACCGCCGCCACCCCCCGCTCCGGAAACCATTGCTGACACTCCCCCGGAGGCCAACATGACCCAGGCTGAGTTCGAGGCTGGGGTCGAGCGGGCCAAGCGGCACATCTACGCCGGGGACATTATCCAGGCGGTGCTCTCGCAGCGTCTGGCGCGGCCGCTGCCGGCCAGTCCCTTCGCCCTCTACCGGGCGCTGCGCTCGCTTAATCCCTCGCCCTATATGTATTACCTCCACCTCGACGACTTCCACATCGTCGGGGCCTCCCCGGAGATGCTGGTGCGCGTCGAGGATGGTATCGTTTCCACCCACCCCATCGCCGGGACCCGCCCCCGTGGTAAGACGACGGCTCAGGACTTTGCTTTGGAAGCAGAGCTTAAGGCCGATGAGAAGGAGAGGGCGGAGCACATCATGCTCGTCGATTTGGGCCGCAATGATATCGGCCGGGTCAGTCAGCCGGGCACGGTGCAGGTTACCCAGTTGATGGAGGTCGAGCGCTACTCCCACGTCATGCACCTCGTCTCCCATGTCCGGGGGCGGCTGCGGGAGGGGCTTTCCCAGTTTGATGCCCTGCGCGCCTGTTTCCCGGCGGGCACCGTCTCCGGTGCGCCCAAGATACGGGCGATGGAGATTATCGCCGATATCGAGCCCGACAAGCGTGGCCCTTACGCCGGAGTGGTTGGCTATTTCGGTTACTCCGGCTACATGGACACCGCGATTACCATCCGTACCTGCATCATCAAGAACGGTATCGCCTACGTGCAGGCGGGGGCCGGTATCGTAGCCGACAGCGTCCCCGAGCGGGAGTACCGGGAGTGCTTGGGCAAGGCCGAGGCGTTGCTCATGGCGCTGGCGCAGGCGGGAGGAGGCCGTCGATGATACTGCTGATTGACAACTACGACAGCTTTACCTATAACATCTTCCAGTACCTCAGCGAATTGGGGCAGGATGTAAAAGTGGTGCGTAACGACCGCATCAGCCTCGACGAAATAGAGCAGAATTTACCGGAGCGCATCGTCATCTCGCCGGGGCCGGGCACGCCGGAGGAAGCGGGCATCTCCAACGATGTCATCCGCCGCTTCGCGCCGCGTCTCCCTATCCTCGGGGTCTGCCTGGGACACCAGTGCCTCGGCTACGCCTACGGAGGCCGGGTGGGGCCGGCTGGGGAAATCAAGCACGGCAAGTCCTCACTCATCCATCACGATGGTAAGGGCGTTTTCCGGGGGCTGACGAATCCCTTCGCCGCCATCCGCTACCACTCGTTGGCGGTGGCCACTGAGGGGCTGCCGGACTGCCTGGAAGTGAGCGCCCGGACGGAGAACGGGATTATCATGGGCCTGCGTCATCGGGATTACCCGGTGGCGGGCATCCAGTTCCACCCGGAGTCCATCATGACCGAGGTCGGTAAGGACATATTACGAAATTTTTTGGAAATGAATGATGATTAGACAGGTAATCAGCACCCTGGCCGGCGGCGACTCGCTCGGCTTTGAGGAAGCGGCGGCGGTCATGGAGGCCATCATGAACGGCGAGGCCACCCCGACGCAGATTGCCGCCTTTCTGGTGGCGCTGCGCTTCAAGGGAGAAACGGTCGAGGAGATCGCCGGGCTGGCAACCACGATGCGAGCGCGGGCGGTGCCGGTGATAGCAGCACAGCCTCTTGTAGATACCTGCGGCACCGGCGGCGACGGCGCCGGTACGTTCAACATCTCCACCGCGGCGGCATTGGTGGCGGCGGGGGCTGGGGCGCGGGTGGCCAAGCACGGTAATCGCGCCGCCAGCAGCCAGTGTGGCAGCGCCGATGTTCTGGAAGAGTTGGGCGTGAAAATTGACCTCGGTCCGGCAGGAGTAACTGCCTGCATCGAGGAAATCGGTATCGGGTTCATGCTGGCGCCGGTCTTTCACCCCGCCATGAAATACGCCGCCGTGCCCCGCCGCGAGATTGGCATCCGCACCGTCTTTAATGTGCTCGGCCCGCTGTCCAGTCCTGCCCGGCCCGAGGCTCAGGTCATCGGGGTTGGGGAGCAGGGGTTGGGGGAGAAGCTGGCGGCGGCCGTCTGCTGCCTGGGCATCAAGCGGGCCTTCGTCGTCTGCAGCGCCGACCACCTGGATGAAATCTCGATTACCAGCCCGACCCGGGTCTGGGAGATTGCCGAAGGCGAGGTGCGAACGCCCTACGAGATAACGTCGGCGCAGTTCGGCTTTCAAGAAGCTGCTCTTGACGATATTGCTGGGGGGACAGTGGCCGAGAATGCTGCCATCCTGCGCCGCATCCTCGACGGCGAGCCGGGGCCGCGGCGTGAGGCGACGTTGCTCAATGCCGCCGCGGCGCTGGTGGTGGGGGGCTGGGCCGCCGACATGGCAGCAGGTATTGCTCAGGCCGCGGCCGCTATTGACGACGGCCAAGCAAAGGCCAAGCTAGGCGAATTGGTTAAGCTGAGCCAGAGTTTGGGAGATAAGGACGGATGTTAAGCAAGATAATCGCTGCCAAGCGGGAAGAAGTAAAGCACCAGAAGCAGCTGCAACCGGTGGCGGCGCTTAAGGAGCGCATCGCCGGACGGCGCGCGCCGCGGGATTTGGCGGCGGCCCTCACCGGGGAGCGGATGCGGGTCATCGCCGAGGTCAAGCGGGCCTCGCCGTCGCGGGGGATTATCTGCTCCGACCTCGACCCGGTGGCGGTTGCCAAGACCTATGCCGAGTCTGGAGCGGCGGCGATATCAGTGCTCACCGAGGTTAACTACTTCGGTGGCAGCCTGGATTACCTGACCCTGATTCGGCCGGAGGTAAACGTGCCCCTGCTGCGTAAGGATTTTATATTTGAACCCTATCAGGTCTATGAGACGGCGGCCTACGGGGCCGATGCCCTGCTCTTGATTGCGGCGGTGCTTAATCAGGAGCAGTTGAGTGAGCTGCTCACCCTGAGCCATGAGCTGGGTATGAAGTGCCTTGTTGAGGTGCACAGCGAGCCGGAGGCCGACCGGGCCCTCGCCAGCGGGGCGGAGATAATCGGCATCAACAACCGTGACCTGCGCTCGTTTAATATTGACCTGGGGACGACGCGGCGCCTGCGGCCTCTCCTTCCCCGCCAGCAAATCGTGGTCAGCGAGAGCGGCATCCATAACCGCGAGGACGTGCGGCGGCTCAAGCGGTGGGGGGTGAATGCCGTCCTCGTCGGGGAGGCGCTGGTGACCGCCGCTGACATCCCCGCTAAGATGAGAGAATTCGTAATATGAGAAGCATAAATATTATTGGGGTTATGAAGCAACTGGTTGCCAGATACATATTAGAGGTTACGAACCACTTATGAAAATCAAGGTGTGTGGAATTAAGGAAAAGACCCATGCCCTGGGGGCAGTAGCCGCCGGGGTCGATTTCATCGGGCTGGTGCTGGCCCAAAGCCCCCGCCAGATTTCGGCGGCTCAGGCGCGCGAGATTGTCGAGGTCATTAAAGACCAGCCGGGGCGCTGCGAGGTAGTGGGGGTCTTCGTTAATATGCCCGTTCCGGCGGTGAACCGTATCGCCCGTGACTGCGGGCTGGATTGGGTGCAGCTCAGCGGCGATGAAACCTGGGCCTACTGCCAGCAGATTGAGATGCCGGTCATCAAGGCAGCCCACGCCTACCCGGAGCAGGATCCCGCTGAGCTAGCGGCTTACTTCACGTCGGGAGATATTGCCCTCGCCGGGAAGAAGTACCTTTACCTGCTCGACTCACGGACGCCGCAGGCCTACGGCGGTACTGGCCTGACCTGCGACTGGTCGGCGGCGGCTGAAGTGGCGCGGCACTTTCCGGTCATCCTGGCCGGAGGGCTCGGGCCGGAGAACGTGGCCGAGGCCATCCGGGTGGTGGCACCGTGGGGGGTGGATGTCTCCTCCGGGGTGGAGGTAAACGGCATCAAGAGCATTGCTCGAATAAAGGCTTTTATCGAGGCCGTAAGGAGCGCCGATGACAGTAGATAATAATCAGCAATTACCCGACGGGCGTGGCTACTTCGGAGGATTCGGGGGCCGTTTCGTGCCCGAGACCCTGATGCCCTCCCTCGCCGAGTTGGAAGCCGCCTACCGGGAGGTGCAGAAGGATACAGCCTTCCAGGATGAGTTCGCACGGCTCGGTCGCGACTATATCGGGCGGCCGACCCCCCTCTACCCCGCCGCCAAGCTCAGCCGGGAAGTGGGTGGGGCCCAAATCCTGCTTAAGCGGGAGGATTTGGCCCACACCGGGGCGCACAAGATTAATAATGCCCTGGGGCAGGCCCTCTTGGCCAAGCGGATGGGCAAGCAGCGCATTATCGCCGAGACCGGGGCCGGACAGCACGGGGTGGCGGCGGCGACCGCCTGCGCCATGCTCGACCTGGACTGCATCGTCTACATGGGTGCCGAGGACATCCGGCGTCAGGCGCCCAACGTCTTCCGCATGAAGCTACTGGGGGCCGAGGTACGGCCGGTAACTTCGGGCAGCCGCACCCTCAAGGATGCCATCAACGAGGCCATCCGCGATTGGGTGACCAACGTTGCCGACACCTATTACCTGCTGGGCTCGGTGGTCGGACCGCACCCCTATCCCACCATCGTCCGCGATTTCCAGGCGGTCATCGGGCGGGAGACGCGCGAGCAGATGATGGAGAAATACGGGCGGCTGCCGGACTATCTCGTCGCCTGTGTCGGCGGCGGCAGTAACGCCATCGGCCTGTTCCATCCCTTCTATGAAGATAAGGGTGTAAAATTCATCGGCGTCGAGGCCGGCGGCGAGGGCGTGGCCAGTGGTCGCCACTCGGCGACGCTGGTGGCGGGCCGCTCCGGGGTGCTCCACGGGGCGCGTTCCCAGGTGCTGCAGGATGAGGCCGGGCAGATACTGGAGACCCACAGCCTGGCTGCCGGACTGGACTATCCCGGCGTAGGCCCGGAGCACAGCTACTACCAGCAGACCGGCCGGGCACAGTACGTTGCCGTCGATGATAATCAGGCCTTGGAAGGGTTCAAATTGCTCTGCCGCACCGAGGGCATCATCCCGGCGGTAGAGTCGGCCCACGCCGTGTACTACGCCGCCGAGATGGCGCGAAGCCTGAAAGCCGATGAGATCATCGTCGTCAATCTTTCGGGGCGGGGGGACAAGGACCTCCAGATTATCGCGGAGAGGCTAGGTATTGAGCTATGAGCCGGATTAAGAGCGTTTTCGAGACCGGGCGCAAGGCCTTGATTGGCTACCTCACGGTGGGCTACCCCGACCTGGAGACCACCTGCCAGGCGGCGCGGGTGCTCGCCGATGGCGGCTGCGACATCATCGAGCTGGGGATCCCCTTCTCCGACCCTCTCGCCGACGGGGCCACCATCCAGCAGGCGAGCTTTGCCGCCCTCCAGCAGGGGGTTACCCCGCGTGATGCCCTGGCCCTCGCCGCCCGCCTGCGGGAGCAGATTACAACCCCACTCGTCTTTATGACCTATTACAACCCCGTTGCCAGCTACGGTGAGGCGGAGTTCTGCCGGGCAGCTTCAGAGGCTGGGGCCGATGGCCTGATTGTCCCCGATCTGCCCCCGGAGGAGGGGGATGTGCTGGGGGCGGCGGCGCGGCGTCACGGCATCGACCTGATATACCTGTTAACCCCGGCCAGTACCGAGGCACGTATCCGGCTGGTGGCCGAACGTTCGCAGGGCTTTATCTATCTGGTATCCATCACCGGCACCACCGGTGCCCGCAGCAGCCTGCCCGAGGGCCTGGAGGATTTCGTGGGGCAGGTGCGAAAAGTGACCGGCAAGCCACTCTGCGTCGGCTTTGGGGTTTCCGGGCCGGAGGCGGCGCGGCGGGTAGCCCGGGTCGCCGACGGGGTTATCGTCGGCAGCCGCCTGGTGCAGCTCATCGGCGAGGACTCCACCCTGGGGACGCTGCGGCGGGCCGTTACCGAACTGAGAGAAGCCCTGGATTATTCGTAACAGGCCGGATGAGTTTGTGAAAAGCCTTGGATTAAGCATGAAAGATCAAGGGTTAATAAGTCCCTAGAATAATTACGAAAGGCCTTGAGCTAATTATAAGTCTATTATTTACGAAAAATAGGGAACAAGGGGGGACGCATCGGAGCAAAATATTGTGTTATTATTAAAAGGCATTCACCATGACCGCTCCGGGCTGAGGAGCGGGGCTTGTTAATCAAAAAAAGGAGGCTATTAATTGCGAAGATCAACCTACTATCTCGATGACAAAGATTTACCGACTCGATGGTACAATGTCCAGCCCGACCTGCCGGAACCGCTGCCGCCTTACCTGCATCCGGCCACCAAGGAAATCACCCAGCTCCCGCCGCCGCTCTTCTGCGATGAGCTCAACAAACAGGAGTTCAGCCAGGAGCGCTACATCGATATTCCCGAGGAAGTGCAGGATGTCCTTAAGCTGTGGCGGTCCACCGGGCTGCACCGGGCCTACCGGCTGGAAAAGGCCCTGGACACCCCGGCCAAAATCTACTACAAGTACGAGGGCACCAGCCCGCCCGGCAGTCACAAGCCCAACACCGCTGTCGCCCAGGCCTACTATAATAAAAAGGCTGGCGTCAAGCGCATCTCCACCGAGACCGGCGCCGGGCAGTGGGGCAGCTCCCTTGCCTTCGCCTGCAATCTCTTCGATATCGAGTGTAAGGTTTACATGGTCAGCTGCAGCTACTACCAGAAGCCTTACCGCCGCATCATGATGGAAACCTGGGGGGCGAATTGTGTCCCCAGCCCCAGTACCGACACCAAGACCGGCCGCGACATGCTGGCCCAGGACCCGGACTGCCCCGGCAGCCTGGGACTGGCCATCAGCGAGGCCTGTGAGGACGCCTTCAGCCGCGACGATACCCGTTACTCGCTGGGCAGCGTCCTTAATCATGTCCTGATGCACCAGACCGTTATCGGTCAGGAGGCCATGAAGCAGATGGAGATGGCCGGTGACTATCCCGATATCATCATCGGCTGCGTCGGCGGCGGCTCCAACTTCGCCGGGATGTTTTTGCCTTTCGTCAAGGAGAAGCTGGAAGGTAAGCGACAGGACCTGCGTATCATCAACGTCGAGCCGGAGAGCTGCCCAACGCTGACCAAGGGTCTCTACGCCTATGATTACGGTGATGTCGTTGGCATGGCCCCCATCGTCAAGATGTTCACCCTGGGCCACGGCTTCATGCCGCCGCCGGTTCACGCTGGTGGGCTGCGCTACCACGGCATGGCCCCCATCATCTGCCACCTGCACAAGCTCGGTTTCGTCGAGGCCCAGGCAGTGCCGCAGCTGCCTACCTTCGAGGCCGGCGTTACCTTCGCCCGCACCGAGGGCATCATCAGTGCCCCGGAGACCAACCACGCCATCCGGGTTACCATCGACGAGGCCCTGAAGTGCAAGGAAAGCGGCGAGTCCAAGGTCATCCTGCTGGCCCACAGCGGGCACGGCCACTTCGACCTGGCAGCCTACGAGTCCTATCTCTCGGGCAAGCTGACCAACTATGCCTATCCTGAGGAGAAGGTCAAGGAAGCCCTTACCCACTTGCCCGAGGTCCCGGCCTAGCATTCCGTTTTGTTAGCGTTGAGGGCGGGGAGAAACTGTCCCCGCCCTCCTTTTTTATCGCCGGGGTTTCCCGCCCGCCGTGGTGAAGACCGGACGGCGAGGCTAACCTTTATTATTTGGTTTACGTTTTAAAAAGTGATAGGATGTATCTGATCGTTTATGAAGATTAAGAGCGTAAAGCAAATTGTGATAACCTTGGCCCTGGTCGTGCCGCTGCTCTTTGCCAGCGGCTGTATTTTCCCGGAGGAATGGTTTATCCCGCCGGAATCCGAGACTGAGCCCGAAACTCCGGCTGCGCCGGTAGCCGAGGAACCACTGCCCGCACCGCTGGATACCGAGCAGGCCACCCCGGCGCCGTGTGCGGACAGCACCCCCCTGCCTAATTTCGTAGCGGTGGTCGAGAAGGTCAAGCCCTCGGTGGTCTCCATCAATACCGATACCGGGGCCGGTTCGGGCTGGATTATCCGCGAGGATGGCATCATTGTCACCAATAACCACGTTGTCGCCGGGGCTAATGATATTGCGGTGACCCTTGACGACGGCCGCACCTTCGAGGCGCAGGAGGTTCGTACCGATGCCCTGACCGACCTGGCGGTGGTTACCATTGACGCCGATAACCTGCTGGCGGCGGATATCGGTAACTGTGATGTGCTTCAGGTCGGGGAGCCGGTAGCCGCCATCGGTAACGCCCTTGGGTTGGGCATCAGGATGACCGGA
>Ga0272441_10004619_pt1 | contig 24717 bp, 24 predicted proteins | sample SSMProp6N_FD_193582 | JGI IMG/M metagenome (GOLD analysis project Ga0272441, IMG submission 193582) | Marine sediment archaeal communities from Little Sippewissett salt marsh, Falmouth, MA, United States - SSM-Prop-6N | ecosystem: Environmental > Aquatic > Marine > Wetlands > Sediment ...
GGAACATGCCGAACGTCGTCGCTGTGAGGACGAATCCCGCGAGAGACGCCCACCATAGGAGTGGAGATGTAACTGGGGAGAAGACCCACAGATTGAGTAGCGGGACCACGATGATCGCGATCTCTCCGGTGCCGGCGAAGATTCCGTGCAGCTTGCCTCCGGCCGTGGTTTCGGTGCCTCCAGGCTCCTGCGGGAAGAGCCCGCCTCCGACACCTGCTCCGAGGCCGAACAGCACGATCAGTGAAGTCGCCGCGGACGCAGGGGCTCCGTGGCCGCCGAAGGCCGCGGCATACCCGACGCCGAACCAGACGCAGAACCCCCCGAACAGGATCCACCAGGCGTTGATCCACCTGCGAACAGAACTTTCCACCGTCCCCAACTCGCTCTGGACGTGTCTCAGGTGGCTGTAACCCGGAACCCAGTGGCCCAAGACGAACGGGATGACGTAGTCGCCGACGAATGCGACCAGTCCTGCCGCTGCCGAAATCGTCGTGAACAGCCCGCCTCGCACTTGGAGCACCTCCGCGTCATGCTGATCCTGTCCTGCTTCGGTCGGCGATGCAACCGCGTACGCACGTGTCGCGAGCTGCCAACTTGGGTTCTATCGAAACTCGAAGGCGATGGCTGAGCAACTCTCCGACGCCGTGCTTGTGGCAATCGCAGACAGCAGCCACATGATGCTCGGACACGACGAGGAGGTTCGCGCGGAAGTCGCCGCCTTCCTGGAGGCGTGCACCGCGGAAGGCGCTGAAGGCGCGTCAAACCCCTGGCGGAACCTCCCCGTCTCTACGGACCGATCTTCCGGAGATCAGAGCGTGAACGACCCCAGCAGCGTCCCGGGCGCGTAGCTCCCCGACGTGTACAGCCCGTCGGTACCGGTGCCGCTCGCGTCACCGCCAACGTAGACGTCGTACGTCGTGCCGCCTAGAAGGCTCCGCCGTCGACAAGACGATGGATTGGTAGGCCTTCGTTGGCAGGAAGGTCAAGAGATCCTCTCCATCGGTACTCTCGATGTGGACGAGAGCGCCCGCCGGAACCGCCGACCCCAGCCGAAGAGCCGCGCTGCTCTGTGAGAGCGAGTTGGTCGGCACCTGTGCCATGCCAGCGCTGCTTACTGCAATCAGGACGCCGCTCGTCAACTCGAACGATCCCGAGCCGTCGATTGCGCAGTTCATGTTCTCCGTGGGCCCGTTGACGATGACAGTCCCACCGCTCATCGTGATCGGCCCGTTGATGTCGAGGCCGTCGCCGTTTGCGTCGATGAAGATGTAGCCACCCCGGACCGTCAGCGTGCACGACGCGGAGGTGTTGAATGGGTTTCGTCCCGGGCGTCCCCCGAGAGCCGATGCGTCGTTCCCGCCAGCATCATTGATTCCGTCATCGCTCGCCGTCACGAAGACGGCTCGTCAGGCGAGACGGCGACCGATACTGCTTCAGACCGCCCGTTGAGGTGGCGCAAGCGGACGCGACGTCGATTTCGAGGCTGAGGAGACCGCGCAACGTCTACGGGAATTGCACACCGGTTAGCTCTTCGGAGATCTCCCACAACCTCTCCGCCTCGTGCGCGTCGTACGAGCGCCGAGCGGTCTTCACCACGATGGGATGCCCGCGCATCCCGAGAAGACCACTCGGCCCGAAGAACTCCCCGCCGACCGCGTCCGGGTCGGTCGCCGCCCGCAGGATCGGCCTCGCTGCCTCGGCCGCGCTCTGGCTCAGCCGTTCCAGCACGGGGAGCACGGCCCTGTACCATCTCCGATCGCTCATTCGCCGTCCGAGATTCGTCGCCGCTCCCCCTGGATGTGCAGCGACGGCGATCGTGCTCGAGCCGGTGAGGCGGCGCTGAAGCTCGTACGTGAAGAGCAGCCCCGCCAGCTTCGAGTCGGCGTACGCGCGCAACGCCGAGTATCGGCGGCCTCGTTCGTACGTCAGGTCGTCGAAGTCGATCCGCCCGATGCCGTGCGCCGCGCTGCTCACCGCTACGATCCTCGCCCCACCTGTCGCCACCAGGCGGTCGATCAGACGTCCCGTCAGGGCGAAGTGACCGAGATGATTGACGCCGAAATGCCGCTCGAAGCCATCCTCCGTCGTGTCGCAGGAGACAAGCATGACGCCGGCGTTGGCGATCAAGAGGTCCAGGCGACCGTGCCGAGCTTTGAACGTCTCTGCGAATCGCCGGACCGACGCGAGACTTGCGAGGTCGAGCGATATCAGATCTGCTCTTGCCGCAGGATTCTCCGATCGGACAACCTCGATCGCGGCACGGCCTCGGCGCTCGCTCCGGCAGGCGAAGACGACCGTCGCGCCCGCTTTCACGAGCTCTCTCGAAACCTCGAACCCGATCCCGGCGTTCGCTCCCGTCACGACCGCCACCCGCCCGGACAGATCGGGCATGTCCGCTATGGACCACTTCTCGGCCACGCGACCTCCTCGAAGAGCTGATTCGCGCCACCCATGGTACGCCAGTGAGGTCGGGGGCGACTTGTCCGAGCGAACATCCGAGGACTACTGTGAAGCGTTTGTCGTTCGTTCGGAGAGCCGCGTTCTCCATCGACAAGAGAGATCAGGGAGGTGCCCATGAACGAGGAAAAGACCGAACGCGGCAACGCTGGCTGGATCGTTCTCTACATCATCTACAGCGCTGTGATGGTCGCTCTGCTCTGTCTTCTCTTCCTGCTGCCCGGGGGGAGAGTTCGGTGGCTCATCCACGCCGGCTGGGCGCTGTTCGCACTCTCCGCCCTGCTCGGCTGGCTCCCGATCTTGGTGTTCCGTCGGCACGGGCGGGTCTCCAAGGGCAAGAGCTACATCCACACGACGCAACTCGTCACGTCCGGCATCTACGCCGTCGTTCGTCATCCGCAGTATTTCGCCTCCGACCTGTTGGCCGCTGCCGTGATGTGCATCACACAGCATTGGAGCACGCTTGCCTTGGGGTTGATCGGGATCGCATCGAACCACATCACGATGCGCAGGGCGGACCGGGATCTCGTTCGGAAGTTCGGAGCGCCCTATCAGGAGTACATGGAGCGGGTCCCCCAGTGGAATCTCGTGATCGGACTCTGGCGCTGGTCACGTCGACGGAGCGATCCCCGACGTCGCTGACCGAACGCGCCGACGTGGTTGACCATCCCCGCCACATCCGCTACGTTCGCCGAGGTGAGAGATGGCTCGATTCACGCGTAGAGGCTCCCAGAAGGCCGGCGAGACGCCGGGCACGGTCACGTACGTCGGCGAAGCGAGGGAAGCGGACGTCGTCATCTCGCGGTTCGAGTACGACGAGGAGGACGTCTCGCGAGACATCCTCTCTTCGCCCGATGCGGCGTCCTCTGCTCGGACAACCGGCAAGGTCTCCTGGATCAACGTCGACGGCGTCCACGACATCGAGAAGATCCAGTCCGTCGGCGAAGGTTTCGACCTGCACCCTCTCGTCATCGAGGACATCGCGCACACCGGCCAACGACCGAAGATCGAGGAGTACGGATCGAGTCTGTTCATCGTGCTTCGGATGCTTCGATGGAACGATGAGGCGGACGAGATCGACGACGAACAGGTGAGCCTCGTCCTCGGACCCTCCTGGGTCCTGTCGTTCCAGGAACGGGAGGGGGACGTGTTCGAGCCGATTCGTGGCCGCCTCCTCTCCAACCGCGGCCGGATCCGCAGGCTCGGCGCCGACTACTTGGTCTACTCCCTGATCGACGCGGTGGTCGACCACTACTTCGCCGTCCTCGAGATCCTTGGGGAACGCGTCGAGGACCTCGGGGAGGACATGACTGAGAACCCAAAGCATGCCGATCTCGATGCGATCAGACACCTGAAGCGAGAACTCCTGTTCATGCGCAAGTCGATCTGGCCCCTCCGCGAAGTGCTCGCCGGCATTCAACGCGAGGAGAGCGACCTGGTCGGCGAGGCCACGAGCCCGTACCTGCGCGACGTCTACGACCACACCATCCAAATCATCGATACCGTGGAAACGCTTCGCGACATGGTCTCGGGCCTGATGGACCTGTACCTCTCCAGCGTGAGCAACCGGATGAACGAGGTGATGAAGGTCCTGACGATCATCGCCACGATCTTCATCCCGCTCTCGTTCATTGCAGGCCTGTACGGAATGAACTTCGACTTCATGCCTGAGCTTCACTGGAAGTACGGGTACTTCGCCGTACTGGGCGTCATGCTCGCCGCCGGCGTCGGCATGCTCCTCTTCTTCCGACGAAGGAGGTGGCTGTGACGTCTCGTCGCCTCGAAGGAGGCACGATTCAGATCCGGTCCGGCAGCGCACACGAAAGGGTGAATCGTGCAGCGCGCGCTTGACTGGCTCGGACAAGTCACTGGTCTCGGGAGCGAGCCGGTCGCGAAGCTCCTCCTCACTGCGGGTGTCGTCATCGTCCTGTGGCTGATCCGCTGGGGATTCGTCGCTATCATCAACCGAAGAACGGACGATCCGAAAGCGCGCTACAGGTGGCGGAAGACGGCGACGTACTCGCTGACGATCGTGGGGCTGATCCTCGTCGGCCGCGTCTGGCTGGAGGGCGTTCAGTCGCTTGTCACGTACCTCGGACTCGTGTCCGCGGGAATTGCCATCGCCCTGCGCGACCCGATCGTCAACTGGTTCGGATGGCTGTTCATCGCGGGGCGCAGGCCGTTCACGGTGGGCGATCGAATCGAGATCGGGGGCCTGCGCGGAGACGTGATCGACATCGGCGTCTCCACGTTCTCCGTTCTCGAGGTCGCCGCGCCCGATCTCGGCGAGCAGACGACCGGCCGAATCGTGCACGTACCGAACGGCAAGGTCTTCGTCGAACCCCTGACCAACATCACTCAAGGGTTCAACTACGTGTGGAACGAGATCCCGATCACCGTGACGTTCGAATCGGATTGGCACAAGGCGAAAGCCATCCTCGAGGGCGTCCTGAACGAGCATGTCGTGGCGGTCACCGATGACGCGTCCCGGTTCATCCGAGAGGCATCGAGGAAGTTCCTCATCCGCTCCGCGAGCGTCGCGCCCGTCGTCTACACGCGCATCGTCGCCGACGGAGTCGAGCTGACTCTGCGCCACGTCTGCGAGGCGAGATCGCGCAGGATCAGCACCCAAACCATCTGCGAAGCGGTCCTTGTGGCCTTCGCCGCCGAGCCGTCGATCGACTTCGCCTACAGAACATCCCGCATTTTCCGGCAGACGGAGGAAGGGAAGGGCTCGCTGGGAGCCCAACGATCGCCTGACAAGGAGTGAGAAACGATGAGAGTACGAGCCGTTGCCATCCTGGTCCTCCTCTTGCTGTCTCTGGTCGTCGTCGCGCAGAACACGGAGGTCGTCTCCGTGCAGCTGCTGTTCTGGAACCTTCAGATGTCACGCATCATCCTTCTCGCTCTCACCCTCGCAGTCGGCGTGATCGTCGGCTTTCTCCTCGGCCGGCCTTGGCGCAGGCGCGATCGGACCGCGGGATCCACACCCCCCGTTGAGGACGACTCGTAGACCTCCTTCATGCTCGTCACCGCAAGCCTCGACCTGAGCCCCGACCTCCCGAGAATCCTCGTGTTGTGACCTCCGCCCGCCCGGGGCAAGATCTCGCGCAGAACCCAACAGATCCGAGAGGAGCCCGCATGTCCGCGAAGACGGGAAGCGAACGCCTGGACTGCATTGTCGAGTACGTCGCCTCGCAGCACCGGCGCGCCGTCGGAAGCGACGACTGGCATCCGGTGTTCGACGCAGACTACCGATGGGAACACACCCAACGCGTCGCCCACTACGGAGAGATCATCGCTCGCGGGGAGGGCATCGACCGCGAGCGCTCGCTGGCGGCCTGCCTCCTCCACGACATCGCGTACTTCCACTCGGACTCAGAGGAGGACTGGAAGAATCACGGTCGAGTCGGCGCGAAGATCAGCCGGCCAATCCTCGCCGAGGCCGGTTTCGGCGAAGCCGAGACGGGCGAGATCTGCCACGCCATCGCCGTTCACGTCGACGGAGAAACCGACGTTCCGCATCCGCACACCCCGCTGGCGGATCTCGTCAGCGACGCGCATAACATCGATCGGTTCAGCGCCTATCGCGTCGTGCTCTGGTGCCTGAACGACCGGGACGACTTCGCCAAGATGGGCGAATCGCTGCGCGCACGCGTCGAGCGCTTGGAGACGTACCGACAGCAGAACCCGCTCGAGACCGAGACCGGACGACGGCTGTTCGCCGAGAAGCTCGACCTGCAGATCGCGTTCTTCGGCGCCATCATTCGCGACGCGGACATCACGCGCATTCCACAGCTCGAGACCCCCTGACGGTCCGCCTTCCTCCTTCGCTCCCGATTCCATTCGGCCGTTTCATCCCTACGCCGCCTCCCCGCTACGCTCCTGCCGCACCGCGAGAGCACAGCGCGCCCATACTCGCTGCGCGAGGAGGTAACGCGTGAGCCCATCGAAGCCCACGTCGATCGTGCGAAGGTTCGTCGAGTGCATCAACGCTGCCGACATCGACGGCATCGCAGCTCTGACCGCGCCGACGTACACGTTCACGGACATGGAGGGAGACGTCTACGTCATCACCGGCAAAGCGTCGGTCAGGGCAAGCTGGAACGAGTACCTCTCGGCGCATCCGCAGTACAGGATCCTCGTCGACCGCGTGTTGCGAAGCGGTGAGGGCGTTGCGCTGGTCGGCCGAACCACAGGTTCTCATCTCTCGCCCGGGGTCGAGGAAAGCGAGCTCGTCCTCTGGATCGCCGAACTCCAAAACGATCGCATCTGCGCATGGCGGATCTACTCCACCCTGATGTGCGAAGCATAGCCATCGTGTCATTGGCCCTCCGATGGTCGGAGACCCGGCAACTCACATCCCGGGCGGGAACTCCCGGACCGTCGTCAACCACTCCGCCGGCTTCACCAACAGAGGCGGAGCGTCCGTCACATCGACGATCCAGTGCTCGATGTCGGTGAGGGAGCCTGCCCGTCGTACCCAATCGCCGTAGACCTCGCACACAACGTTCGGCAGCTGCTTGTAGAGGACGGCCATCGCGAGATGCATACAGACGGAGTGCTTCAGGAAGTGGCATGCCCTCTGACACAGAGTTCTGTCCGATGTGAGTCTCGTGACGCCCTTTCGCCGCCGCGACTTGATTCCCAACAGATGAGCGGCCAGCTTCAGCGGTCCCTTGTACGGTACCTGCAGAAGCTTCACGCAAACTCTCCTCAGAAGAGCCGGCGGCTCGCACCAGAGCGTGAGAATCACCGTCCGCTCCGCCTCCGCCGCCAATCGGAAGGGTAGCTGGTCACGCCAGCTGTCACGCGCGAGCCGCAGCAGCCCGTACTCGAGGAGGAGATTCGGGGAGCCGGCGCCGCGCAGATCCAGTCGGGCAGCCGCCAACCTCTCGGCATTCACCCACCGCTCTTCGAGCGACAAGCCGAGAGCGGAGCAGAGCGACGGCCACCGCCCGTCGAGGAAGCGGCGGCTGAACCACGTCTTGCCGCTTGCCTGGATCCCCGTTACGACGACGAGCGTGCCAATCTTCGCATCCAAGCCGATGTCCTTCCCTCTGCCATGCCGAGCCGCTCCGGCCCTCACATCGTCAACAAGAGCGGCCGGTGTTCGCAAGTCCTCGCCACACCCCTGACGCTCTCGAACCGACTCCGTCACTCCAGCGGTCAAACGAAACTCAGCGCGGTAGAGCGGAGTCAGGCGCCGGCGTGGACGCCACATCGCCCGTCGCCCATCCTGCATTCCGTTGTCCGCCCGTCGCCTGTGCGGTATCGTGAGAACTCCCATGATCAGTCAGGCGAACGACAAGCCCGAGGCGCTCGCTGCCCGCTCGGGAACGCTCGAGCGGATCAAGACGGTTGGACGATGTCTGCGCTACTTGGGCATCCGCACGGCGGTCGTCGCCGTCACGGTCCTCGTCGGCGTCTACGTCGCCATCTGGGTCACGAATCTGGGCGGATACGCAGACGAGCAAAGGAAGCAGGAGATCGATCACGCCATCGCGCTTGGCATGATCGGCGTCGGTTCGCTCCCGCCGGAGGAACGGCAGGCCGTCATCGAGGAAGCCACGCAGCGAGCCTACGCCGCAGCCGATCTCGACCGGCCGTTCTTCGTCCGGAGCTTCGGGTACTGGCGCGACGCGTTCACGCTGACGCTTGGCGAGACACGCTCGATGTCCAACGCCGCCGGCTCCAACGACGTTCTGACGATCCTGCTCGGCAAGCTCCCGATGACCGTCTTGCTGTTCGGCGTTTCCAGCGTCCTCAGCTTTCTCGGCGGCCTGTACATCGCGCTCGTCCTCTCTCGACGATACGGGACGCCGCTCGATCGGGCCTCAACGCTCGTCGTTCCCGCCTTGGCGGCCCCACCTTGGTTCCACGGGTTGTTCCTGATCGTCATCTTCGCGTCCTTCGCCAGGTTGCTCCCGTTCGGCGGCCTCGTCGACGCCCCTCCACCTCCGACAACGTTCGGCTACATCCTCAGCATCCTGAAGCACATGATCCTTCCCGTCACGGCGTCGATCCTCGGGACCATGCCACATGCCGTGTACGCCAACCGCGCCCTGTTCCTGATCCACTCGACCGAGGACTACGTTGAGCTCGCGAAGGCGAAGGGCGTGCGACCTTCACGACTCCGGATGCGCTACATCCTCCGACCCGTTCTGCCCGCGGTCATCACCAACTTCGCCCTCGTCTCGATCGTGTCGTGGCAGGCGATCATCCTCACCGAGAACGTCTTCGGATGGCCCGGCCTCGGCAGCCTTCTGATCGACGCGATGCGGGCCGACGGCACCTCCGGATTCGCTCAGGAGACCGCGATCGTCATCGGCGCCGTCACCCTGTTTGCGTATCTCCTCGGCGTCACGATCCTCTTCCTCGACGTTCTCTACGTTCTCGTCGACCCACGGATCTCGCTCGGATCGGCGAAGAGACGATAGAGGCCTCGGGCCGACGCCAGCCAGATGAGACGGACGAGAAGGGTGACGACCGGCCCCGATCGCAAAGACGCGATCACCGCACTTCCGACGTACCGCCCGCAAGGCTGCGCTCTCCTTGCTGGGCCACAGGACGTCGGGTAGTGTGGGAGTTCCCATGAACACCGAGCCGATTGCCCCGGAACCCGCGATGCCGTCCGCTGCCGGTTCTCCGGAGTGGCTCCGGACGCTGGGCCGGTGCGCCCGCTACCTCGGGATCCGGACCGTCGTCATCGGTCTGACGGTTCTCGCGGGTATCTACGCCGCGATCTGGGTGACCAACCTCGGCGGGTTCGGAGACGAACTCCGACGGGAGGAGATCCGACATGATGTCACGGTCTCGGCGATTGGCGTCGGGCTGACGACTCGGGTCCTCCCCTCCATCGAACAGCGCCAAGTCATGGAAGAGCTGTTTGAAGCTGCATACAAGGCGTCCGACCTTGACAAGCCCTTTGTCATCCGTAGCTTCGGATACTTCCGCGACGCCCTCGGGCTCTCCCTCGGCTCGGCGCGCAACATGCAGACCGCGCGCGGTTCGCACAGAGTCATCGACATTCTTGCAGCGGGTCTTCCGTGGACTCTCCTGATCTTCGGCGTCGCCAACGTCCTGACCTTCTTCGCAGGCCTCCACATGGCATCGATCCTATCGCGTCGGTACGGGTCGATCGTCGACCGCACAACGACGCTGCTCGTGCCTGTCTTCGCCGCCCCCCCTTGGTTCCACGGGCTCTTCCTGATCGTCATCTTCGCGCTCCTCACCCGTCTCCTCCCGTTCGGCGGGATCCTCGACAGTCCGATTCCGCAGACCAGTCTCGGCTACGTGTTGAGTGTCCTCAGGCACGCGATCCTGCCGATCGCCGCCCTCACGCTCGGGACCTTGCCTCACGCCGTCTACGCCAACCGAGCTCTGTTCCTGATTCACTCGACCGAGGACTTCGTCGAGCTCGCAAGAGCGAAGGGTCTGGCGTCTCACAGGCTTCGTCTGCGCTACATCCTTCGCCCCGTCCTGCCCGCCGTCATCACCAACTTCGCCCTCGTTTCGCTCGTCTCGTGGCAGGCCGTCATCATCACCGAGCATGTCTTCAATTGGCCCGGTCTCGGAGAGGTGCTGATCGACGCGATCAGGTCGAATGAGGTCGCCGTCATCGTCGGCGCCGTGACGATGTTCGCGTACCTTATCGGAATCACGGTCCTGTTCCTCGACATCGTCTACGTCCTCGTCGATCCGCGAGTGACACTCGGATCGAGGAGGACCGGATGACCGCCACGAAGAGGGCAGGCACAGCCGCGCGTCAGCACGGAGCACGCGTTCCTTGTTGGACTGCAGGACGTCGGGTACTGTGGGAGTTCCCATGAACACCGAGTCGATTGCCGCGGAATCCGCCACGCAAACCGCTGCCCGTCCTCCAGAGTGGCTCCGGACACTGGGCCGGTGCACCCGCTACCTCGGGATCCGGACCATCGTCATCGGTCTGACGGTTCTCGCGGGCATCTACGCCGCGATCTGGGTGACCAACCTGGGTGGGTTCGCAGACGAGATACGCCGGGCCGACATCCGATACAGCATCGTGATGGCCGTAAGAGGCCTCGACGTGATGTCCACGGAGGAGCGCATGGCGTTCCTCGACAACCTGTACGAGGCTGGGTACAGGGCCGCAGACCTCGATCAGCCCTTCTGGAAGCGCAGCTTCCGCTACTTCGGCAACGCTCTGTCGTTCAGCCTCGGCGACGCACACCACATGGTGACGGGAAGCGGCTCCGACGACGTGATCGACATCCTGATGGATGGCCTTCCGTGGACGCTCTTGATCTTCGGCGTCGCCAACGTGCTGACCTTCTGTGCCGGCCTCTACATCGCGCTGATCCTCTCACGCCGGTACGGATCGCTGGTCGACCGAACAGCGACGCTCCTCGTTCCCGTGTTCGCCACGCCCCCTTGGTTCCACGGGCTCTTCCTGATCGTCATCTTCGCCCTGCTCACTCGGATCCTCCCGTTCGGGGGAATCGTCGATAACCCGATTCCGAGCACGCAGCTTGGCTACGTGCTGAGCATCCTCAAGCATGCGATCCTGCCGATCACGGCTCTGACGCTCGGCACTTTGCCGCACGCCATCTACGCCAACCGGGCTCTGTTCCTCATTCACTCGACCGAGGACTTCGTCGAGCTCGCAAGAGCGAAGGGTCTGGCGTCTCACAGGCTTCGTCTGCGCTACATCCTCCGCCCCGTTCTGCCCGCGATCATCACCAACTTCGCCCTCGTTTCGATCGTGTCGTGGCAGGCCGTCATCATCACCGAGCACGTCTTCAATTGGCCCGGTCTCGGAGAGGTGCTGATCGAGGCGATCAGGTCGAACGAAGTCGCCGTCATCGTCGGCGCCGTGACGATGTTCGCGTACCTTATCGGAATCACGGTCCTGTTCCTCGACATCGCGTACGTTCTTGTGGATCCTCGTGTGTCTCTCGGAATGAAAGGTCGGTCATGATGCGAAGATTGAAGGGCGCTCTCGGCGTACTTCGCCGCTATCCGACGGTGGGCATCTCGCTTCTCCTAATCCTCGCTCTGATCGCCGTCAGCGTCTACACGATGGTCACGATTCCACTCGACGAGGCCGTCGACCGCTGGAATGCCCACGAGAACACGTGGTGGGACATCCCACGCGCAGTTCCTCCCGCCTGGACGAACCTGTTCCGAGCCGAGAACCTCCCCGAGACGATCCTGGTGTCCACGAGCACCGCCGAGGACTCGATCGCGCAAATCGCTGACTCCGTCTGGACAAGCGAGACAGTCATCTCGTTCGACTACGAGTTCACGACGTTCCCAAGCGAGATTGCCTTCTACTACAGCCTCAGCTACGTAGCGAAGAAGCCCCAGCTCACGTTGACTTGGCTTCGGCCGGACGGTGAAGAGATCCAGCTCTACTTCGGTGCGCCCCGCCGCGGCCGAACGAGGCTACGTATCGATCCGGAGGAGGTTCTCGGAGAGGCCGAGCCCTCCGAGGCTGACGGCCGAGTCAAGGCGCTGCCCGGCGAGTACACACTGCGCATCGACGCGATGCTTTTCGAGGAGGGCGGTCTGGACCTCGATGGCGACCTCGTGCTCTTCGGTGGCGTCTATGGACTCGCGGGGACGGACTTCTCCCGGCGCGATCTGACCCTCGGGCTTCTCTGGGGCACTCCGATCGCGCTGATGCTCGGCTTCATCGCAGCGACCGGCACGACGCTCCTCGGATTCATGTTCGCCGCGATCGGTGCGTGGCTCGGCGGCTGGGTCGACGCAACGATTCAGCGAATCACCGAGATCAACATGATGATCCCGTTTCTGCCCGTTATTCTGATGGTCGGCTGGTTCTACTCGGAGAGCATCTGGGTCATCCTGGGCTTCATCGTCGGCTTCAGCATCTTCAGCGGACGGCTCAAGACGTATCGCGCGATGTTCCTCCAGCTGGTGAACGCGCCTTACATCGAGGCCGCCCGGGCCTACGGTGCCGGCAGCACGCGGATCATCTTCCGGTACATGATCCCGCACGTCTTCCCGGCGCTGCTTCCGCACATCATTCTCGGCATTCCGCTGTTCGTCTTCCTCGAAGCGTCCCTTGCCTTTCTCGGCATCGCCGATCCGCAGCTGCTTACCTGGGGGAAGATCCTGAGCGAGGCACGCGAAGCGCTGTACATGGGGTACTACCACTGGGTCCTCGGCCCGGCGTTCCTGCTGCTGCTTACTGGTCTCTCGTTCTCGATGCTCGGGTACTCGCTCGACCGCGTCTTCAACCCACGGCTCCGCGACGTATAGAGCCGAAGGCCACACGCAGGATCTCGCCACCTTTCCCGATTTGCCGGCTCGGCGAACTTCGTTCGGGTACCATGGCCGTCGTCAGCTCCGGGCCGCCTCGAACCTCCGTGAGGACCGACCGCCGAGGCTGGGAGACGCAGACCATCGAAGACGCCCAGAGGGATCAGGGAGGCTGAGGGATGAAGCATCGACGCGTCGTCGTTTCGAAGCACGGAGGGCCGGAGGTCCTTCGAACCATTGAGGAGGAGGTCCCGCAACCGGACGCCGGGGAGATCCGCGTCCGCGTCGAAGCGGCTGGCGTCTCCGCCTACGATCTCATGTTCCGCCGCTCCGGGCTGCTGCCGGGAGCGCCAAAGGTCCCGTTCACGCTAGGCGAGGACGTGGTCGGTCTCGTCGACGCGCTCGGCGAGGGCGTCGACGGGTTCGAAGTCGGCCAGCGCGTCGCCGCCGGAACGTTCTCACTCGGCGTCGGTGGGGGCTACGCTGAGTTCCTCTGCATGGCCGCGAGCGAATTCGTCCCTGTCCCCGCCGGCGCCGACCCAGCGGAGGCCGTCTGCCTGATCGTCAACTACGGGACTGCAGACACGATGCTTCACCATGCCGCCGGCGTCGAGAAGGGAGAGCGAATCCTGGTTCAGGGCGCCGCCGGCGGCGTCGGGACCGCCCTTCTGGAACTCGGGAAGCTCGCCGACCTCGAGCTCTACGGCACGGCCTCCCTTCACAATCACGACCTGGTCAAGTCACTCGGCGCCACGCCGATCGACTACAAGTCGGAAAACGTCGTCCGCCGCGTCCACGAGCTCACCGGGGACGGCGTCGACGTCGTCTTCGACCCGATCGGCGGCGCCCGCCAGCTGGGTTGCTCGTACCGATGCTTGTGCAACGGCGGACGACTGATCTGGTTCGGTGTCGCGGCGACGAAGACGCGCGGCCCGCGGGTGATTCTCGGCAGCCTCTTCATGCAAGGCCTTCTCAGGCTCCTGCCCGACGGCAGATCCGCTCCGACGGCGCCGAACGCCGGCTCATATGTCCTGAGGGTGCTTCCCGAGCTGCTCGACCTGTTGGTCGAAGGCAAGCTCAGGCCACCGATCGCCGGGCGCATCCCGCTGGAGGAGGCGGCGCGCGCTCACGAGCTGATGGAGCACGGTCGCTACGCGGGCAAGATCGTCCTCGTCACCGAGGAGTACGGGAGGCATCGCACATGAGAGCCATCATCCAAGACACGTATGGCGATCCGAAGGCGGTGCTCGAAGTCCGCGAGATGGATCCACCGACACCGCAGGTAGATGAGGTCGTCGTTCGAGCCGTGGCGGCGTCTCTTCACCGCGGCGACTGCTTCGTTGCCCTCGGCAAGCCGCTCCTGATGAGACCGGTCACGGGCCTTCTGCGACCCAAGGTGGGGATTCCCGGCTTTGACGTTGCCGGTGTCGTCGAGGCGGTCGGAGCCAGCGGCACCGACTTCGTACCCGGCGATGAGGTGTTCGGCAGCTGCGAAGGCACCCACGGAGCTTGTGCGGAGTACGTCGCCGCGAAGGCCTCCAAACTCGTTCGCAAGCCGTCGAACGTCACCTTCGAGCAGGCGGCGGCCGTGCCAACCTCGGGGCTCGCCGCGCTCCACGGCCTCCGGGATGCGGGCCGACTCCAGATCGGCCAGAGGGTGCTCGTCAACGGAGCCTCCGGCGGGGTCGGCAGTTTCGCGGTCCAGATCGCCAAGGCACTCGGAGCGCACGCGACCGGCGTCTGCAGCACGAGGAACGTCGACCTCGTCCGCAGTATCGGAGCGAGCGAAGTGATCGACTACACAAAGGATGACTTCGCGAAGGGCGATCGATCCTAAGATCTCATCCTTGACAATGTCGAGAATCGATCGTTGAAAGATCTCCGGCGTGCCCTCTCGCCAGGCGGCACTCTGATCCTCAGCAGCGGAACGGGAGCTACCGGCTTTCGGCTTCTCGTTCGCTTGACCAAGCCGATGCTCCTCGCGCCGTTTGTGAAGGAGCGGATCGTTCGGTACTTGTCGGTACCAAGAGCGGAGGATCTTGCAGTCCTTGCAGGGTTTCTGGAGAGCGGGCGCGTTGCCCCGGTGATCGATCGGACCTATACACTGGAACACGTTCCGGATGCGATGGAGCACCTCTGTGCCGGGCACGCACGTGGGAAGGTCGTCATTCGGATAGACTCATGAGGCGATAGGCAAGTCAACCGAAACGCAAACAGGAGGGCCGATCCGAGTGAGTGGAGAGAAGAGGTCGTACGAGCGGATGGGGTTCGCCGTCGGTGGCGGAACGATGATCGGACTCGGGATTGGCTTCGTCTTCCTGCGGACGTCGCCGCTCCTTTTCGTCGCATGCCTCCTCGCGGGCATCGGCGTGGGGCTCCTGGTCTCCGCCCTGATCATGAAGCAGTAGCCTTCCGACGTCTCGGAGCCGTCGAGCCACCTTCGTGACGCGGCTCAGGCCGCTGTGTGCATCGATTGAAGGCGCGCGAACGCCTTGGCGTAGCTCTCGTTCTCCTTCGACCACGCTTGCAGCTTCTCGCACGGGAAGTCGCCGCAGTCCGAGCAGAACTCGAGGCCCTTTCCGTCGACGCAACACTCGAGGATCCAGCAGTCAACGCGGCCGTCATCGTCGACGCTCCAATGAACCGATCGATCGCCCTTGCAGCCGCGGCAGGTCATGCCTCGCTCCAGCGCCTCGGCTTTGCCTTCGCTCGCATTGAGCCATCCCATCTCACGAAACCACGGCACGCACTCGGCGGCCGCGCCCTCATCGAACGGGAATCTCCGGATGCTGCACGACTCGCAGTCGAGCCCACACGCGGCGATCCATCGATCGTGCACCACTGCACCTCCGAGCGATTCTAACATGCCCGGGCCGGCGCCCGCGCCGCTCCCGCTTCACTGGGATCCTCGAACCTCCCTATACTGCCTCGACGGATCCGACGGGAAACGGAGGCAGTGTGGACGATCCTGCATTCCAACAAGAGATCCTCGATCAGATGTACGACGGCGTCTACTTCGTCGACACCGCCATGACCATCCGATACTGGAACCACGGAGCCCAGCGGATCTCCGGGTTCTCGCAGGACGAGGTCCTCGGATCCCGCTGCGCCGATAACATCCTGACGCACGTCACCGAGGAGGGCACCCGGCTCTGCGGGGTCGGATGCCCTCTCTCGAAGACGATCAGCGACGGGGAGCCGCGCGAAGCGGAGTTCTACCTTCATCACAAGCACGGTCATCGCATTCCGGTCTTGGTGCGAACTGCACCGCTTCGCGACGGAAGCGGCGCGATCGTGGGCGGCGTCGAGGTGTTCTCGGACAACCGTGCCCGGGTGGCGTTGCAGGAGGAGATCGAAGAGCTGACACGTCTGGCGCTACTCGACCAACTCACGGAGATCGGCAACCGCCGATACGCGGAGATGACGATCCACTCGCGCCGTGCGGAGTTGGAGCGATACGGATCGCCGTACGGCGTGCTGATGATCGACGTCGACCACTTCAAGGCATTCAACGATCGCCACGGCCACGACGTCGGCGACACCGTGCTGCGGATGGTCGCCCAGACGCTCAACGCAAACGTCCGCTCCTTCGACGTCGCCGCGCGCTGGGGCGGGGAGGAGTTCGTCGTGATCATGGAGAAGGTTTCCCTCGAGGACCTCTCGAGCCGTGCCTCCAAGCTCTGCCAGCTCGTCGAAGCATCGAGTCTGACCGCTCGTGACGCGCGCCTTTCGGTGACGGTCTCGATCGGCGGGACGATCGCCCGGCCGGGCGAATCCGAGGAGGCAACCGTCAGACGCGCCGACAGACTCCTCTACCGCAGCAAGTCGGAGGGACGGAACCGAGCCACGTGCGAGTGAAGCCGCTCAATCCGTGGCAGCGCTTCGCAACCGAGACAACTCACATGCCGAGGCAGGCGCGGAAACAGGCTGCCGTCTGTTGAACCACGCCTCAGGTTACAGCGACAGATGATCGGGAGGGAAGAAATGGAGGACCATCCGCGATTGGACAGCGAGCGCATGTTCGCCCTCGATCAGCAAGCGGTACGGGTCGAGGACACGTTCGTCGACGGCGACCTCATCCTCGATCTCGGCGGGGGCGGAGAGGGCGTTCTCGGCCAGATTCGCGGTCGCCAAGTCGTCGCACTCGACATCCGAAGAGACGAACTGGAGGAGTCGCCTCCCGGACCGATCAAGATCGTCGGCGATGCGAAGGCACTTCCCTTCCTCGACGAGTCGTTCGATGCCGCGACGGCCTTCTTCTTCCTGATGTACGTGCCCAACCAGGACCGTGCGGTCGTCTTCGCCGAGGCGTTCCGCATCCTCAAGCCGGGCGCCAAGCTCCACGTCTGGGACGCGATCATCCCGCCACGAGGAGATCGTCCTCAGCAGATGTTCGTCGTACCGGTCCAAGCGGAGATCCCCGGCAAGGTCATCCTGACCGGCTACGGCACCCGCTGGGACGGCAAGGAGATGTCCGCCAATTCGATCGCCAATCTCGCGGCCGAAGCAGGGTTCACCGTCCTGGAGAAGACCGAGCGTGGCGAGACATTCCACTTGATCCTTTTTCGAAAGCAAGCAAGTTAGCCGCAGCGAGGTCCGTTCGCCTTCGGAAGTCGTCTCGAGATCGTGATCCCGCACGGACATAGCCTCCCAGCTCTCCGCCTCCGTTTCCCAAGCCGCTCGTGACGCCCGGGAGACGTCGTTCACCGAATGTCATGGAAGCTCGCACAGCACTCGACATCGGAATCGCGCCATCGAGAACGGGCACGACTCGAAGTCGACGACGCTGATCGCCAAGGAGGGACCATGACGAAAGCGCTCGTTCTCAAGGCGAGTCCGAAGAAGGACGGCAACACGGCGACCATGGCCGACCAGTTCGTCGCCGGCCTGACGGCGTCGGGAGAGGCCACCGTGCACGAGTTCTACCTGAACGACCTCTCGATTCGTCCGTGCCAGGGGTGCAACGCCTGCATCCGGCCGCCGCATTCCGGGTGCGTCGTCGACGATGACTTCCAAAAGATCGTCCCAGTCTTCCGAGAGGCCGACCTGGTCGTCTTCGCCGCGCCCATCTACTGGTGGCATCTCTGCGCCCAGCTGAAGACGTTCATCGATCGCATGCACCCCGTGTTGACGTTCGACCGAGACCACTGCCTTCCGACGAAGGATCTCGTCCTCATCACGGCGTACTTCGCCGAGGATCCATACGGCGTTCAACTCGCCGTCAAGACGCTCGAATCGATCTCCGGATGGGCAGGGATGAGCTTCGACGTCGTGTCCTTCCACGCCGATCGAGGTCACGTGCGCGACGATCCCGCCAAGCTCGCAGAGGCGAACGATCTCGGGCGATCTTTCGCCGGCCGGGCGAAGCCGGAACTGCCGATCGCGTGTGTCGTCGACGGCTGCGGGTTCAAGTTCCGAGACATCGAGCATGCGGCGATGCACATCGTCATGGCCGCGGGCGCTCCTCACCTGAAATGGAAGGCGGCGCATCTCTCCGCCATCCACGACTTGTGCAACACGCATCAGCTGGTCGACGAGGTCTGCTCCATCCTGCGTCGTTTGCACGCGCAAGAGGACTCCAAGCTTCCGTAGAATTGGACTCCACGCGAACCATGCCCTTCACCGCACACGCCGTTCCTCCACGCTTTTTCAATCTCGTTCGCACCGCAAACGCCCCGGGAGGTTCCCGGACTCCCGCAACCGTCTGCCTTGCGTTCTCGGACGACAGCAGCCACACTTGCGCGACTGAACCGAACAGTGTTCCATGTTGACTCACAAGCGATCAACGTCGTGCACCTAGTCAGGAGCACGACGAGCCACTGAACGGCCACAGCCAAAGGAGGCTCTGCAAGTGAACATTCTCATCTGCTACTACAGCGAGACCGGGAACACGGAGAAGGTCGCACAGGCAATCGCGGAAGAAGCGGCGGCTCAAGGACACACGACCGACCTGCGAACGGCCGGCGAAGTCCAACGCGGCGACCTCGACTCCTACGACCTCGTCTTCCTCGGATCGACAGTCCACTCCTCCGATGTGGCCGCACCGATCCGCAATCTCCTGGATGGCATGCCGGAGAGCGCGTCCTTCAAGCTGGCCGGCTTCGCGACGCACGCCACGCTCATGCCCGGCGGCGAGGATTGGCACACGCAGATGTACGAGAAGTGGGCGAGCCGTGCTCCGGAGACGTTCCGGTCGATCTGCGAGGCCAAGGGGATCAAGCTCGTCGGCTACTTCCACTGCCAGGGCGTTCCCTCTCCCCCTATCGAGCAGTTCATCCGCACGACGATCATCCCGGACGATGAGCAATGGGCGACCTACATCGAAGAGGTCCGCAAGCATCCGACGTCCGACGACCTCGAGGCGGCTCGTGCCTTCGCGGCGGAGTTGCTCTCGACTCAGTAACATCTGCTTCGAATCTCGAACGCGGGAGGTGCTCACCGTGTGCAGTCTGGCTCGTTGCCGATGGTCACTTCTCGCGTACGCGCTTGTCCTCCTGCTGCACGTCTCCGCAACGGCATGCACGAACCTCCTTGTCGATGACGAAGCGACGGCCGATGGCAGCACCTACGTAACCTACAGCTGCGACGGCGGGGTCTTCGCCGCCGTCCGCATCGCTCCGGAAGCAACGTACGCCGAAGGAGCCACCGCCACGATCTTCGCGGACTCCCCCTTCTACGGCGGCGACGCCGTCAATCGTGAGGTTCTCGGCACCATCCCCCAGACTTCGCGGACCCATCGCTATCTGGACATCCTCGCCGGCCCAACCTACGTCCACGTCGGCGGGATGAACGAGCACGGCGTCAGCATCGCGGAAACGACGATCGGCGGTTCCCGGTCCGAACTGACGAACGGTCACGGACTGCTCGCTCCGTTCTCTGCCTGCCCCGAGCGGAGCCTGATGACGCTGGCTCTCCAGCGCGCGCACACGGCTCGAGAGGCGGTGGAACTCATCGGTACGATGGCCGAGGAGTACGGCTACTCGAGCCCGTTCCCGGTCGACGGCGAGCAACTGGCCATCGGAGACAGCACGGAGGTCTGGTCGATGGAGATCTTCGGTCCGGGATCTGATTGGCGGCCCGATTCGGAAGAACCGGGCGCCGTCTGGTGCGCCCAGCGAGTGCCGGACGGCCACGTCGCCGTGTCGGCGAACCGAAGCCGGATCGGCGAGATCGACCTCTCCGACCCCGCCATGTTCCTAGCATCCCCGAACGTCACGTCGCTTGCGCGTGAGCAAGGCTGGTGGGATTCGGAGCGCGACGGCCCGTTCAACTGGTCCGCCGCGTACGCGCCGTATGCGGCTCCAGGGACGCTGATGCGCGAGTGGCGTGTCTTCGACATCGTCGCTCCGTCACTCGGTCTGTCTCCCGACGATCCACTCCCGTTCTCGGTCGCTCCGGATCGCCCGCTCTCGACGCGGGACGTCATCGCGATCCAACGCGATCTCCTCGAGGGAACGCCGTTCGACGTCACGGCGAACCCCGTGTTCGCTGCGAACGGCGAGACGAGCTCCCTCGCCTGCCCGATGTGCTCTTGGAGCTTCTACGACCTTCTCGACCTCGAGCCGCAACGGACGATCAGCAGCAGGCACGCTTCGTTCACCGTGCTCTACCAGACTCGAGACGACGCACCGTCGGAGCTGCGAGGGTGCGCGTGGTTCTCCTTCGGACCGGCCGCCACCGGCTGCTACGTCCCAATCTACTCCGGCACGACGGCTCTTCCTGACGCCTGGGGATCGACAGATCTCGCGGAAGGAGACCTCGCGCTTCCCTTCTGGTCGATGCTCCTGCCGGGTTTCCTGGCGACGGTTCAGTGGCAGGATGCGTTCCGGGATCTCGCGGCGCTACGTTCGCCCGCCGAGTCCCGATTCCTTGCCGAGCAGCAGGTTCTCTCGGAGATGCTCGAAGCTTGGCACGAACAGGGGATCGAGCCCGCCGATCGACTCAACGAATACGCCGCCGATCGGCTGACGGCTGTTCTCGTCGGCTTCCAGGACTTGGCCGATGCGCTCCTCGCTGACTATGTCATCGGACTTGGAGCCTACGTCGCCGCTCCCGGACCGTCCATCGAACTTCCTCCCCTTCCCTAGGTACGCCTGATTCTTGCGGAAGTTCGTGTAGACTGACATAGGTGTCGTGGCGCCGGGCCGATGTCCGGCTACGTGTTACACGGAGAAGCGGGGGGGCATGCTCGACCTTCTGAAGCGCATTCACCTGTTCTCGAACCTCGATGACAAGGCACTCAGTGCGTTGGCGAACGTCGCGCAGCGCCTCGAGTACGAGCCCGGCGCCGTCCTCTGCCATGAGGGGGAGGCCGGCGATCGGATGTTCGTCATCGAGTCGGGCGACGTCTCGGTGCTCAAATCGGTCGACGACGGCGACCCGATCGAAGTGACTGTCCTGCATCATGGGGACATCGCCGGGGAGATGGGGCTGTTCGGCGATCGAACGCGCTCGGCGACTCTCAGGGCGTGCTGTCCCTGCATCGCGTGGGCACTGGGCTACGACGCGTTCGAGCGTCTCATCGAAACGGAAGGCACGGTCGCCAAGGGCCTCCTCGCGTACATGTCCAAGCACTTGGTCCGGGAAACCTCGGCGGTCGCGGCGCTTCGAGCCAAAGAGGAGGGCCGCGGCCTACGCGTCGCGTTCTTCCACGCGAGCCCGTACAGGAACCGTCTCTACGAGAGCTTGAACCGACACGGCTACGTGCTGCGGTTCTTCTCGCCCCGCCTCACGCTCGACACCGCGCCGTTGGCCACCGGCTTCCGTGTGATCGTCGTCAGCGCGAACGACTGCCTCGACGCGGCGGTCCTCGAGATTCTGCGCGACCTCGGCGTCGAGATGATTGCCCTGCGTTGCGCCGGCTGCAACAACGTCGATCTCGACGCCTGCCAACGACTCGGCATCAGCGTCGCTCGCGTTCCTGCCTATTCGCCGTACGCCGTCGCCGAGCACGCGGTGGCCCTGATGATGGCCCTCAACCGGCGCACGCACCGTGCACACGCGCGCGTACGAGACGGCAACTTCTCCCTCCACGGCCTCGTCGGATTCGACATGCACGGCAAGACGGCCGGCGTGATCGGAACGGGGAAGATCGGCTGCTGCCTCCTCGACATTCTGAAAGGGTTCGGCTGCGAGCTACTCGCCAGCAGCCGAACGGAGAAACAGGAACTGGTCGATCGACTCGGCGTTCGCTACGTGGCGCGAGACGAGCTCCTGGCGAGCTCCGACATCGTGAGCCTTCACTGCGCCCTGACACCCGAGACCTATCACATGATCGACGCCGGCGCGATCGACAAGATGAAGGACGGCGTGATGCTAATCAACACCGCTCGTGGCGGACTGATCGACACGCCGGCTCTCCTCGACGGGCTCAAATCCGGCAAGATCGGCTACGCGGGTCTCGACGTGTACGAAGAGGAGGCGGACTACTTCTACAAAGACCTCTCCGATGCCGTGATCGAAGACGACACCCTTGCGCGCCTGACGACGTTCAGCAGCGTGATGGTCACCGGGCATCAGGGATCGCTGACGGAGACCGCTCAACGCAACATCGCCACAACCACGATCGAGAACATTCGAGAGTTCGAGCTCGGGCGCCGCGCCGCAGAACTGACGAACGCGGTGCTTCCTCGGTAGGCCGCTCCGACAAGCCACCTGTTGAGTTGGAGGGACACTCCGGCTACCTTCACTACACCTATTGGAGCAAGGAGGATCCCGTGCTCACCCGAACTCCGCCCCTTCGCACCGCAGCCGTTCTCATCCTGGTAGCGGTGTCGATCCTCGGCGCAGCTGTCCCATCCATCGCGGCCCCGCCGGACGTCGACTGCATCTTGCATGCGCTCGCTTGCCTCCCGTTCGACGCCTTTGCCGACGAGTGCTACCGGCAGATCATGCTGCGAGATCCGGATACGCTGTGGGCGTCCGGCCTGCAGGACGAATACGGCCTCGCAAGCTTCGCCGAGTGGACCGATCTCTCCGCCGAGGCGCTCGCAGAGGGCCGCCGTCTCGATACCGGACTCCTCGACCTTCTGCACCGGTACGAGCGCGCTTGCCTGACGCCGGCCCAGAAGCTCGACTACGACGTCTACGAGTGGTATCTCGAGGATCGCATCCAGTTCCACGCGTTCCCGTTCTGGGACTTCGCGCTCGGGCCGTCCGCCTACGGAGCGCAAAACCAGGGCCTCGATCTCCTGCTCCAGCTTCCGATCGAGACGGTCGCGCAGGCGGAGGACTACGTCACTCGACTGGAGGGAACCGCGGCGTGGATGGACCAGCTCATCGAAGGATTCCGCCTCTGGGAGAACGCCAGCGATCCTCCGACCCAGATTGCGATCGCCTTCACGCTCTCCGAGCTTGACGCTGTTCTGCGTGACGTGCCGGACTGGAGCCTCTCCCGTCAGCTTCCGGCGTACACGTCCTTCGTGGAGCGCCTCGATCTCGTCGAGGGCCTGACGTACACGAAGCGGGCGGAACTCCTCGCCGGCGCACGGGAGGCGATCATCTCGGCGGTGATCCCCGCGTATCGCGCACTGCGAGCGTACGTCGCGTCGCTCGACGGCCACGGCAGCGAAGCCGGCATCTACGGGCACGAGCAACGTGAAGCCCTGTACGCGGCCCTTCTCAGCCACCACACGACCCGTGACGTCACGCCGGAAGAGGCGGTGGAGATTGCCGAGCGCGAGATCGCGCGTCTTCAGGAGGAAATGAGAACCTTCGCCGCCGATGAGCTCGGCTGGCCCGCGGACCTCTCCATGGTCGAGTTCAACGCGCGGCTCACCGAGGCGAACGTCCCAGTCCTCCAGGGGGAGGAACTTCTCCCCTTGTACGAGCAGCTCGTCGAGGACGCCACTGCGGCGCTCGACCTCGCATTCGACATCTTCCCGTCCACCGAGTTGGTCGTAACGGTGGAGCCAGACGGAGCGCCCGCGTACTGCCGCGAGCCACCGATCGACGGGTCGGGGCCCGGCGAGGTCGTCGTCAGCCTGTTGAACATCGTTCCGTTCACCGCCTACGACGAGCCCGTCTTGATGCACCACGAGGGAAACCCCGGACACAACTTCCAGCTGGCAATCCAACGCGATCTCGATCTGTCTCTGCTTCGGCGCGACATGACGAGCAGCGTCTACTTCCGCCATCCGATCTTCCAGGCGTACATCGAAGGATGGGCGCTGTATAGCGAGCCACTCGCCCACGAGCTCGGGCTGTACGATGACGATCCGATCGGGGGACTCTGTCAGAAGCGGCTGGAACTGGTTCGGACGGCACGCGTCGTCGCTGACGTCGGTCTGAACGTCCTCGGTTGGAGCTGGGACGAAGCCGCGTCGTATCTCCTGGAGACGACAGGTCGGACGGAGAGCCCGACCGGCTCCCTCCGCTACGACAGCTATCCGGCCCAGGCGCTCGCGTACGACATCGGATACCTGACGTTCCTCGACCTGCGTCGAGGCGCGGAGAACGCGCTGGGCGATTCGTTCGACCTGAAGGAGTTCCACCGCGTGATCCTCGAGAACGGCGCCCTCCCGATGGAGATCCTCGAACGGATCGTCGAGGAGTGGGTGAACGAGAAGGCTGCAGTCGCAACCTCGACGCGCTCGGAGGTGTCCGTCGTCCAGACGGCCGAAGCGTCGCTGCCGTTCGACGAGTTCGTCGACGATGTCTACCGCCGGATCATGGTTCGCGATCCGGACACCGTCTGGTCCTACGAACTCCAGGACGAGTACGACCTCGAGAACTTCACCGAGTGGACCGATCTCTCGCTGGACGCCTTCGATGCGTCGTGCCGCCTCGATCTCGAGCTCCTGGCGGAGCTGCGAACCTACGACCGCGAGAGCCTGTCCCCCGAGCAACAGCTGGAGTACGACGTCCACGAGTGGCACCTCGAAGACCGGATCCGCTTGCACGACTACCCGTACTGGTATCACCCGATCGGCCCGTACTCGTACGGGCCGGTCGGCCTCGCCTTCGACCTTCTGTCCTTCCTTCCAGTCGACTCGG
>Ga0272441_10004620_pt1 | contig 24716 bp, 21 predicted proteins | sample SSMProp6N_FD_193582 | JGI IMG/M metagenome (GOLD analysis project Ga0272441, IMG submission 193582) | Marine sediment archaeal communities from Little Sippewissett salt marsh, Falmouth, MA, United States - SSM-Prop-6N | ecosystem: Environmental > Aquatic > Marine > Wetlands > Sediment ...
GCACATTGGACACCGCCCGATTCTGCTGGTTGGGGCGGCGATACTGGTTGTCGATGAGCAGGAGTGTATTCTGCTGCTGAAACGCTCCGACAGCGGTTGCTGGGGGCCTCCGGGCGGCGCAGCAGAATCTGGAGGATCATACGGATACCCACTTCAGCTACGGCCTGTGTCCGGACTGGATCCATGAGCTGTATCCTGAGGATGCTGACATGATCCTCGAACAATTGAAATCTCCCGCCGGGGATTAGGAGTGCAGGAGTCTTGCACCAGCAGCGGATGCCCCGCTTTTACCCCGAAACTTAAAAACCCGTGCACGCCCGGCGGGCTTTTTCTTTTTTCCACTCAGACCTGGTTTACGTTCTTCAGTGCACCCGGCAGCCGCGTTCAAATCAATATCTGCTGGGCCCGGCAGCTGCAGCATGTGATGACCTGAAAGCGTGGACGCAAAATGCTGTAATAGATGATGTGAGCGAATGAATCAATGTTTTATGGTGTAAGCAGCTTGCTGCACTGCACGCTTCTTTGGATTTCAAGCGAGATACGCAGGGGACCGAATTTTCCTGTTAATCGAGTGTGCGCTGAGCTGATTTTGTTGCTCAACTGCGTGATCCCTTCGTTGAGCTAATCTTCCAGGCGGATACCATGTTTTCAATCCGGCATATTCGCGTCAGAGTAATTTGTGTGAAATCGAATGAATGTCTATACTGGCAGATAACAATAGAAAATTGAATAAATGAGCAGGCACTCTTGCCATCCAGATTGAAAAGGATTCATCGTGAAAACGTCAAAACCACCATTTGCCCTCCTGTTCGTACTCATTACTGCTTCCCTGGCCTGCAATCTCCCGATAATGATTCAGGGAGGTGGTGATGGCATCCCCGATGGCCTTACGGAGGATTATGTTCCCTCCCAGAACGACAACCCCGTCAACTCTTACAACTTCAGCAGCGACCAGATGACCGTGATCAACACGTACGGCAACCCCACCCGTTTCACAATCATCTTCACTGAGAACGACCGACATGAAATCTGGACGTATGATAATGCGGGCTACATGGTCGTCTTCAGAAACGGTGTAAAACTTTCTGAATTGAATGAAACTCCGCAGTATCAGGAAGGCATGTATGCCACAACGCTCAGTCCCAATCAGTTTTACAGGGGTATGGGGATTGATGAAATTGTACTCTCCGCCGGCAGGGACGATATTCATCTGACTACCCTGGAAGGATTGGACGAAGAAAACCGCCTGATGCACCTGCGAGGCCTTTCGGTGGGATTGGTCAACAACCGCGTGAGCTTCGTGGAGACTACTCCTGCGGGAACAGAAATAAAACTGAATCCGGAAGATTTTTCCCCTGCGGTCACCCTCACACCGGAGGAGCAGTCTAATCAGGGTTCCCATCTGTATAAGTCGGTGACCAATTTTGGAGATCAGGTCCTGCAGAATGATCCCATGACTCTCCAGATCTGGTTTGAGAATGGCTCAGCATACCTCTCCATGGGAGAGCCTGGCGATGCTCTGGTTTTTTCCCCTGTCGAGCACAACCAGTACCAGAACACGGGCGATATTGTAGATGGCGAACTCACCATGATCTTCAACATGAAAGGCTTCACCTGGCAGTCTTTCCAGGACGGGCAGCTTGTTGAGGTCATTCATACAATCGATTCTGAGAGTGTCAGCCAGGCCCCATCGGAACCTGTCCCTACCTCTGAGCCGAAACCCACTGTGTCACCTTCAGTGTCCAGCCTCACACCAGAAGAACAAGCCGTCCAGGGGACCCGTGCCTACACGAGTATCTTCTACAGTAACCGCGACCCGATTCTTTCCACAGAGAGCGTGATACAGATTACATTTGCAGATGGCTTGCTGCAGACGATTGAAAACGGTGAGGAGGAAACATATACACGGATCGGAAAAAACAGTTATCAGCGTATTTCAGAAGAGAAAACCGTTTTCCTGACAGTTACCTCTACCGGCTATGTCTGGAAAATGGATGTCGATAATGGAATTATTGAATTTCATCACATCCTTCATCCGACAGAATCCATCCAGGGACAAGATACAGACCCTGCCAGCAGCATGACCCCTGAAGAAGTCCTTAACTCTGACAAAAACTACTACAAAAAGATCGTCTTTGAAGATGGAGCAGTGACAGAAGAAAATCAAGTTGAATTCATCGTCTCATTTGATGATAATTCGATGCAGATGCAGAATTCTACCGGAACAATCAACTACACCAGGATTGGCCCCAATAGATATGTGGACCCTGATGGCATATATCACGTGGTTTTTACAAACCTGGGCATCATCTGGCAGTCAGTTGAAGTATCGGACAGCACGCTGGTTGTCTTCAGAAGGCTGCCATAGCCAGCCGCAATGAAAAGGAACAAAGGAAACCCGATGAAAAATCATAAATGGCTGTTGTTTCTCCTGTGCGCACTGCTGGTCTGCATACCCGTGTTGAGTGTGCGAGCCCAGGAACCCCCGCCGCCGCAGTATGATTATATGGACGATGATTTTATCAACGCGCTGGTGGTTATGTCTGTCAACAATGATATATTGTCAGGCAGTAATGAGGTGGGCAACCTGACCGCGCTGTACGACATCGTTGGAGAATACTACAAGCGCTCCCTTGATTCTGATTCTCTTTCCTCTGATGAACGACAAAGGATTACTGAGATGCAGAATCATCATCTGTCGATGATTGGGAATAAAGTAGTCCGGGTACGAAGAGGGGCAGCGAAAAACTGGCTGCTCAGCCTGCTTGATATTTTTACAAGTGTTGACTGGATGAAACCATGGAATCCGGATCAGAGAGTGGATGAAAATGAGACGGATCCCCGAAGGCTGGTTGCCGATGATGACAATCTGCCGGAAACTACTACCGCATTGGAAAACGCGGTTATCTGGACGGATGCTGAAAAAACCACAAAGGCCTTTGTGCTTATGGGTATAGTTTCTGCCGCGCCCTCGCTGGCACCCTCGTCCAGTGACAGCTCGGGCTGGAGCTACAATGTGCCGGCGATCACTGATTCTTCAAGCGGAATCCCCTCCATCGGTGGAACTGATTCATCTGAAACCCAAAATGGATCAGATAATGGGAATGAGGATCAGGCATCCTCCATTGGCCCCGGTGATACGCAGCGCAAACCGCTGCGCTTTATCAATAACGGCTATGATTCCGTGACTGTGGTGGTTCAGTCCTATGAACCAGCTCCTGGTATGAGCTCTGGTATCCCCACTGCATCAACAGTGGTTTCTCCTGGATCCAATTCAAGTGCATACCTGGACCTGCCTCTGGGCACATACACCTTCTGCTATTACTGGCAGCTTGATCAGGATTCCAATAACGATGATTATTTTGACTATCATCATGGTATTACAGGTACATACACACTGAACAACAGCTCGAGCGATAATATGCAGAGTGCTGCAGCGGTGGCTCTCAACCCGGAGGGCATTGTCTCAAATCCCAACGGCAAATGTGACGAGGTTTTTTTGGGCGATGGCTCAAGTTTGGATCTGACTCAGGAGGAGATGGCCAATCAGGGTACGCATACGTATGCCTCTGTTTGCTACGACTCAGATCTGTGTGACGACGAGATTGATTACTTTGAGGCAACGATTACCTTTTCAAATGGGGGTGTAGTGTTTGAAGCAGAAGGCGAGCGCGAGGCTATGCCTAGAACTGGCACAAACACCTACACCCAGTCGGGCGGCGATGCATACGGCACTGTCTATACATACGTTTTTACAATGGAAGGATTTGAGACCACCGTAAACACCATGGATGTCAGATTGGTCAATACAAGGCAGGATTAGGCTTTGAGACAATGAATTCAAAGCACAACAGCATCTGCTCTATTCATGGAAAAAATTCTTCTCCAGGAAGCAGGTAAGCAGGGGAATTCCCTGGCTGGCAGCCCGTTTTTTTCATCGCAGGGCTGCAAACTTGAGCAGATTCAATCGGATTGGTTGTACGTAAATGGGTCCAGTGTTGAGCAGGAAAATTGAAAAAGGTCAGTAACGAATCCTGATCACTGGTCAGACACTCGACCGCTTTGGGGTATTTTGCTCCATATTCGTTCTCAAACTGACAGAGCTCTTCCAGTGCACTTTCCCGGTTCTCGGCATACATGATCTCGTGAAGCATCGCTTTCGCCCTTTTTTGCAGGCGTTTGGGAAGCTTGCTCAATACAGTCCGGATTTTATGGACCCAGCAGCGCTGTCCCTTTGACTGTGGGTACACCTTTCTCACAGCTGCCCAGAACCCCAGAGCTCCATCTCCGATTGCCAGAAGTGGTGCTGGCAATCCTCTGCGTTTCAGATCCCGAAGCAGACTGGCCCATGCCTCTTCTGATTCACTGTATCCATCTTCCATGGCGACAACTTCCTTGTTTCCATCGATTGTTACGCCCAGAATCACAAGGCAAGCCAACCTGTCTTCCTCCAGGCGAACAATGAAATGTACGCCGTCCACCCAGATGTACACATACTCCTTGCCAACCAACGATCGTTTTTGCCATCCCTTGTATTCATCCTGCCACGTCCTGATCAATCTGGCTGATCTTGAGGAAGGATTCGTCACCGAGCTCGCCTCTGACGTCCTCGCAGGATGGATGGTGTATCATTGAGGCAATTCTAGTGAAGGATCAAATCATGGATTACATCCACCAGCTCCGTCAGCACATTGGACACCGCCCGATTCTGCTGGTTGGGGCGGCGATACTGGTTGTCGATGAGCAGGAGTGTATTCTGCTGCTGAAACGCTCCGACAGCGGTTGCTGGGGGCCTCCGGGCGGCGCAGCAGAACCTGGAGAACGTGTCGAGAATGCTGCCAGACGTGAAACGCTGGAGGAAACCGGCCTGGTGATTGGCGAAATGGTGTTGTTCGGCGTTTTTTCCGGCCCCGAGCTGTATTACAAATATCCCAACGGCGATGAGGTTTACAATGTTGCAATAGTGTATCTCTCCCGCAGTTTCAACGGCGAAGTGATTCTTAACGAGGAGCACACCGAGTACGGCTGGTTTGCTGTGGATGAAATCCCCGCATCGGAACAGATCAGTCCGCCGATCCTGCCGGTGATCGAGCAGTTTAGTCAAAAATTTCTATCTCCAGGACAGTGACAAATCCCCTGGTTATTGAGGATGCCACCTGCAGCGCTGTTTTCGGCAGATTGCTGCCGCTGATTTGGGCTATTACCGATCTCATCAGAATCAAAAAAGTTCGCCTTGTGACAATGCTACAGATGTTGTGAGCATAGAACGGATTGCTGCCAAACCTTCCCGCTGCATACCGCGGTGATAAACGGGCCCGCCGGATGTGATGGGAAATCGGGGCGCATCGAGCGGTTGGGTTTGCCGTTGAGGATACGGCGCGTAGGGGAAGGTTTCACAGGCGATCGGCCAACCCTGCCGATCAAAATCGTGATAGGCGCGGTGAAAACGGCTGACCGCCGGCAAATCTTCCCGCTGCAGAACGCGTTGGTAAGCGGGTACTCCAAATGTGAAGACAAATAAGGAAACTTCTACCGGGCGGGATTGCCGGTGGTTGTACGGGTTGGCGAAGAGGCCCATATGGCGTTTGTAATTTTAGGTTGATACGTCTTTGAATCTGCCAATCTAAATGCATAAAAGAATCTGAATAGCTTCGGCAGAATGACAATATGCCATACGGCGCGTAGGGGAAGGTTTCACGGGCGATCGGCCAATCCTGTCGATCAATATCGTGATAGGCGCGGTGAAAACGGCTGACCGCCGGCAAACCTTCCCGCTGCATACCGCGGTGATAAACGGGCACGGCGGACAGTATGGGATACAGGAACAAACCCTTTGCGTCTCTGTGTTGATCCTTGTATGCGCTGTGCTATAACAAAACACAAAAACCTGGAGTCACATTACTATTCCCCGGTTCTGTCGGATCAATTGCATCCCCGGTTTGTTCGCCAAGAAAGGAGGAATTGACACCTATACCTCTTTGTGCCTTTGCTTTGAATCTTTCACCTCCTCCACCATAACACAACTCAAAGACGAAGAGCCGCAATACACTATTCCCGGAATTATTTCTATCCGCAGCCAGCCATTATGTGCCATTCGCTCAATCTCCATGTTCCCATTACCAAATATCTCAAATCTCCCTGTTTACATCTCCTCCTTTTAGTTGTACACTGTGAATAATCCAACTGGTCAGACCTCTATCCAGTGGTATTTAGCACCATGCCGGGATGCAGAACCCGAATCAGACCTGCACCAGACAGCCTTGCCTGGACCAGCCCGGATAACCCCGCTACACAGGAGCAATCATGCACTGGGATGCACCACCCAAACCAGCAGATCTCACCGAACAGCGGCTCATCACAGCCATCCTCGACGGAACCTTCCCCCCAGACTCACACCTGCCCGCAGAACGCGATTTGGCCCAGCAGCTCGGCGTTACACGCCCGACCCTGCGCGAAGCTCTCCAGCGCCTCGCCCGTGATGGCTGGATCGATATCCAGCACGGCAAACACACCAGAATCCGCCATATCTGGACCGAAGGCAGCCTCGGCGTGCTCAGCGGCATCGCCCGCTACCCGGACCACCAGCCGCCAGAGTTCGTGCCGCACCTGCTCCAGATCCGCTTGCTCATGGCTCCAGAATATGCTGCCATGGCCGTCCGGAATAATCCTGGCCAGGTCCTCGAAGCGCTCAAGCCCTGCCTTACACTCCCAGAAAACCCGGGGGCTTTCACCAATGCCGACTGGAATGTTCATCTCACGCTTACCATCGCATCCTCCAACCCGATCTTTACCCTGATCCTGAACGGCTTCCGGGAACTGTATCTCATCATGGGGGCACGCTACTTCCAGTCCGAACAGGCCCGCAGCTTCTCGCGGGGCTTCTATACCGACCTGCACGCATGCACGCTCTCGGGAGACTTTGGAAAGGCTGAAAAGGTCACCCGCAATGTGATGGCTCGTTCCATCAACCTGTGGAACCAGATTTCAGGAGGTGAAGGATGAAAAGATGGAACGGCTGGGGCCGGGATGACTACCACTATGCCCTGCCCGATACTGCGTATGACTATCTTGTAAACACTGTCGGCAAAGGCGTCAGAGCACCGGATGCCGCGCTGGAAGAAACACTGAAGACCGTACCCGAATCCAGATGCCCTGACCACCCGCTGGTTTCTATCGATCCTGAAGACCGGCTTCGCCACGCACGCGGCCAGAGTGTGCCGGACTGGATCGCGATGCGGTTCGGAGAGTTCGGTGCCTTCCCGGACGGCGTCGCGCATCCCTCCACGGACGAGGATGTTGCCGACCTGCTGGTGTATGCACGCCGGACAGGGACCCGCCTTATACCGTACGGCGGCGGCTCCAGCGTTGTCGGGCATGTCAATCCGCTGATGGACGGACCGCCTGTCGTAAGTGTTGATATGACAGGCATGGACAGCCTGCTCGACCTCGACAGAAAAAGCTGGCTGGCGGCGATCGGTGCCGGGGCATCCGGGCCGCGCGTCGAGGAACAGCTCTCCGAGAACGGCTTCCGGCTTGGGCACTATCCGCAGTCGTGGGAGTTCTCCACGATCGGCGGATGGATTGCCACACGCTCGAGCGGACAGCAGTCCTACTACTACGGCCGGATTGAGGACACCTTCGCAGGCGGCCATATGGAAACGCTGGACGGCCCGATGGACATCCCCCCGTTTCCAGCGTCCGCGGCAGGCCCGGACCTGCGTCACCTGGTCCTTGGATCGGAAGGCAGGCTGGGCATCATCACGAATGCTGTGATGCGTGTGCGGCCGCTCCCGCAAGCTGAGAAGTTCTACGGCGTATTTTTCCCGACGTGGGAGAAAGGCCAGGCGGCCCTGCAGCAAGCAGTACAGGCCGGGCTTCCGCTTTCGACCATGCGGCTGAGCAACCCGATGGAAACCGAAACCACCCTGCAGCTTTCCGGCAAGGAGAAGCTGGTGTCATTGGCGCACACCGGACTGGGGCTGATCGGGTACGGCGACGAACGCTGCCTGCTGATATACGGCGTCACCGGTACGCACCGCGATGTAAGTCGAGGACGGCGTGCCGCGAGCAGTGTATTCAGCAAGCACAGCGGCTTTATGCCGTTCGAACTGATCGGGAAGATGTGGGAGAAAAGCCGCTTCACCAGCCCCTATCTTCGCAACACGCTCTGGGACAAGGGTTATGTGCTGGACACGTTCGAGACCGCCCTGCCCTGGCGCTGTGTCAACGACTATACAGCGGATGTACTTGAAAAGGTGCGCTCTGCGAGTGAGGATGCAGGCGTACCGCTGCTGATATTCGCACATCTTTCACATGTATATAGTGACGGAGCCAGTGTGTATATCACATATTTGTTCCCGAAACTGCCCACTGCAGAGGAGAATCTGGAACACTGGCGCAAGTGCAAGGCTGCTTCAGCTGAAGCGATCGTCGCACACAGCGCGACAATCAGCCACCAGCACGGTGTAGGAGTGGACCATGCGCCCTACCTGGAAGCTGAAAAAGGCGAGGTCGGTATGCACATCCTGCGGGATCTTTGTAGAAGCATGGATCCGGATGGCCTGCTGAACCCCGGCAAGCTGATTGAAGATACAAAAAACCAGCGGAGGCATGGATGAACCGTCGAGACTGCATCTGGTCGAACCTGGACACGCTTTGGGATGTTGTGATTGTGGGCGGCGGGATCACCGGTGCCGGAATTCTGCGCGAAGCGTCCCGTGCAGGTCTGAAAGCGCTTTTGGTTGAAGCGAACGATTTTGCCTCGGGCACCTCCAGCCGTTCCACGAAGCTCGTGCACGGCGGCCTGCGTTACCTCCAGAACGGGCAGATCAGGCTGACTTTTGAGTCGGTCCGTGAGCGGGAGCGCCTGATGAACGAAGGCCGCGGGCTTGTCACGCCGCTTGGCTTCCTGCTTCCCACCTATCGCGGCGGGAAGCTGCCTCCCTTTGTGTTCGAATCCGGACTCATTCTTTACGATATGCTTGCCACACGCTGGTCGCACCGGCGCTACCGCCCCGATCCGTTCCTGCAGTTTTGCCCGGAAATCCGCCAGGAAGGTCTGAACGGAGGGTTCCGTTTTTTCGATGCTCAGACCGATGACGCACGGCTGGTGCTTCGTGTCCTGCAGGAAGCGGGAGAGGACGGCGGTGCAGCGTTGAACTATGCCCGCGCAGCCTCCCTGTTGAAGGAGCGCAATGGACGCGTATGCGGCGTTGTGCTGGAAGATACGAACGGGCAGAATTCCAATCGATCCGCCGAGGTCAAAGCCCGTGTGGTTATCAATGCCACGGGTGTTTGGGCAGACAATCTGAGAGGTGAGGTAGGAGGCCGGCCGCGGATGCGTCCGCTGCGCGGCAGCCACCTGGTCTTTCCGGGCGAGCGTATTCCCGTGAGCAGGGCTGTGTCGTTCCTCCACCCGGCAGACGGCCGTCCGGTTATGGCGCTGCCGTGGGAAGGTGTCACGCTGATTGGTACGACGGATATGGATCACGAACAGGATCTGGGTGTGGAGCCGGCAATCTCTTCAATCGAGACCGAATACCTGATGGACGCGGTGCAGTATATCTTCCCGGACATGGGGATCAGCCGGGCGAATATGGTTTCCACATTTGCCGGCGTGCGCGGTGTTGTCGACACAGGCAAGGCCGACCCTTCGAAAGAGTCACGCGAGCATGTGTTGTGGCGAGACCGCGGTCTGCTGACGATCACCGGCGGCAAGCTGACAACGTTCCGGCTGATGGCGAACGTAGCCTTGCGTGCGATCCGGTCCCGGCTTCCGGGACGCTCGCGTTTCCGCAGCGACAGCAGGGTGTTAAACAAAGTACCGGAGTCCGGTTTGTTTGACGGGCTCGATCCACAGGTCCGCCAGCGCCTCACCGGCCGCTATGGCCTGCAGGCACTGGCAGTAATGGACCTCAGTGAGACCAGGGAGATGGCGGCCTTTGCCGGGAGCAGTGTGCTTAAGGCGGAGCTGAAGTACGCTGCCAGGACAGAGCAGGTCGTCCATCTCGATGATCTTCTGCTGCGGCGAACAAGGCTTGGGCTGCTGGTGCCTCGCGGCGGGCAGGATCAGATGGAAGCCCTTCAGTCTCTGGTGCAGCCGGTATTGGGCTGGGAAGACGAAAAGTGGCAGCAGGAGGCGGAGCGCTATGCTCAAATCTGGAACCGCTGCTACGCGCCGCCGGCATAATGTAGTTGGTTATCCGGATCAGGTTTGATTGTTTGAACGTTCCATCTCATGGAGAGGTGAACTATGGCTGCTGATACGGTATTGGCGATTGATAACGGGACCCAGAGTGTCCGTGCCCTCCTTTTCGACCTCGAAGGGAACCTGCTGGCAAAATCCAAGATTCCGATAGAACCCTATTACTCCACGCAGGCCGGCTATGCCGAGCAGGACCCACAGGTGTACTGGAACGGTGTTATCCAGGCCTGCAGGCAGCTGTGGCTTCTCCCGCGGGTGCACAAGGAAAAGATCGCGGCTGTCGCACTGACAACCCAGCGCAGCACACTGTTGAACGTCGACAAAGAAGGTAAACCGCTGCGTCCCGCGATGGTCTGGCTGGACCAGCGCCGGACGGAGGGGTTGAAGCCGGTTGGCGGTTTCTGGGGCGCCCTGTTCAAGCTCAGCGGTATGTCCGAGACGGTCGCGTATTTGCAGGCGGAAGCGGAGGCGAACTGGATCCGCACACACCAGCCGGAGATCTGGAAGAACACACACCGGTTCCTGCTGCTTTCCGGCTTTCTGACTTTTAAGCTGACGGGGAAGTTTGTGGATTCGGTTGGTTCCCAGGTCGGCTATATTCCCTTTGACTATAAGAAGCAGGATTGGGCGAGCGATTCGGACTGGAAGTGGGATGCGGTCGGTGTGCCTCGTTCCATGTTGACGGATCTGGCCCAGGTTGCCTCTGAACTGGGGCCGATAACACTGGAAGCTGCTGAAGCGACCGGTATTCCGGCAGGACTGCCGCTTATTGCAGCGGCGGCCGATAAAGCCTGCGAGGTGATTGGCACGGGCTGTTTCGAGCCGCATATGGGATGCCTGAGCTACGGCACCAGCGCCACAATAAATGTCACACATAACCGTTACAAGGAAATCATTCCGCTTATACCGCCCTATCCCGCTGCCATTCCCGGTACGTACAGCCTGGAGCTGCAGGTGTACCGCGGCTACTGGATGGTGAAGTGGTTCAAGGAAGAATTCGGTATGCCTGAAGTCGAGAAAGCTGCAGAGCTCGGGATCGAACCGGAAGACCTGTTTGATGACCTGGTCCGTTCGGTGCCGGCCGGTTCTGAAGGCCTGCTGCTGCAGCCGTACTGGTCACCGGGCCTGCGTTCGCCGGGGCCGGAAGCGCGAGGTGCGGTGATCGGTTTCGATGATGTACACACACGTGCGCATCTCTATCGGGCGATTCTTGAGGGGCTGGCGTATGCACTGCGCGAGGGGGTGGAACGCACCGCGCAGCGAACCCGGGTCCCTGTCACAGAACTGCGTGTGGCAGGCGGGGGCAGCCAGAGTGATGCGGCCATGCAGCTGACGGCGGACATCTTCGGCCTTCCGGCTGCCCGTGCACATACGTATGAGGCGTCCGGGCTTGGAGCGGCGATCGACGCTGCAGTTGGTGTGGGCCTGCATCCGGATTTCCCCACGGCGATTGAAGCCATGACGCATCGGGGCGATGTATTTACCCCCGATCCCAAAGCACAGCGTATATACGACCGGCTGTACAAGAAGGTTTACCAGCAGATGTATCCCCGCCTGAAGCCGCTGTACGAGCGGATCCGGGATATTATCGGGTGATTTTTCCCAAATGTACCAGGCTGGGGCAAATAATCATTCGCCCCAGCTTTAAGGCAAAGGAGCAAAGCGAACGACTGCGAATGTTTACTGCACACTGTTCCGCACCACAAACCGTAAAGAGAACCTGCAGCAAGAAGAGGCGTCTGAAGCACGGACTGTTGCAGATATGATAGTTCTCAGGGGCAGGTAGAGGTTTTTCTGATTGCAGGGTTTCATTTGTGTTGGCTAATCAATCCTTTTGAGCTGGGTAAAGCCACGAACGTTTTTCACAAAACTGCAGCAGCTGAAGCTGTTCACCGGGTGTATACATTGGACAGCATGGTTGAAAGCGAGATAAATTGGAAAACGTCAGACCGATTTCGTTAATCAAATCTGTACTGTTGTTTGCTTCCACCTCACTTTTTATTGTTGTAATGGTCTATTTTGGAATACCTGTGGTTCAGCTTCGTGGACATACTTTCCTTCAGGCATACCTTTTGTGTTTTTATCTTCCGTTTGTAATTCTCTTCTTGTCTGCAATCGCCCTTTACAGATTGGAAGGTAATGAATGGTCCTGGAAATCTTTCGCAGAGCGTTACCGTTTGCAGAGAATGGACAGGGAAACCTGGTGGTGGACAGCAGCACTTTTAGCAGCCGGTATTTTAACATCTGTGGGGCTTTCCTTCACAGGACGATGGTTAGCCGGTATATCGCTGTTCGCTCCTCCTGACTTCTTTCCTGCGGAAATCAATCCCACCAAGGAGATGACAGCGGGAATATTTATGGGTACGCCGCTGAAAGGGCAGTGGTGGATCGTTTCGGCGTATTTTGCCGGCTGGTTTTTCAACATCTTTGGTGAAGAGCTGTTATGGCGGGGATATCTGCTGCCTCGACAGGAACTGACCCATGGTAACTATGCCTGGTTGGTACAGGGTGTCTTGTGGGCTCTGTGGCATATTTACTGGCGCTGGAACTTGTTAACCATATTGCCTGTTGCCCTTTTAATCCCATTTGTAGTACAGAGAACAAAGAACACCTGGGTGGGAATTATTGCACATGGTCTGGCGAACTTTATTCCAGTAGTGGTCATACTTGTTGGAATATTGTTTTAGCTGCAGGAAAATCCCGGTTATAAAAAACGACTTGACGTTGCCTGGATGTACAGGCCGAATGACATTCCTGCATCTTCCTTCAGCAGCAAACAAGCAGGAAAGGATAAAACGGTGTGAGTGTCAGATATATTCCAATTTCCCGGGGCGTCACTCAAGCCATATGGTCTCCTCAGTGGCTTTTTACTTACGTCCAGGATGACAGGATGATGAGACTCCCTTTCCAGTAAGCCAAGCCAACGAGGGGGTTGTGCCTCCATCACCATCATGTCGTGCCGACGAGGGCTTCTCGACTTGCGGATAAGAAGCGTCTGCACAGCCCAAGGAGGGACCTTCTGCTGAGCTTCTCATAAAACAGCACGCCATTGAAAAACAGATAATTCTATCTGAAAGCCTCTCTTTTCCTGTGGTTTTTCCTGTCATTCAGTAAATTGCAGAGTATCTTTCGGCCGGGGCTGCAGCGCCTAACAGTCCACCTGGCACCACACCCCGTCTCAAGATGACACGGCAGAGAGCGCTCATCCTTTATTGCTGCTTACCATGAGGGATTACAGACGCACACCAGTATCCGCGATGAGACTCATTTCTTGTAAAAGAAATATCCTAAGAGGATTTTATCTGTAAGATTATAAGTATCCCCAATCAGAAGAGGGGTTCTGTCATTTGATAATATTACCGGCCTGACATCAACCAATGTTACAATCGATGTATTCTTTCACGGCTGCGAGGATGGGATGGACAAACGGACAACCGGTTTGATTGCCGCAGTACTGGCAGGCGTTGGAACCTGTTTTTGTGGCGGTATCTTTCTATTAATGGGAACGTTGTTCACCGGCCTGTCGCTGCCGTTCCTGGGAGCGGGATTGCTTACCCGGGAGACAGCCGACGCCACCGTCCTTCCTTCTCCAACCCCCACGCCGAATCCAGGCAGGGCAACCGCCGTGCTTGGTGCGCCTCAGTCTACACCCTCTCCCTACGAAATCTATTATGAAGAAGCGGAAGCCATCGAGAGGCAGGTCCAGCTGCTTCGCGGGCTGGAACCGGTTTTTCCAATCTCCTGCTCATTCGTAACTATGGAAGATTTCCAGATGCTTCTGGAACAGACTCCACCGGCACTCAGCCTGACGGAAGTGGATGAGGTCACCTTCCAGGCACTGGGCCTGTACGATACGGAAACGGCAGGCTCACTGGATGAGGAAGTAGCGGTGGATGTGCTTCTGGCTGCTTATGATGAACAGGAACCGGGGCGGTGTACGGTGCTTTTCCAGGAAGACCAAACCGGCTGGCAGGCAGATTATGCCCGCAGCTATGCACGCACACTGATACGCCAGCACTATCTGGATATTACAGAAACCGAATGCACTCTCTTCCTGCCGGAGTATGACACCTGTCTGGCGGAGCGCGCGCTGCTCGAAGGCGACGTGTTCCTGCTGACACGGCAGTGGCAGCGGCAGTTCGGTTTGCCGGAATGGACGGAACCGGTCCTGATCGAACACGGGCAGCCGGATACGTTCCTCAGCAATATGGCGTCTTTCCCGTTCCTGTACGGCTATAACTATGTCCAGCAGACGTACCTTGAGGAGGGATGGGCAGGGGTTGACCAGTTGTACAGTGATCCGGCGAACACCACGCAGCAGATACTGCACCCCGATGCCCGAATCAGCCAGGATCCCGAACAACTGGAGCCCCTGGAAGATATCAGCGCTGAACTCGGAGATGGCTGGAAACTGGTGAACCAGGGGGCACTGGGAGAGTGGTTGATCCACCTGTTCCTGGATACAGCCCCCACGGACGAAGATACTCTGGAAACAGCTGGGGGATGGGAAACGGACCGGTTCCAGGTGTATCAGAATTCGTCGTCCGGAGAGACGATTCTGATATGGGCTGCCCAGTGGAAAAATGTACCGGCTGTGTACACAGCCCGTAGAACCATCCGTGAATTTGCAAAACAGCTCTTTGCAGACGTGGATATTGTTTCGCAGGATGAGTTCGTTGTAGAAAGCAGCCCGGCAGTATGGATTGAACGTGAAAATCTGCAGACACTGATGATTCTGAGCCCGGGCCAGGATCTGATGAACCTGGCTCGCGGCGAGCTGTCCTTGCCACTCAGGAGCCAATAACATGCCGCTTGATCCAGCCCGCGTACAGGCTATCTTTTTTGATATCGACGGAACACTGGCGGACACCGATGACGCCATGGTGCTCAAACTTGCCCGGATGCTTAAACCGGTTTCGTTACTTTTCAGGGAACGGAATCCGGACCCGTTTGCCAGGTGGCTGGCAATGGCGGCCGAGAGTCCGGCCAATTTCTTCTTTGCGACGACGGACCGGTTTGGCCTCGATGAACTGGCTGCACCGGTTGTGGACTGGCTTCATGCAGTGCGGGGAGAGGGCAAACCCAAACATTTTCTTATGATCCCCGGCATCATGGAGATGCTCGACAATCTTCGCAGCCGCTACCCGCTGGCGGTTGTGACTGCTCGCGACCAGCGGGGGGCGGAAGCTTTTATCAGGCAGTACTGTCTGGAGCCGTATTTCAAAGCGGTGGTTACCGCGCGCAGCTGCCGCAGGAGCAAACCGCACCCGATGCCGGTGCGAACTGCGGCTGAAGCGTTGGGTGTGCCGGTGGAGGCTTGCCTGATGGTCGGCGATACGACGGTCGATATCCGGTCTGGCAAGTCAGCAGGTGCACAGACGGTCGGTGTGCTGTGCGGGTTTGGCACACACCGTGAGCTGGAAGCCCGCGGTGCAGATCAGATCCTTGAAACAACGGCGTCTCTTCACGAGCTTCTGCCGGGATCATAGGGAGCATTATGGAACAGAAGAGCAGCTCGCCTTCGACCGTCAGGGGTTTGTTCCCGGACTGGTTTACACGCAGCCGGAAGGGCATAATGCTGGCTTTACTGCTGTTAGTGCTCTTTGCACTGGCGTATGCCCAATCCCCGCTGTTCACGTCCAATCAGAATCAGTATTTCCTGCGCGGCGCTGCAATGGCGGGCGTTGGGGATCTCGCTGATGACTGGCTGGTGAGCACGAAGGATTCCACACCTGTTTTCTCCTTCCTTGCCAGGCTCGTGTTTCAGTATTTTGATCCCGTTTTGTTCTACATGATCTATGCAGTTCTGCTTGGGCTGTTCCTCTTATCACTTGTCGGAATCTGCTATTCACTGCAGCCTGAAATGCAGCCCCGATTTGCCCTGATGCTGACTGTCCTGCTTATAACACTGCACAGCGCAGCACTGCGCTACGTGCTGGGGCGAATTCCCGGCGACCACTGGGAGTACCTGCTGGAGGCGGGATTTGCAGGACAGCGGCTGCTCGGCCCGGTGCTGCAGCCGAGTTCCTTCGGTGTGCTGCTGCTGTTTTCCATTTTCCTGTACATGCGCAGGAAGCCATTTGCTGCCGTATTAATGGCTGTGCTGGCTGCCACCGTGCATCCCACGTATCTGCTGAGCGCAGCCGCGCTCACACTGGCTTACATGGCAGGAACATGGCTTGAGACTCGCAAGCTTAAGCAGCCGATGCTGATCGGATTGGCCGCGCTGGCAGCCGTGCTTCCTGTGCTTGCATATGTGGCGGGGAGCTTTACACCCACGTCGGCTGAAGTGACGCGTAGAGCGCAGGAGCTTCTGGTGACCTTCCGGATCCCGCAGCACACACAGATCGCGATGTGGTTCGACGTCACGGCTGTTTTCAAGCTGCTGATGCTCACTGGAGCCCTGGTTCTCACTCGCCGGACTCGCCTGTTTCCACTGTTCCTGGTCCCGTCATCTGTAATGGTGCTGCTGACAGGCCTGCAGGTTGCGCTCGACAGCAACCAGATGGCTCTGCTGTTCCCATGGCGGCTTTCGACCTGGCTGGTTCCGCTTTCGCTGGCGGTTCTGGCTTCAGCGGCGTTGAAGCTGCTGCTGACGAGATATGATCAGCTGAAGCCGGTTCCCTTGATCCTGGCGGGGTCGGTGCTCCTGGTTGTGCTGCTGGCGGCTGTTGGTGGGGCAAAATTCCGAATAGAGTATCAACGCAGGCAAGCCGATCCGGCGGTGCCGATGATGGCGTATGTGCGAAAACACAGCGAGGGGGAACAGGTCTATATGATCCCGCCCAAGCTACAGATTTTCCGGCTTCAAACAGGTGAACCTGTGATGGTGGAATTTAAATCCATTCCCTATCAGGACGAGGAAGTACTGGAATGGTACAACCGTGTGAAGCTGGCACAGAACTTTTACCGGAATAAGATCGAGTATATCGACTGTGATCGGCTGGATGAGGCTTCGGAACTTTACGGTGTTACCCATGTGGTACTGGGTAAGAACCAGTTGGGTTTGAGCTGCCCGGGGATGGAAGAGCAGTATCGTGACGACGCGTATGGGGTGTATCTGCTGGATCCGGAATAAATTCAGGATAGGGCATGTTGGGTGAATCGATTTCGACTTAAAGAAAAAACCCGCAGCGGATTCTGCGGGTTGGTTTTGCAGTGGGCCGAGCCTTTCTCAGGAGGCCATAAATTTACTTTTGTGGGTGCAGGTCTGGAGCCCCGCAGGGACAGACTCTAGACGCCCGATGCTTGTGTATACTGTTGTCTCCTGAGCTTAGAGATCGGTCACTTGCATAATTATAGTAGCAGAAGATGTCAGAATTGTCCCTAAATGAGGCGTTAAAGGAAACGGAAAAGATCGTAAACACCCTCATTAATGCGATAGCGGACTTTCGCTGAAGTTCAGGAAAACAGGACAAAAAAGGAGACTTCACTATCCTGCCATGCCTTCATCCAGTCATCCTTCCCTCGACATGTCATCCTGACGAGGGCTGTATGATCATGGCATGGAAGACGGCTGCAAAGCCCGAGGAAGGATATTCTGAAACCTTCCCAGATAAAGGCACGCCATAGAAATCAACATATGTTCTGTCCGAAAGCATCTATTCCCTGTGGCTTTACCTGCCATTCCGGAAGCTTCAGAATATCTTTCGGCCGTGGTTGAAGCGCTCCACTGCTCCGCCTGGCACCACACCCCGCCTCAAGATGACAGGTTGGAGAGGCATATCATCACACCCCGATCATGTTTTGTCGACGAGGGATTTCAGAAAAACATCCTCACCGGGCGCGACAGGCAATAGGTTCGTAACGAAGCGGGCAAGTGCTCCCTCAGTTCCCCCCATCTGCTCCTGCTGAAGCAGATGGGGGACAGACAAGGGGGCAGATAAAATGGAAGATAGAATCATGCGCCATTTGGTATGTTGATTTCTCGATGATTCTTTATCCAACATTGATGAGATTGTATAGACCGGATACCTGGTCGGTATTGCTGAAACTCGGGCAGCAGGTGTTGTCCTGTGTCTATGGCCTTCCCTGTCATCCGGGAACGGTCGCGACCGTTCAATACAACAGTTCTTTCGGCTGGGGATGTAATACTCCACCACCTCGACCCTCACCTCATCCCGTCTCAAGATGACATGTTGGAGGAGGCCCATCAATAACCTGTCATCCCGAAGTTATGGGGAATCCAGGTAAAGATCAATTTTAAGGAGGGCATGGAAAAACGATTGCCTTGATCCGTAAACAATATGGCAGGATAATGCTATACTCCCGGGTGAATAAGTACATACAGTATGAGCAGCAATGAATAGAGAGGTTAACTGCGGTGACGAAAAAAAAGATCGTTTCCCGGTCGACACACAAGGATCAAAGCAAGAAGGGCCGCAAGGCAGAAAAGGGCACAAAAGAAGTATACGACGGCACCCTTGAGGCGGAGTGGACCTGCACGTCCTGCGGCACGGAGCATATTCCCGGCCGAGAAAAGAAATGCCCGACATGCGGCAACCCGCGCGAGACCGGAGAGGATTACAAGGAGCCCCAAAAAAAGGGCGACTATTTGAGCAAGGATGAACTGGAGGAACTGGGGGTCGATCCAGAGAAGCATCTTTCCGACGAAACCTGCCGCTACTGCAAGGCAAAGATTAAGCCGGGTACACAGGTTTGCCCGAACTGCGGCGCCAGCCTGGTCGATACCGGTTACACAAGCAGGCGCTGCCCGGCCTGTGAACGCGAGACCAACGAAGAAATCTGTCCAAGCTGTGGAGCAAAAACCGTGCTCAAAGAGGTGGACAGCGAAAGTGATGAAAAGAAGAAACCGGCATCCAGGAAACTCGGATTGGCCGCCGTCCTGGGTATTGGCGGATTGGTGCTGGCATGTGTAACCGCAATTATCTTTCTGGCCGTGCCCAAAACAAAATCGGCGTATGTCAGTGCGGTCTCGTGGACACGCACGATCGAGGTGGAAGAGTATGAGTACAACCGGCATGAGGGATGGACTCTGCCGTCAGGGGCAGACATGGTCAGTTCGTCCATGGAGGTGCATCACTACGACCAGGAACTTACAGGCTACGTTACAGACTGTTATTGGGAAGACCAGGTTGCCGGGTATGAACAGGTTTGCGATACCGAGCAGGTTTGTGAGACGGTGTCGGAGTACGACTATACCGAAACCATCTGCTACGATGATGGAACATGTGATGAAATCGACCACTACCGTGATGTAACCGAGTGCTTTGATGACGTGGTGTGCGATGATGAACCTGTCTATGAGCAGGTGGAAGTGTGCAGCGATGTGCCCCAGTATCTCGATGTGCCGGTGGAACAAACCTATTACACCTATGATATCTGGGAGTGGGGTCAGGCAGCACCGCTGACTCTCAGCGGGATCGACACTTCACCAGAGTGGCCCGAAGTGCCGCAGGATGACTCGTTCCGGGAGGTGTCGGGCGGGCGCAGCGAGGAGTGTGAAGTTACACTGGTAACTTCCGGGGAAGAAGTGTTGTATGAACCTTCTTGCAGTGACTTGTGGCGCTACGAGGTGGGTTCAATGTGGACAGTAAAAACCCGGGGAGGATCAGTGATCGAAATCACCCCGGATGAATGACTGGAAGGGAGAAGCAAAAAGGTTATGACAGAACTTCAGACAACAACGACATATTTCAAGAAACCAGGGAAATCGAATACCGAACGGGCGCTGGATCTGGCTATGGCCCGGGCAGGAGAACTGGGGATCCGGAAGATAATTGTAGCCACAACCGCGGGCGATACAGGCGCTGCGGCTGCACAGAAGTTCCGTGATTTCGATGTTTTTGCAGTCACGCACTCGACAGGTTTCAAGAAGGCAAACGAACAGGAGTTGGAGGAAGAAAACCGTGAAGCTATCGAAGAGGCTGGTGTCAGGATCCTGACCTGCCAGCACGCTTTCGGTGGTGTCAACCGCGCAGTTCGCAAGAAGTTCGATACAACCGAGCTGGACGAAATTATCGCACATACATTTCGGCGCTTCGGAGAGGGCATGAAAGTTGTGGTTGAGATCGTTTTGATGGCAGCAGATGCCGGCCTCGTCCGGACGGATGAAGCCGTGATGTGTATTGCCGGCACCGGGCGGGGAGCGGATACTGTTGTAGTGTTGAAGCCGGCCAACGCCCAGACGTTTTTCGAGGTTGAGGTGCTCGAAGTCGTCTGCCGCCCTGCTCCTTCCCACCCCGGATTTTCGGATTGAAGCAATAGTCCCATTGGAAAAAAAGTATTACCGGCAAACCCCGGCCCCATCAGATATGGTGGGGCCGGTTGTATAAATCCTGTATTCCACTCCGTTCTTCGATATACTTTTAATATGGGAACTGCGGAAAAAGGAGGGATTTGGCATGTACAACAGGTTGATTATCAATATTAAACCGATGGGTTTTAACTGGGAAACTTCGGACCCGTTTCTCTTCTGTGTGCATCACCTTGATGCTTATCCAGCGGGGAATGAGCAGCTCGGGCCGAAAGCTCCGCTTGAAGGCAGGAACCTCGGCCAGGATTTCGCGTTGAAGGATGGCTGGCGTATGTATCATGGGGAAGCCGTGCCTGGATTCCCATCACACCCCCACCGCGGATTTGAGACGGTTACCGTTGTGCTGGAGGGATTTGTCGACCATTCCGATTCACACGGCGCAGCAGGACGCTACGGCCAGGGAGATGTCCAGTGGATGACAGCCGGAGCCGGCCTGCAGCATGCCGAGATGTTTCCATTGCTAAACCAGGACAGCCCCAATCCGCTTGAATTGTTCCAGATCTGGCTGAACCTGCCGAGCGAGCGCAAGTTTGCAGAACCGCATTACAAGATGTTGTGGGCGGAGGACATTCCCGTTTACAAAGAGAAGGATCAGCAGGGAAACAACGTTGAGTTGACGGTGATAGCCGGTTCCATCGGCGATGTCACCGCACCGGCCCCGGCACCGGATTCATGGGCTGCAGATCCGGATCATGAAGTAGGGATCTGGCTGATAAAGATGGAGGCAGGTGCAAAGTGGGAACTCCCGGCGGCATCTCCGGAAATCTTCCGGACATTGTATTTCTATCGCGGGGAAGGGATTCATGCCGCAGGCATCGACATCAAGCCGTACCATTCAGTTGAGCTTCTGGCAGAAGAGCCAGTGATTCTGGAGAACGGAGACGATGAGGCATTCCTGCTCCTGCTTCAGGGAAAGCCGATCCAGGAGCCAGTAGTCCAGCACGGGCCGTTCGTAATGAACGAGACGGCTGAAATCCACCAGGCGTTTGCAGATTACCGCAAAACGCAGTTCGGAGGCTGGCCCTGGCCTGTGTATGATCCAGTACATTCGCGGGATAAAGGGCGGTACGCAAGGTATTCAGACGGACAAGAGGAAACAAGATAAGGAAAAAGCGCACTGATTTCAGTATCCCGTGTGCGAATTCTGGAACAGTCCGTTTATTGGAAAGAGAATCAGCTGCTGCGGCTGAAGAGCAGATCCGGCTGTAATTCAAGCTGATTGATCAGGTCCAGCAGTGTCTGTGCTGTCAGTCTGAGCGCTGGAAGCTCGATCCTGTCGGCCAGGTCACCGGCGGTGTGATAGTGAACGTCGGCCCGCGCATTCCCGGTGACCTGAAGGCCGGTCGCTGGAATACCGTTTTCGAGGAAGGGGGCAAAGTCGCCGCTGCGAAGAGAATACCAGAGCGGCCGGGTCTGAGGATTCACCTGCAGGATTAACTCGTTCAAACGGGCATCAGCTCTGCGGGAGAACAGCACACCGTCCCTGCTGGCATAACGGAGTGTATTGCCAGCGCCCACCATATCCAGGGACAGTACTGCTGTCCGGCTGTCTGATCCGAGGCCTCGGGCAAAGGCGCGTGCGCCGTGGAGGCCGGCTTCCTCCGCTCCTGTGAAGAGGAAAGCGAGGTTGAATGATTCCGGCTGATTTGAGGCGTAGTGTTCGGCAAGTGCCAGGGCGAGCCCCACACCGGATGCATTGTCGTTTGCGCCGGGGGAATAGAAATCAAGGCGGGCAAGCTGCTCAAGCGTTTCAGAGAACACCAGCCAGAAGCCTGTCATTGCGCCTATTACCGCTGCGGTTGTGGATATGAGATGAGGGATTGTAAAGCCGGCAAGCTCGGCAAGACCAAGTGCTGCCAGAAGCAGTGCAGCCCGCTGGGCGATGTCCATTGTCACTCCCCGAAGCTTCAGCAGGAACGGGCGGTTGAGCACAGCCGCTTTTCCGGTATCCACATGGGCACAGAGGACCAGTGTGGGCTGATCCTCGCTGCTCAGGGAAGTATATACATTGCTGGATGGAATGCTGCCATTCCAGCGGCGATTCCACCAGCGTCCCAGGTCCGGGGCAAGGAGCAAGCTGATTGGGAGGAGCAGGCCCAGCAGCGGAGGGCGGCCGGCAGAAGCATATACCAGGAATAAAACACCAGCCCCGGTGATCCAGGGAGTGAAATGGTGATGCGGGAAAAGGAACCCGGCTAGCTCTGCATCCATCCCGTATGAAGTTAGCTGTTCTTCTATGTAGGCCAGAGCTGCCTTTTCGTTGTTGGAACCCGGCGGGCGCGGGCCTATTGTCTCACTCAGTTGAATAATATATTCGTATGCGCGTTCTGCCAGCTGTGCAGCTGTCTCGGAATGCGTATGGGAAGGCGTTCCATTCTCCTCAGTCATGCTTGACTACCGTAATGAAACGAGGAAGTTTGTAATAGAAAAGCGGGGAATCGAAGTTATACGAAGTCTGGATTACCAGGCCATTGGCTTTCAATAGATCGTGTTGAATATCCCGTTCTTCCACACCCTGGTTGGACAGAATCAGAAGTCCGCCAGGCCGCAGGCTGTTGTACACATCCATCAGAAGCCGCTGTGGATCGTACATACGCGCCGGTAATCCCCAACGCAGATGCTCTTTTCGTGTTATGAAAGGGAACAGCATCAGGGCAAGATGATTCTTTGAATCGGGTGTGAAAGCCTCCGGGTGATAGCTCACGCCTGGCAATCCGTCGATATGTGCCTGAGCGTGGTCGTACCGGGAATACAGGTCAGCATAAAGTCGATATGCATCGACCTCATAACCATCCAGGGTCACATTACGCGGCTCAGGTGTGTTCCACCAGGCGAGGAGCGAATAGAGTACCTGAACGTAAAACCAGTGTGATGCACCGATATCAACTGCGCAGACATCCTGCGGGAGATCTGCAGAAGCAGCCTCCAATGTGGATTCAAGCATGTGCAGGTAGTATACGGCTTCCTGGTAGTGGATTTTGCGGCTGGAATGATAGTATGGATTGAGGTGATACTTCTTTCGAAACCGGGCTTCAAGCCTCATTGCCTGCATTCGCAGGGTATCCGGAAGGTCTTCATAAAGCCCCTTTTTGGATTCGTTCTTGAACTGCAGCCCTTTCCTGGACCATCGAAGCTGGCTGCGCAGTGGATAGTCCATCCAGTTGCGCACTACATGAAAAATTGACATACTTTTCTCCCATATAAATTGCACCCGGGCTGCATGGTGCGGTCAGGCTGTCAGGTAGTGTAACAGAAGCATTTTGATAATTAAACGAGAAAAACTGAAAAACGGCTAGTTTGTTATCAAGCGGTTACAATAGAGAATACTTAACCCAAACGGATCAGCTGTTGAATACAATATGCAGCAGGTATATAAAGAAGGGAATAGAATAGTGGGAAAGCCGGATCCCGGAAAATCTGCAAACGAGCGGTTCATTATGGTAGCGGATTATACAGAATCCTGGGTTGAAGAATATGAAGCAGAAGCCGAGCGTCTTCGTGAAGTCTTCGGCGAGCTGCTTGTTGGCATTCACCATATCGGAAGTACTTCGGTGCCCGGATTGGCAGCCAAGCCGGTGATCGATTTTCTCGTGGAAGCTGCCGACATCGACAGGGTTGACGAGCTTAACGACAGAATGCTGAAACTGGGATACGAGGCGCGGGGGGAATACGGCATTCCGAGCCGTCGTTTTTTCCCTAAAGGCGGGAACCAGCGAAGCCATCATGTACATGTCTTCCCTGTGGGCCACCACCGGGTGAAGGACCACCTGTTGTTTCGTGATTACCTGCGGGCGTTTCCGGAGGAAGCCCGGGCTTACGAAAAGCTAAAACGTTCGCTGGCAGATGAGTTCCCGCACGATATTGACGGTTATTGTGATGGGAAGGACGAATTTATCAAGGAATTAAACAGGCGCGCTGAACGATGGGCTGCAAACAAGGCAGAGAATCGAGCGCCTGGGGAAATGGATGAGGTATGAAAAGAATTGGGCTGCTTGTTTTCAGTTTGATACTTCTTTCCGGGTGCAGCATACCTCCTGTTGTTGAACCCACAGATACACCAGAACCGGAGCCGACAACGCAGCCGCCAACAGCAACCTGGACTGTGAGCCCCGAGCCGACATACACGAGTACTCTCACTTCAACCCCGCACCTGCCGACGATTACACCTGCGCCGACGCGGTCGATGACGGCTGTCGTACGAGTACGGCGTGTCAACCTGCGCAGAGGTCCGGGCAC